>Ga0123341_1005988_pt1 | contig 10933 bp, 7 predicted proteins | sample Turbeapinknodule_FD_89959 | JGI IMG/M metagenome (GOLD analysis project Ga0123341, IMG submission 89959) | Root nodule microbial communities of legume samples collected from Mexico - Turtle bean Mexico pink nodule | ecosystem: Host-associated > Plants > Roots > Nodule | place: Mexico: Nepantla...
ATGTTGACTTATTTATCATTTGGGCATTGATTCCTGAAATGCCCCACCTCCTTGCAGTTCCAACATGTTACACTTGAGCAATCCCGAGTCTTTGACTGACTCCTTCTTTTGTTCTTGCTCCCATTATCTCTGATATTTTTCTTACCTCTGATGACATATAGCGATTCACTAGATAATTCCCCAAAACTCCTTCTTCGGACATCCTCGCCAAGAATGAGATCACGAATCTTCTCAAAAGTGAATCTATCGGATCTCGCTGAACTGGTAACTGTTGTAACCATTCCGGACCAACTGTCAGACAAAGACAATAGCAGTAGTAAAGTTTGAACTTCATCATCGACCTTAATATCCACTGACATAAGTCTGGCTAAGATCGAATTCATTTTATTAATGTGCTCAGTAACTGAACAGTCTTAACTTTGTGCCGCAGCGAAAAACAGCCACACTCCGCGCTTAGCACCGCATCGTCACTGCTGCACCAACAAAAAAATGCACACGCCACCCTGTGTCTTCCGTCACTGCCATCGCACTGCACCTCCATGTTGTCTTGCTCACCGCAAGCACATGCACCTGTTCGCCGTGAAACACGATCCGTCGTCTTACTGGCGCACTCCGCCGCCTTACTGGTACACTCTGCCGCATTGCTTGGACATGACCCTACTGCACAGCGTCGCGAGGTGCCACTACTCCTGTCGCGACCCACACCACTGCACGCCGTAGCACCTACTGCACACACCTGCCGCAAGTCGCAGGTTTGGGCTTTCGCGAATCCTGGGCCGCCGTGAAACCCTAGCTTTGGGACACTAATGTAACCCCTACGAAACCCTAACTTTGGGACGTCGTTGCAACCCTTGCGAAACCCTAGCTTTTGGGACGCCATTGCCGCCCCTGTGAAACCCTAGCTTTGAGATGTCGATGTCGTCCCTACGAAACCCTAGCTTTGAGATGTCGATGTTGTCCATGCGAAACCCTAGCTTTGAGATGTCGCAACCGCCTTTACGAAACCCTAGTTTTGGGACACCGCTGCAGCCGCAATTTTCACGTCACGTCGATTAATTTCTACTGATCGAATCTCTAGTGTGTAAACGAACCTAGCTCTGATACCATTTGATGGGAAAAACGCACGCAGAAGCAACACACACAATCACGAATCAACTGCAGAAAAATAAATGACACAAGATTTAACGTGGTTCGGTCGCCAACTGCAACCTACATCCACACAGACAACTATTAGGTTTTCATTCTATCCTGTTGCACACCAATTACAAGTACAATGATCTCTTTAAATAGAGATTATAAAAAGGACATAATGATTAAGCCCACTCACTAAACATGGTGTCTAGTCAGCCCAACCCAATTGGTCCTGGCTTCATACCCAACAATCTCCCACTTGAAGCCACAAAACAATGTTCACCTACACTTCAACTGTGTACAGTGATTAAGCCCACTCACTAAACATGGTGTCTAGTTAGCCCAACCCAATTGGTCTTGACTTCATACCCAACATGATGGTCTTCCATCAATATCACTTTGGAACAAGAGGTCATATGCTTTGTGCTTTTGAAACATTACATAATTCTAGCAAATTTTTCGTTTATCTATATGGAATGTAAAGTATAGGGGATGCAAAATGGAGGTCAAAAGGGTGAACACTATAGATACTAGGAAACACTTTGTATTACTGAAAATCTATCTCAGTTTTTAGATGACATTCTTGTAAAAGAGTTGGAGCACCCCAAGTGCTCCATCTTATTTATTCATTTATTCCTTATTTAAAAAAAAAAACAAACATGGTGACAACTTTGTAAATGTTGAAAAATATACTACATCAATTAAATTGGAAATGATGTAATAAGACAAATAACATCATAATTGATGTAAAAACGTGATTTTTAAATAAAAGTTTTAAATAATTATTTTTGTTGTAAATTTTACATCGGTTGCTATTAATAACCAGAGTAATAGGGCATTTTTTTTTATCAAAACACATTCCACTTTCACTGTTCTTTGTTTGCACTGTTGCTCACTAATAACCAATGTAAAATATGTGTTTGTAGTAGTGTCATTTTAAAAAAATTCATATTGAATTGAAAAAGTATAACTATATTCCCACTAACATATGTCCTCACTGTAATTAGAGTTGTGGTTGATACAAAAATTAACTTGAATGGGCAGAAAAATGTCATTACAATTCATATACCCTTAGGTTAGACAAATTTTAATACACAATAATTATTTTATTTAAAAGTTGCATAGAAATATTTTTTGTCACTTGTTTCTCATTTCAATATAGTAGACAAACTAATTTGTTCGGATGTGACTACTACATCATGTATAAGATGAGAGACATCATTTGAGTTAGTATTAGTGAATCTTTGACAAAGGTAACACACCAATATTTACTAAAGTCCATAATTACTTTTATGACTATTGAATAATAACATGAGTTAACTGTTTCAGGTCTTTAGTATTCAAGCTCAATTGTCTTATAATGACTTCCAACAAATAAAAGAACAACACACAACATTCATACAATAACATAAATAGTGTAGTTAGCCTTATTTTCTTGTTTATCTACTTTTTAGGTTATATATTGATTTTTTTTTAATTGAACTTTTTCGTTGAAATATTGTATGTCAAAGAACATTGACATTTTTTTTAATTTCAAAATTTGGTTTTAAGGAAAAATCGATTAAATTCTTAAAAAATGTCACAAATTTACGTCGGTTAATGATCAACGTAAATTTTGGGCTTTCTTATCCCTCATCTAAATCCATTAATGTCGACATATGAATGATTCTACGTAAATTTTCATCAGATATAATATTCAATGTAAATTTCCGTCTCACACATCCATATTGAACTCTTATATGACTTAATTAGTCTTGAATATATGATGCAAAATGTCTCTTTTATATTAATGATTTATGATTTACTAAAAAAGAATAATGTAGTTTGTTAACTATCCATGGAAAAATGAATCTTTTAAATGAACTTCATTATCGCAAGAGTAAGACTTTACTATAAGATACATTAAAAAAAAAAATCAGTTTTATCGACTACCAAATTCGATCGCTAAAATCACTATAATCGGTCACTAAACATATCTGCGACCGAAACAATCACCAAATAAAGATGGAAGCGAAAACCCTAGTTGCAAAGTCGTTAGCGACCGAATTATAAAGTGGTTGCTAATTTGCAACCGAAATTTCGGTGGCTAACTTGGTCGCAGGGAATTTAGTCACCAAAATTTAGAAACTAAATTAGCAACAGAAAATTCGGTTGCTAAATTCGTCGCAGATAAATTTAATCATCAAAATTCGAAAACCAAATTAGCAACCGATATTTCGGTGACTAAATCGGTCGCAGAAAATTTGGTTACCAAAATTCAAAACCCAAATTAGCTACCCAAATTTCGGTGGCTAAATCAGTGACTAAAATAGAAGGTGATAGAGACCACTATTTTCGGTCGCTAAAACGAAAACCTTTTGGTGACTATTTCGATGGCTAAATGGAGACCTCTATAGCGACAGATTTGATTTCGGTTGCTATTTTTATTTGTATTATTAATACCTATTTAAAATGGTATTTTGGCCATTTTATAAAAAACTTCAAACTTGCTTATAGATACTCAAAGTTCAATCAAGCTAAATTGGAATGAACTTCAAATACATAGTTTAAGAAGAAGTTGTACTCAAATTAAAGGTAAATCATACTACACAACTAAAACTGTTGAAAACTAGTTAAAAGAGTCAAATCTATGATATAATTCAACATAAACTAATATTCTTCTGAACTGTCATCTCTAATGTGGTCTCCTTCATGATGTCCACTGGTAGTAGGATCTGAAGAGCCTGATGCAGGATTATTAATTTGAATGTGTTGTAGGATGAGTTGCATCTGCTCATCTTGTTTGTGCATGCGTTCACTTTGCTCTTCATGAGTTTTCGTCAATAACTCATCTTTTCTTCAAGTGTCCGCTCCTTGACACGTTTTTTCATAAGTTCATCATTTAGCTTTTGAATAATCTCACGCATTTCTTCTATTTGATAGACTACTAGAGCTTGACTTGTAGCAGAGTAAGCACTTGTTGAACTATTAAACCTTTTGCTCAATACACCAAGACCGTAGACATTCCCTTTTTTATTTCCACTTCCAACAACATCGATGTATATTTCATTGTCATCAATAGAGGCAACATGAGACTTTTGCGAAGATGCGCTTTCAAGCATTTGCTATTGTTGGGCTTCTTCTCGACGTTTCTTATATTTCTTTTGAAAATGAAGTCAAATTGATTATTGCGCAGAAAACATATAGTAAAAATTAAATTATAACTTAAATTTTAAACATACTGCAAGGTCGCAAGTCTTGTCATTGACCCATTGTATAGTTTTTTAAAATAAAAATAAATTATTATTATTATTATTACTAATAATAATATTATTATTAGTAGTAGTAGTAAAATAAATAATTATATTTAGCGACCAAAACAAATTCGATGGCTAAAAACTAAATGTATTTGGTGGAAAAAATAAACACTTATATTTAGCGACCACAAGCAAATCGGTGGCTAAAAACTAAACAAATTTGGTGGCTGATTCGGTGACAAAAATAAACAATTATATTTAGCGACCAAAGAAAAATCGGTGGCTAAACAATAAACATATTTGGTGACTAACTCGGTGGCATAAAATAAGCAATAATAATTAGCGACCGAATTAAAATTGGTGGTGAAAAAATAAACATAATCGGTGGCTAATTCGGTCGCAGATATATTTTTCACAATTTATTCAAAACAGCCACCACTTTAGCGACCAGTGATTTTGTCACTCATGTTCAGTCGCTGATTCGGTCGCCAAACTAACTAACATCATTAATAATTCAGTTGGTCGCTATTTCGGTCGCAGATTTGACACTACAGGTATTCGATGGCTATTTTGATTGCAAATTGCAACTACTTATTTTCAGTCGCTAAATTCGGTAACTAAAGTGTTATTTTCTTGTAGTGATATTTCTAGTTAACTCAAAAGTAAATGTTTATTAAAAAATATATGAATTCTTTACAAAACTATAACATTATTATGAAATAAAAAGATAAAAGGATTGTAATCTACTTAAATTTGTATTTGGTAAATAAAATAATTATATACTCTAGAAAATGTTTAGATGTACTAACATAGAGTGTTGTTCTAGTTTAATTAATAGTATTAACTTGAAGGTGCAAATACACTTAAATTAAATATTTGGAAAACAAAATTAATGTTAGGAATGGTAATCAATCTTATTAATTCAAACATGTTATGAAGTGCAAAAATGAAACATGTATTCCTTTACCAAAATGAAGTAGAAGTTACAAGAATGCATTTTATTGTAGTGAAATGGGTGCACATTACCATCAACCAAACCATTGAAACACAATTAATCAGAAACACAGTCACAAATTGTCCATCAGTTAAAAACCCTACAATTTTTCCTAATCTGTCCATCAGTTCCCACCAAAACCCTAATTTTCCCCATCTTCACAATAGCATCAATGAAACTCCTTTGAAAAGCCGCACTGTTCCCAGCAAAAGCTGACACCAAGCTACTCGACAAAGGGTCCAAAGCCAATTGTTGATCAATAAAAAGCACACCCTTCTTCAAAACAATTTGATTGTAGAATTCATTGTCAAAAACCATCGACGTGTTTTGGTCCAGAAAAGTTGTTGGATCTCCATTTTTGGGCCTGCAAATCCGGCCCAACTTGGCCTGCAAACCAGGGTCCATGTTGGGGTCCTTGAGCCTGTCGCGAAAGAAACTACAGTGCGCCAAACCGACGGTGTGCGCTCCCAAGAGCGTGACCATTTCATCCAATGACATGCCGTTTGCGGCGAAGGTTTGCTGCACCACCGACACAGAGGAACGTGGCCCTGGCAGCGCCACGTCAGAAGCTCTCGACACGACGCTGTCACGTCTTCCCGTTGGGACGTCGTATCGGGGCCCACCTGCCATGGCCACGGAATCACGTGTGGCCAGGGTTATTATATCCGCGCATGAAACCGTTGAAGGGCACGCTGTTTCCAACGCTTTTTTTATTTCGTCTATTAGCTCGAACCCCCGAACGGTACCGTTTGCTCCTGCGGCTTTCTCAGATTGGTTGCCCTTGCTTGAGTCTATTAATATTGACGCGTCACACCCCTGAAACACACATTGCAAATGGAATTCAATCACTGAAATTATAAAAATTAACTTCATCAACTGTGTACGCTATGGTTCCAAGGCTCTCGGTCAAAATTTTGTTGACTCTATCTTTTGAAGATGTGATTAAAGATCTACACAAAATTATTAACTTAATTTTATTGCATAAATTTAAATGTTAATCCGATAATTTATTTCAATTTCGATTTAATCTAATGTCAAAATAGATTATGATCTTATAAATTGATACACAAATTAAGATAAAAAGTATATATTAAACAATATTTATTACATGCATAAAACTCGTATCAAGTATTGATTTACTCGTATGTTTTAGACATTAAAATCTTTCTACATATACACTACTTTACACTTGATAAAAAACCGATGATTTAGACATTATCAATCAACATCAACAGCAATTTAAAAAATCTAAAAGAGAAGATGGAGATCTTTGCAACCTTTTATAAAAACATGTATTTTAAATAAAAAAGGAAATAAAAAAATGTGTATTTACATTGGACAACTTAGTGATAAATTGACGCTTAAACTTTATTAAACCGATTCTTAAATCTTACATGTGAATGATACTGGCATAAACGTAATTATTGTACTTTTGTTTTTTCTTTTTGTACTTTTTACCCATTAAACTACTAAATTGAAGTTTTTGTTGGAATAATATTAAGACATGTCTAAATTTTCAGAAATTAAAAAAGAGGCTATTTGTTCAATAAAAATTAGATGAGTTACATATATTATGATGAAACATAAATACGAATTAATGATAGAAAGTAGATGATTTTCTTTTCTTTGAAATGAACCGAAAGTGGTGTATGTGGTAAAAGATAAAGTATGATGATTGAAGTAAAGTTTAGAAAGTAAAAAGGAAAGTGGTGTGAGTAGTTTAGTTTGGTCTTACTCTGACAAAGCAATCATGGAAGTGCATGCGAAGCAAGGCTGCAGTAATGGATCGATCACGGTTGAATCTCCTTTGAACAACTTGTCTAACAATTTCCTCTGCTCTGGGGCAGCTAGACCCATAGAACCCAACTCTCAGGTCACCAAAAGCAAAGGGAAAGACAAAGAACAAGATAAGAATGGTGGTGAAGTACTTCATTTTCTGTGTTAATTGTTAGTGTTCCTGGTGTGTCATAGAAACTCAACAAGCTTGGGTGTATATATAATATTGTGGCCACTGATAAAGATTCACAAGTCAAAGTTGTGCTAATACCGTTTTTGTTCTTTTGTTTTGTAAAAACGGCACATGGATTTTGGAATGAATCTTTGAGAAACCGTGCCAGTAAAAAGATTAGTTGAGTTACGTGGTACTTGTTTTTTTATATGCAAAAAGATAATTATAAAAAAACAAACTTTTTAAAATTTCATGGTACTGCCAACTGGCTAGCTTTTACGTAAATTATGAGATATATACAAACGCGGTTTTGAATACTGCACTTGTTTTATGGTGTCTTTAAATTAATGCACAACAATAGCTGCAATTTGTGATGCATATATGTTATGAACTACATATTTTTTTATTCATGCTTGATTTTTTTTCTTCTTAATCATCTATTGTTTTTTTAAGTGTGGGTGATTTAACATTTTATAAGACTTGCAAGGTAATGTATGACACAAGAAGAATATTTTTCGTTGAAATTCGATTTCACATTTTTATTCTCCACTTCCTTTTAATCTAACAAGAGATGTTGCACAAGAAACATTAATTGAAGAGGTTGCTTTTAAAGTATCACAAATTGTAATAAAACCCTAGATAGTACTTCTTTTAAAAAAATAATACCCCTGATAGTACTTACATAATTAAAGACATACATGCTAATGTACTTTAATCGGTCAGTAGTGGTTTAAAGTCACATGGTTTATGGATTTAGTTCTCAAATTTTAATGAATGAATGTCTCTCTCATCAAGAGAATAACAATATTGAACTTCAAACAAAAAAAATCATCTATAGAAAGAAATCGTGTTTAATAAAGTCACTCATTTCAGCTTCGCTATTATTTTATTTATATTATTTTGAAAGCTTCAAAAAACAATATAAAGAGATAAGAAAAATAAAAAAAATTCTTGTGGGGTGGGAATCCAAGGATAGAGAGATTGCATGGACTAAATGGGTAAAATTATGTAAATCAAAAGAAGAAGGTGGATTGGGGATAATAGATATTGAAAGGTTCAATTTGACACTATTGACCAAATGGAAGTGATGGCCCGGGTACAAAATCAAGGACTTTTTGGAAGGAGGTTCTAGATTCTAGGTACGATTCATGGAGAAATTTAAACATGAACAATAGAGTTAAGGATGGGTGGTGATTGAGAGATGTTTGTAAAGCATGTCATTTAGTATAGGGAGAGAATTGGTTTGATAACAACATAGAATGGAGAGTAGGGCGTGGTGATAAAATCAAGTTTTGGGAAGACTATGGGTTAGTGGAACTCCTTTAGCAATTATGTTTCCTAGATTGTATGTTCTATCAAATACTAAGGACAAAACTATAGAGGAAATCGGTAAATGGTGGATGCTAGTTGATTTTGGAACTTCTCTTTAGAGAAGGGAAAGGTTAATGTGAGAATCTATTCAAGAAGAGCAACTTAAGAAAACTTTTGTTTTATCAACAAAATAATTAAATTAATAAAAAGTACAAAGAGGTGTTTCAATCCATTTACAAAATAGGTACCATATCAACGTAAACATCAACGTTGTATAATTAAAAAAAATGGTAGACTCCTATTGTATGACATCTACCTTCATACACAAAATACTTGGAAAAATACAACTAGTTCCATTAAATTTTATAAATAGTAGATCAATTCATGGAAAGCTGAAATTATAATCAATATGAATTTATTATTTGAATACCACCAATTTAGATATTGAAGTCTTAAGTTTGCATTTGTATATGAAATTGTTGTAGATGCATTGAAGAATAGATTTAATGCATCTCCCTTTGGAAACTATTGCAATAAACTTTGTAATTATTATCCCCTCTGGTGCTTTGGACCCCATTCCAGACTATCAGTCCATAATTTGTTCAAGTTTGAGGTACTTCCTTGTTACTAGTTCTCTTAATGTTTTGCTCCTTTACATGACCATCCATTCCCTACATAACCAACATGTAAAAGGTAATGTTAGGTTTTTTTTATTTTTCATCCAGGTCCAGACTTTCAGTTGTGCCATGTGTAATACTTCTTCAACATCTTTAAAAACTATCCTATTCCTATGATCCCATATAGTCCAAATCAATGTAATACACAATTCCATCCACACCAAATTTTTCTTTTGACTTAACTATAGGAGATGAAATTGTTGGAAATGAGTCAAAGACTTATTGTGTTGGACAAATTAAACTCCTATCCAACTACAACATATGTTCCATTTTGTAGATGCTAATTGAAGAGTAAAAAATAAATTATGAACAATTTCATCATATTTTTGGAAAAGAGGACATAATATACTTAAATTAATCACTCTCCTTACAAAATTCAACCTTGTGGGAAGTTTCCCTTTATAACCTTCCACACAAGGGTTTGAAAAATAGGTAATGCTTTGACAAATCAAAAGTGATTTGAATCATGGTTCATATTTGTGGAAGTGAGGAATGAGAGGCAGCGGAAGACATGATTGAAGTGTGAAGGAAACCTTGAAAATGAACAAGTGTTGGCAATGGTGTATGCGTGAAGAGGAAGTTGGTGAGACCAACCTTCCAAGAGTTTATTAGGCCTTCTAGGCTTGCAAACAAGAAAAGATTTGAGAGAGAATGATTTCTTTATTTAGAAAACTTCATTCACAATTATATCAAATCTAAGTACAAAATGTTTAAGCAAGGTATTTATAAGAAAAAGAGGTAGCTTGTTCCTCAAGCTACCTAATCCTAGGTAAGCTAGTTTAACCAACATGCCTTTTCAAAAGTATATCTACAAAATAAATTTTCTATTACAATTGTATTCTTCTTTATTTATACAGATAGTGCTTTAGTCCCTTGTTTAGTGTGTATGGTGGCTTTGGATGGTATTCCATCAAAAAGGCTTTCAGATTAGTGATATTTTCATTCCTGTGCTATTTTGCAATATGGCATATGTTGATTTTACTGTGTAAATTCAATTCTTTTCTCCTAACCATGTCCATCTGTCCTGGTTGTCTATATACATATGCACATTATTTATTTCATTCATCAATTATTACCCTTGTGCCCTTTCTCATTAAAAATCTCTTCCTTCTCCATTGTAAAAATCATTCTCATTTACTTTTTATGACAAAATCTAAAAAATGATACTAGGGATGCATGGGTCTAGAAAGAGGATGAGGAACGTATATTGTTCCTGCCGGTTGACTAGATTGCCTTCGTGCGTAGCTACGAGCTGCGTATCAAGGACTCCTTTGTCTTCGTTCCTATCTTCACCCTTCGCTGTCGCTAATACCTGAAACAGAGAGACAAATGGGCGCTCTTGCGGCCGTTTGCACTCTGACGCTCAAGTCAGTAATGGCAGAAAACACCGTTGCACCTCCGTAACAGAACACCAAAGACACAATGCTCAGGGAAGCGCGTAACTGAATCGTAACTGAATTCTCTCTCGTGTTCTTAGATCACTTGTGTGTAAAGTGTCGAAAAAGGTAATGTTACCTTCTTTTAGTCTGTTTACCTTTCCGGTGCTTCTGCCACGTGTCTTCTTCTGACTTAAGCGTAACTCTGTGTGGGTGGCCTTACGACACTATAACCCAACTTAGGGAAATCCCAGTGTGTA
>Ga0123341_1005991_pt1 | contig 10928 bp, 5 predicted proteins | sample Turbeapinknodule_FD_89959 | JGI IMG/M metagenome (GOLD analysis project Ga0123341, IMG submission 89959) | Root nodule microbial communities of legume samples collected from Mexico - Turtle bean Mexico pink nodule | ecosystem: Host-associated > Plants > Roots > Nodule | place: Mexico: Nepantla...
CCGCTGCGGCCGATCGCACTCCAACGCCCAAGTCAGTGACCGAACCACCAAATACTAAGAGTAACACTCAAGAACTCTCAAGGAACCGTGAACCAGTTCTCTCTCAGTATACTCAGGAAACTCTCAAACGTAAAGAAGACAATCTGAACGTGTGTACCTCAAAAGTTCGTTGGGAAACCCTTATATACCTGGAAACTTTCTCTCTCCTGGCAGTTACAGATCTGGACACGTGGCTCGCATCCAGCAGTACACGTGCCATCATCTGGAGCCTCCTTGACTTGGGCGCTGCTTCTGACTCTCATTTGGCTAAGTTACTTATGCATGATACTACTCAGTGCATAGTTGTCCTGGAGTGCGATCTCTACTGGATTGGCGAGCTAGGGTGCCTTCGTACACACCCTCCCTGTGGTCTCGCCGGCCGCCTTCATCATCTACTCTTCTTGCTTCACCGTGTATGCCATGTGAGCTATCCCCCGACCTCATCCTCTGGCCAGCTGGGAAATGTCTACATGCCTTCATCTCCGGCGATGTCCTTGTTTCGGCGATCTCTGATCACTTGGTCGCCCGGGCTTACATCTGGCGACTTTATCTTTAACCTGGTGACCGCCGGTTCCGGTGTGCTGGAGATCGGAGCACGCCAACTTTATAACTGGCGACTATACGAGCCCCCCGACTTCCTTCCCTTCTGCCAACCTGGCGTCCCCTCAACACGCCTATACAATAGCTTGATGCCACGTCATCACTTCTGACTACCAGGGCGGTACAACAGTCATTACAGTCTTCGGAATCTTCACACTCTAGCATTCATTGGTGAAACAATAGGCGTCAGAACAAATAAAAATTGAATGAGTCATTCAGGGTTTTCGAATGAGCCGTTTAGGGTTTTCGCAACTGTTTTGTTTCTTCAAACAACTCAGGTATTCTTCCTTCTACCTTTCTCTATCTGCATCTATTACTTTTCTTCCTTCTACCTTTCTTTATCTGCATCTATTACTTCTTTTCCTTTTACCTTTCTTGATCTGCATCTATTTTATGGTTTTTTCCTTGTTGCATCTATTACTACTCATCCTTTTACCTTTCTTTATCTGCATCTATTTTATCGTTTTTTCCTTGCTGCATCTATTACTTCTCTTTCTTCTACCTTTCTTTATCTGCATCTATTTTATGGTTTTTTCCTGGCTGCATCTATTACTTCACTTCCTTCTACCTTTCTTTATCTACATCTATTTTATGGTTTTTTCCTTGCTGCATCTATTACTTCTCTTCCTTCTACCTTTCTTTATCTACATCTATTTTATGTCTTTTTCCTGGCTGTTAGAGCTTCAGAAGAAAGAAAAAGTGATTGAGCCGTTTAGGGTTTCTGCAGCTGTTGTGTGCCTTCAAACAACTTAGGTTTTATTCCTTCTACCTTTCTTTATCTGCATCTATTACTTTTCTTTGATTCTCACAAGCACATGCAGTGGTGTTGAGGTTGACAGCTATAATGTGACGTTGCATTCACTCTCATGTACACAGTCATTACAGTCATTGGAATCTTCACACTCTAGCATTCATTGGTGAAACTATAGGCGTCAGAACAAATAAAAACTGAATGAGTCGTTTAGGGTTTTCGAATGAGCCGTTTAGGGTTTTCGCAGCTGTTGTGTTTCTTTAAAGAACTCAGGTTTTCTTCCTTCTACCTTTCTCTATCTGCATCTATTACTTTTCTTCCTTCTACATTTCTTTATCTGCATCTATTACTTCTCTTCCTTTTACCTTTCTTTATCTGCATCTATTTTATGGTTTTTTCCTTGTTGCATCTATTACTTGTCTTCCTTTTACCTTTCTTTATCTGCCTCTATTTAATGGTTTTTTCCTTGCTGCATCTATTACTTCTCTTCCTTCTACCTTTCTTTATCTGCATCTATTTTATGACTTTTTCATTGTTGTTAGAGCTTCAGAAGAATTAAAAAGTGAATGAGCCATTTAGGGTTTCTGCAGCTGTTGTGTGCCTTCAAACAACTCAGGTTTTCTTCCTTCTACCTTTTTTTATCTGCATCTATTACTTTTTTTTTATTCTCATAACCAAAGGCAGTGGTGTTGAGGTTGGCAGCTGTAATGTGACGTTGCATTCACTCTTATGTACACAATCATTACAGTCATTGGAATCTTCACACTCTAGCATTCATTGCTGAAACTATAAGCATTAGAACAAATAAAAAGCGAATGAGACGTTTAGGGTATTAGCAGCTGTTATGTTTCTTCAAAAAATTCAGGTTTTTTTCCTTCTACCATTCTCTATCTGCATCTATTTCTTTTCTTCCTTCAACCTTTCTTTATCTGCATCTATTACTTCTCTTCCTTTTACCTTTCTTTATCTGCAACTATTTTATGGTTTTTACATTGCTACATATATTACTTCTCTTCCTTCTAACTTTCTTTATCTGCATCTATTTTATGTATTTTTCCTGGATGTTAGAGCTGCAAAAGAAATAAAAAGTAAATGAGCCGTTTAGGGTTTCTGCAGCTGTTGTGTGTCTTCAAACAACTCAGGTTTTCTTCCTTCTACCTTTCTTTATCTGCATCTATTACTTTTCTTTGATTCTCATAAGCACATGCAGTGTTGTTGAGGTTGGCAGCTATAGTGTGACGTTGCATTCACTCTCATGTCCACAGTCATTACAGTCATTGGAATCTTCACATTCTAGCATTCATTGGTGAAACTATAGGCGTCAGAACAAATAAAATTGAATGAGTCGTTTAGGGTTTTCGAATGAGCCGTTTAGGATTTTCGCAACTGTTGTGTTTCTTCTAACAACTCAGGTTTTCTTCATTCTACCTTTCTCTATCTGCATCTATTCCTTTTCTTCATTCTACCGTTCTATATCAACATATATTACTTCTCTTTCTTTTACCTTTCTTTATCTGCATCTATTTTACGGTTTTTTCCTTGTTGCATCTATTACATCTCTTTCTTTTACCTTTCTTTATCTGCATCTATTTTATGGTTTTTTCCTTGCTGCATCTATTACTTCTCTTCCTTCTACCTTTCTTTATCTGCATCTATTTTATGGCTTTTTCCTTACTGTTAGAGCTTCAGAAGAAATAAAAAGTGAATGAACCGTTTAGAGTTTCTGCAGCTGTTGTGTGCCTTCAAAGAACTTAGGTTTTCTTCTTTCTACCTTTCTTTATCTGCATCTATTACTTTTCTTTGATTCTCACAAGCACATGCAGTGGTGTTGAGGTTGGCAGCTGTATTGTGACGTTGCATTCACTTTTATGTACACCGTCATTACAGTCAATGGAATCTTCACACTCTAGCATTCATTGGTGAAACTATAGGCGTCAGAACAAATAAAAAACGAATGAGTCGTTTAGGGTTTATATAGTTGTTGTGTTTCTTAAAACAATTTATATTTTCTTCCTTCTACCTTTCTGTATGTGCATCTATTACTTTTCTTGCTTCTACCTTTCTGTATCTCCATCTATTACTTCTCTTCCTTTTACCTTTCTTTATCTACATCTATTTTATGGTTTTTTCCTTGCTGCATCTATTACTTTTCTTTGTTCTACCTTTCGTTATCTGCATCTATTTTCTGGCTTTTTCCTTACTGTTAGAGCTTCAACGAAATAAAAAGTGAATGAGCCGTTTAGAGTTTCTACAGCTGTTGTGTGTCTTCAAACAACTCAAGTTTTCATCCTACTACCTTTCTTTATCTGCATCTATTACTTTACTTTGATTCTCGTAAGCACATGCAGTGGTGTTGAGGTTGACAGTTATAGTGTGACGTTGCATGGACTCTTATGTACACAGTCATTACAGTGATTGAAATCTTCACATTCTAGCATTCATTGGTGAAACTATAAGCGTCAGAACAAATAAAAAGTAAATGAGTCGTTTAGGGTTTTCGAATGAGCCGTTTAGGGTTTTCGCAGCTGTTGTGTTTCTTCAAACAACTCAGGTTTTCTTCCTTCTACCTTTCTATATCTGCATCTATTCCTTTTCTTCCTCCTACCGTTCTTCATCTACATCTATTACTTCTCTTTCTTTTACCTTTCTTTATCTGCATCTATTTTATGGTTTTTTCCTTGTTGCATCTATTACTTCTCTTCCTTCTACCGTTCTTCATCTACATCTATTACTTCTCTTTCTTTTACCTTTCTTTATCTGCATCTATTTTATGGTTTTTTCCTTGTTGCATCTATTACTTCTCTTCCTTTTACCTTTCTTTATATGCATCAATTTTATTGTGTTTTCCTTGCTGCATCTATTACTTATCTTCCTTCTACCTTTCTTTATCTATATCTTTTTTATGGCTTTTTCCTTACTGTTAGAGCATCAGAAGAAATAAAAAGTGAATGAACCGTTTAAAGTTTCTACAGTTGTTGTGTGACTTCAAAGAACTTAGGTTTTCTTCCTTCTACCTTTCTTTATCTTCATCTATTACTTTTCTTTGATTCTCACAAGCACATGCAGTGGTGTTGAGGTTGGCAGCTGTAATGTGACGTTGCATTCACTTTTATATACACTGTCATTACAGTCAATGGAATCTTCACACTTTAGCATTCATTAGTGAAACTATAGGCGTGAGAACAAATAAAAAACGAATGAGTCGTTCAGGGTTTTCATAGCTGTTGTGTTTCTTCAAACAATTTAGATTTTCTTCCTTTTACCTTTCTCTATCAGCATCTATTACTTCTCTTCCTTTTACCTTTCTTTATCTGCATCTATTTTATGGTTTTTACCTTGCAGTATCTATTACTTCTCTTCCTTCTACCTTTCTTTATCTGCATCTATTTTATGGCTTTTTCCTTACTGTTAGAGCTTCAAAGAAAGAAAAAGTGAATGAGCCGTTCAGGGTTTCTATAGCTGTTGTGTGCCTTCAAACAATTCAGATTTTCCTCCTTTTACCTTTCTTTATCTGCATCTATTACTTTTTTTTGATTTTCACAAGCACATGAAGTGGTGTTGAGGTTGACAGCTGTAATATGACGTTGCATTCACTCTTATGTACACAGTCATTACAGTCATTGAAATTTTTACACTCTAGCATTCATTGCTGAAACTAAAGGCGTCAGAACAAATAAAAAGTGAATGAGCCGTTTAGGGTTTTCGAATGAGCCGTTTAGAATTTTCGCAGCTGTTTTGTTTCTTCAAACAACTCAGGTTTTCTTCCTTCTACCTCTCGCTACCTGCATCTATTAGTTTTCTTTCTTCTACCTTTCTTTATCTCCATCTAATACTTCTCTTCCTTTTACCTTTCTTTATCTGCATCTATTTTATGGTTTTTTCCTGGTTGCATCTATTACTTCTCTTCCTTTTACCTTTCTTTATCTGCATCTATTTTATGGTTTTTTCCTTGCTGCATCTATTACTTCTATTCCTTCCACCTTTCTTCATTTGCATCTATTTTATGACTTTTTCATTGCTGTTAGAGCTTCAAAAGAAATAAAAAGTGAATAAGCCATTTAGGGTTTCTACAGCTGTTGTGTGCCTTCAAACAACTCAGGTTTTCTTCCTTCTACCTTTCCTTATCTGCATCTATATCTTTTCTTTGATTCTCACAACCACAGGCAGTGGTTTTGAGGTTGGCAGCTATAGTGTGACGTTGCATTCACTTTCATGTACACAGTCATTATAGTCATTGGAATATTCACACTCTAGCATTCATTGGTGAAACTATAAGCGTCAGAACAAATAAAAAGCGAATGAATCGTTTAGGGTTTTCGAATGAGCCGTTTAAGATTTTCGCAGCTGTTGTGTTTCTTCTAACAACTCAGGTTTTCTTCCTTCTACCTTTCTCTATCTGCATCTATTACTTTTCTTCCTTCTACATTTCTTTATTTGCATCTATTACTTCTCCTCCTTTTAGCTATCTTTATATGCATCTATTGTATGGTTTTTTCCTTATTGCATTTATTACTTCTCCTCCTTTTACCTTTCTTTATCTGCATCTATTTTATGGTTTTTTCCTTGCTGCATCTATTACTTCTCTTCCTTCTACCTTTCTTTATTTGCATCTATTTTATGGCTTTTTTCGGGCTGTTATAGCTTTAGAAGAAATAAAAAGTGAATTAGCCGTTTAGGGTTTCTGCAGGTGTTGTGTGCCTTCAAACAACTAAGGTTTTCTTCATTCTTCCTTTCTTTATCTGCATCTATTACTTTTCTTTGAATCTCACAAGCACATGCAGTGGTGTTGAGGTTGGCAGTTGTAATGTGACGTTGCATTCACACTTATGTACATCGTCATTACAGTCATTAGAATCTTCACACTCTAGCATTCATTGGTGAAACTATATGCGTCAGAACAAATTAAAAGCGAATGAGCCGTTTAGGGTTTTCATAGCTGTTGTGTTTCTTGAAACAACTCAGGTTTTCTTCCTTCTACCTTTCTCTATCTGCATCTATTAATTTTCTTCCTTCTACCTTTATTTATCTGCATCTATTACTTCTCTTCCTTTTACTTTTCTTTATCTGCATCTATTTTATGGTTTTTTCCTTGCTGCAGCTATTACTTCTCTTCCTTCTACCTTTCTTTATCTGCATCTATTTTATGGTTTTTTCCTTACTGTTAGAGCTTCAAAGAAAGAAAAAGTGAATGAGCCGTTTAGGGTTTCTATAGCTGTCGTGTGCCTTCAAACAATTCAGATTTTCCTCCTTCTACCTTTCTTTATCTGCATCTATTACTTTTCTTTGATTATCACAAGCACATGTAGTGGTGTTCAGGTTGGTAGCTGTAATGTGACGTTGCATTCACTCTTATGTACAAAGTCATTACAGTCAATGAAATCTTCACACTCTAGCATTCATTGGTGAAACTATAGGCGTCAGAACAAATAAAAAGTGAATGAGCCGTTTAGGATTTTTATAGCTGTTGTGTTTCTTCAAACAACTCAGATTTTCTTCCTTCTACCTTTCAATAATGCATCTATTACTTTTCTTCCTTCTACCTTTGTTTATCTGTATCTATTACTTCACTTCCTTTTACCTTTCTTTATCTGCATCTATTATATGGTTTTTTCCTTGTTGCATTTATTACTTCTCCTCCTTTTATCTTTCTTTATCTGCATCTATTTTATGGTTTTTTCCTTGCTGCATCTAATACTTATCTTCGTTCTACCTTTCTTTATCTGCATATATTTTATGGTTTTTTTCTTGCTGTTAGAGCTTTAGAAGAAATAAAAGGTGAATGAGCCGTTTAGGGTTTTTGCAGCTCTTGTGTGCCTTCAAACAACTCAGGTTTTCTTCCTTCTAACTCTTTCTTTATCTACATCTATTCCTTTTCCTTAAATCTCACAAGCACATGCAGTGGTGTTGAGGTTGGTAGCTGTAATGTGACGTTCCATTCACTCTTATGTACATAGTCATTACGGTCATTGGAATCTTCACACTCTAGCATTCATTGGTGAAACTATAGGCGTCAGAACAAATAAAAAGTGAATGAGCCGTTTAGGGTTTTCATAGCTGTTGTGTTTCTTCAAAAAACTCATGTTTTCTTCCTTCTACAATTTTCTTTCTGCATCTATTACTTTTCTTACTTTTACATTTCTTTATCTGCAACTATTACTTCTCTTCCTTTTACCTTTCTTCATCTGCATCTATTTTATGGTTTTTTCCTTGTTGCATCTATTACTTCTCGTCCTTTTACCTTTCATTATCTGCATCTATTTTATAGTTTTATCTTTGTTGCATTTATTACTTCTCTTCCTTCTACCTTTCTTTATCTGCATCTATTTTAAGGCTTTTTCATTGTTGTTAGAGCTTCAGAAGAAAGAAAAAGTGAATGAGCCGTTTAGGGTTTTTGCAGCTGTTGTGTGCCTTCAAACAACTCAGGTTTTCTTCCTTCTAACTTTCTTTATCTGCATCTATTACTTTTCCTTAATTCTCACCAGCACATGCAGTGGTGTTGAGGTTGGCAGCTGTAATATGACGTTGCATTCACTCTTATGTACATAGTCATTACAGTCATTGGAATCTTCACACTCTAGCATTCATTGATGAAACGATAGGCGTCAGAACAAATAAAAATTCAATGAGTCGTTCAGGGTGTTCATAGCTGTTGTGTTTCTTCAAACAACTCATGTTTTCTTCCTTCTACCTTTTTCTATCTGCATCGATTACTTTTATTCCTTCTACCTTTCTTTATCTGCATCTATTACTTCTCTTCCTTTTACCTTTCTTTATCTGCATCTATTTGATGGTTTTTCCGTTGTTGCATGTATTACTTCTCTTCCTTTTACCTTACTTTATCTGCATCTATTTTTCCTTGCTGCATCTATTACTTCTCTTTCTTCTACCTTTCTTTATCTGGATCTATTTTATGGCTTTTTCATTGTTGTTAGAGCTTCAAAAGAAATTATAAGTGAGTGAGCCGTTTAGGGTTTCTGCAGCTGTTGTGTGCCTTCAAACAACTCAGGTTATCATCCTTCTACCTTTCTTTATCTGCATCTATTATTTTTCTTTGATTCTCACAAGCACATGCAGTGGTGTTGAGGTTGGCAGCTGTAATGTGACGTTGCATTCACTTTTAAGTATACTGTCATTACAGTCATTGGAATCTTCACACTCTAGCATTCATTGGTGAAACTATAGGCGTCAGAACAAATAAAAAGTGAATGAGATGTTTAGGGCTTTCATAACTTTTGGGTTTTCCTAAAACAACTCAGGTTTTCTTCTTTCTGCCTTTCTTTATCTGCATCTATTACTTTTCTTCCTTCTACCTTTCTTTATGAGCATATAATACTTCTCTTCCTTTAATCATTCTTTATCTGCATCTATTTGATGGTTTTTTCCTTGTTGCATGTATTACTTCTCTTCCTTTTACCTTTCTTTATCTGCATCTATTTTTCCTTGCTGCATCTATTACTTCTCTTCCTTCTACCTTTCTTTATCTGGATCTATTTTATGGCTTTTTCATTGTTGTTAGAGCTTCAAAAGAAATTAAAAGTGAGTGAGCCGTTTAGGGTTTCTGCAGCTGTTGTGTGCCTTCAAGCACATGCGGTGGTGTTGAGTTTCGCAGCTGTAATGTGACGTTGCATTCACTCTTATGTACACAGTCATTACAACCATTGTAATATTCATACTCTAGCATTCATTGGTGAAACTATAGGCGTCAGAACAAATAAATAGCGAATGAGTCGTTTAGGGTTTTCGAATGTGCTGTTTAGGGTTTTCGCAGCTGTTGTGTTTCTTCAAACAACTCAGGCTTTTTCCTTCTACCTTTCACTATCTGCATCTATTACTTTTCTTCCTGCTACCTTTCTTTATCTGCATCTATTACTTCTCTTCCTTTTACCTTTCATTATCTGCATCTATTGTATGGTTTTTTCCTTAATGCATTTATTACTTCTCCTCCTTTTACCTTTCTTTATCTGCATCTATTTTATGGTTTTTTTGTTGTTGCATTTTTTACTTATCTTCCTTCTACCTTTCTTTATCTGCATCTATTTTATGGCTTTTTTCTTGTTGTTAGAGCTTTCGAAGAAATAAAAAGTGAATGAGCCGTTTAGGGTTTCTGCAGCTGTTGTGTGCCTTCAAACAATTCAGGTTTTCTTCCACCTACCTTTCTTTATCTGCATCTATTACTTTTCTTTGATTCTCACAAGCACATGTAGTGGTGTTGAAGTTGGCAGCTGTAATGTGACGTTGCATTCACTCTTATGTACACAGTCATTACAATCGTTGGAATCTTCACACTCTAATATTCATTGGTGAAACTATAGGCGTCAGAGCAAATAAAAACCGACTGAGTCGTTTAGGGTTTTCGAATGTGTCGTTTAGGGTTTTCGCAACTGTTGTGTTTCTTCAAAAAACTCAGGTTTTTTCCTTCTACCTTTCACTATCTGCATCTATTACTTTTCTTCCTTCTACCTTTCATTATCTGCATCTACTACTTCTCTTCCTTTTACCTTTCTTTATCTACATCTATTTAATCGTTTTTTCCTTGTTGCATCTATTACATCTCTTCCTTTTACCTTTCTTTATTTGCATCAATTTTAGTGTTTTTTCCTTGCTGCATATATTAGTTCTCTTCGTTCTACCTTTCTTTATCTACATCTATTTTATGGCTTTTTCATTGTTGTTAGAGATTCCGAAGAAATAAAAAGTGAATGAGCCGTTTAGGATTTCTGCAGCTGTTGTGTGCCTTTAAACAACTCAGGTTATCATCCTTCTACCTTACTTCATCTGCATCTATTACTTTTCTTTGATCCTCACAAGCATATGTAGTGGTGTTGAGGTTCGCAGCTGTAATGCTACGTTGCATTCACTCTTATGTATACAGTCCTTACAGTCATTGGAATCTTCACACTCTATCAGTCATTGGCCAAACTATAGGCGTCAGAAAAAATAAAAAGCTAATGAGCCGTTTAGGGTTTTCATAGCTTTTGTGTTTCTTCAAACAATTCAGGTTTTCTTCCTTCAACCTTTTTCTATCTGCATCTATTACTTTTCTTCCTTCTACCTTTCTTTATCTGCATCTATTACTTCTCTTCCTTTTACCTTTCTTGATCTGCATCTATTTTATAGTTTTATTCTTGCTGCATCTATTACTTCTCTTCCGTCTACCTTTCTTTATCTACATCTATTTTATGACTTTTTCATTGTTGTTAGAGCTTCAGAAGAAATAAAAAGTGAATGAGCCGTTTAGGTTTTCTGCAGCTGTTGTGTGCCTTCAAACAACTCAGGCTTTTTTCCTTCTACCTTTCTTTATCTTCATCTATTATTTTTTTTTATTCTCACAAGCACAGGCAGTGGTGTTGAGGTTGGCAGCTGTAATGTGACGTTGCATTTACTCTTATGTATACAGTCAATACAGTTGTTTGATTCTTCACACTCTAGCATTCATTGGTGAAACTATAGGCGTCAGAACAAATAAAGAGCGAATGAGTTGTTTAGGGTTTTCGAATGAGCCATTTAGGGTTTTCGCAGCTGTTGTGTTTCTTCAAAC
>Ga0123341_1005992_pt1 | contig 10927 bp, 5 predicted proteins | sample Turbeapinknodule_FD_89959 | JGI IMG/M metagenome (GOLD analysis project Ga0123341, IMG submission 89959) | Root nodule microbial communities of legume samples collected from Mexico - Turtle bean Mexico pink nodule | ecosystem: Host-associated > Plants > Roots > Nodule | place: Mexico: Nepantla...
CTATAATAGAAACTAATTTAGAAACCAAAAAATTTTTTAGTCTCTAAAATGGTCTCTAATTTAGTTACTATAGTAACTAATTATTTTTTGTCTTTAAAATTAGTTTTTATTACATGATTTTCTTGTAATGATATATAAGATGTTAAAAATTTCCTCAAAATAAAAGTTATCATTCATTTTTATAGCGAATTCAAATTCAATTCTTTGAATTAAATACATAGTTATATAAAACATATATTTGTTTAAGTGTGGTTGAATATCATATATCTACTAGAAATTGTTATTTCTGTATGTATTATCATATGTGTATTATCACGCGAAATTGATTTTTATTCTTAGTTCAAACTTTAAATCTTATGGTTATTTATAGGAAGAAAACTATTCTAAGAAGTCCTTAATAGTATTTTTTGTTATATAACAAACGAAATTCTCAACATGAACTCTATTAATATTATATATTCATGTTAGCAATGAATCACTATGAAATATTTTAATATCCTAGTCCACACTCAAAATTCGTTTGTCACAAAATTCATTATAATAGTTTCCTTACTATAAATACCCAAAATGTATAAAATTTGGACTGAGACGAAAACTAATTTCATGTAAAAAATAGAGGAAAAAAAACATATTTCATGTTAGATATATAAGACTAAAATATAAATCTTTCTAAACCAATTTCCGAAATTATATTCGAATTAATGTCCACTTCCTAAACAAAGTTTATCATTTTTCTTTAATAATTCCATATAAAAGTTACAAGATCACAAATTCTAAATTAGTGACAACAAAATTGAAGTATGTTCTTATTCCAATTGGTAGAATCTAATAATCAAATCCGAGTACAAAAGTGAAATGATTATTCTTTTTAGCATCAGTGGATTCCAGTGGATACCTGTCTTCATCTTTAAATGTCTCAAAATCTGTTGCAGCTTGTGTTGCCTGCCATGTATCATAGTTGTAACGAGATGATGAAGGAATGGAAGATGTTACTAAGAGAAACAGGATCATGCATGGTAGATGTTTGGCCATTCTTAAATAACTTGACAGCTGATGTGATTTCTCGTACAGCTTTCGGAAGTAGCTATGAAGAAGGAAAAATAGTGTTTCAACTCCTCAAAGAACAAGCACAACTTACAGCCAAGGTCTTTCAATCTGTTTATATTCCAGGGTGGAGGTACATTATTCAACTACACTTTCGTATTCTCAATTTTTCATTCAACAAACAAAATACAATACACATGTGATGCTTTTATATATATATATATATATATATATATATATATATTGTGTGATATAATGCTTATATAAATTAGTAGAGAAAATTTAGTATTATTTTGACATACACTTTCTTTCCAAGAAAATAAAACACAACTTGTCTAAAGTATTAATTTATTTCATATCATCAATCATCCTATCACTTTTTATAATATCATGCTATAATATTCATTAAATACTTAATAAAGGTATTATGGAAAATGTAAAAGCACAAACTAAGATAGTTACAAGTTACAATTGATCTTATAGTCTAAAGTGCAACATTTTTTTTATCAGCAAAACGAATAAATAAATAATAATCACTTCAGGATGATCGAACCCTTATACAATTGTACTTTAACTTCTTCCACCATCCCAAGAAACACCTACCAAACCAGCAAAACCACAAATTCTAAGGAAAACAAAACCTCCAAAAGAACATCAACAAACCAATCTCATGCAAGCCAAAGGGTTCAAACACCAATTAGGATAAGAGAAAGACCTACAACGAGACTTAGAGTAAATCCAAGACCAAATCTTGACTTGCACAATTGCAAACACTTCTGACACGTCAGTTTTTTCCCTATTAAAAATGATGTTTTTCTTGTGTTTCCAAATTTCACTCACAACTTCAACCCAGATTGCTCCCCAATAATCGTTAACCAAACCTGAAGCATTACACATCTCGAACTGAGAAAATTTGACACAGGATCAATGTGAATCACAGACTTCACACCAACCCACTCAAAACAAAAACACCAAACAAGCTAAGCAAACCTGCAGTCGAAAAACAAATAGCGATGAGATTGCTCCTCCTTCCCATACATCATTCATGAAACACCTATGTTTATTCTTTGAGACTACTTTCTTATTTTCAATTAATCAATTATTATGTTAGTTAGTAATATGGTTGGGAGGAATGCATGAAAATCACAAGGTTTTATTCAAATTTCTTACAATTTATAGAAATCATGTACCATACATAACTAAAAATGAAAATGAATAAGAAAACTAAATCAGAAGAAGAGTGAAGCTAACATTGATCACCCCTTTTCCATTGTTAGGTTTCTACCAACTAGATTGAACAATAGGATGAAGAAGATTGACTACGAAATTGGAAATGTACTTAGTGGAATTATCCAAAAGCAGGAGGGTATCATGAAGACATGTGAAGCTCCAAATGATAACCTATTAGGGTTACTATTGGAATCAAATCAAAAAGAGATTGAAGATGGAGGAGTTAAGAAAGATGTTGGAATGAACACCAATGATGTTATTAACGAGTGTAAGTTATTTTACTTTGCTGGACAAGAAACAACATCGGTGCTACTAAATTGGACAATGGTGTTATTGAGTAGGTTTCCCCATTGGCAAACACTAGCAAGAGAAGAGGTCATTGAAATTTTTGGCACAAAAGAACCAGATTATGAAGGATTAAATCGTCTAAAAGTTGTAAGTATGAGTTTTTATCTTGCTTGCTTAAATCATTAAAAAGTATCACTAGATTGAAAATATAATTTTAGGATAACTAAAGTTTTATGTTAAAATAGTAAAGCTTAACTTGAATACAACATTCATGAATGCCTAAAACTATATATATGATCTTAATTTTGAAACTACACATGTTTTTAATTAATTTGAACCTTGTAGATGGAAAGCATATTCGAGAGAATTTATAGTCAAAATGGTCAATTAAAATTCTTGATGAATTATTTATTGATCAAATTAATGGATATTTTACACCAATAACATGTTACTTAAAAAGAATAAGCTAAGAAAATAATAAATAAAAAAAGGGTTAAATGTGTTTCTCATCCGTGTATTATAATACAAAATTAGTTTTCGTCCATAATCCAAATTTTATACTTCCTAGGTATTTGTAGTAAGAAAGCTATTAGATTGAGTATTTACCATTTTTTTTCACTGACAAACAAATTTCTAGTGTAGACTATATTATAATATTATACTATTTATGCGAGCAATAAATCAACATGAAATATTTTAACATCCTACTTCATGCTGAAAATTTGTTTGTCACTTAAAAAAAAATCTACCAAGAACCCATTCCAACAATTCCTCACTACAAGTATCCAAGAGATCTAAAGTTTGGACTAGAAATGAAAATCAATTTCACATGAATGTATAAGGACGAAAAACATATTTAACCCATTAAATAATGTTTTAATTACAATAATATATTATCTTGTGACATTAGTTCCTATAAAAAAAATTGATAAATATTTTTTTGCATGTTATTGGTCCTCATAATGTGTTCACATTGATTTTAGTCCTGTAAATATAAAAATAGCCAACATTATAGATTAATTATTTTGATTAATTGAACATATTTTTAGGAATAGTCTAACTTGACTTATTTAGTAAAAAGTTTAGCTTAACTTTCACCAATATAATTAGAGCTTAAGCTATCAAATGTAACTTTAAAATAATTTCATTATGAGTTATGTATATGATCTTAACTTTAATACCTAAGTCTTATAAAACTTCTCTATTGGAGTGTGATCTCATGACATAAAATTTAATATTATAAGTCACATGAATGAAAAAAATACTTTTTTTCTAATTTTCTCTCAATTAGTTAAAAACAGAATATTAAAACGAAATCCTACAAAATCACTTTATTGGAACACAAATTACTATGAAATCTTAAAATTGATTTAATATATCTAAAAAGTACAGATAGATCTCTAAACTACTTTAATGTCAAATTAATCCTTAAAAATACAATTTAATGTCAAAAATGGTTTTAAGTATTATAATTAATAACAAAATTTAACAACAATATAATTGTCACACTTTTTATACTTTTTTTTATGATGATTAACTAAAGATACCCTGATTTTTTCTAGAAAAAAATTATCATTATCTTGAAGTCACAGTGCTGGGGTCATAAATATATTTCTAATTTAATATTCCTTATAGACTGAGAAAATGATAACTTCATACTTATTGGTATACCATTGTTCTTTATCAGTTATAACCTATGGTAACTTCATTAATATAAACCTTAATCTTCATTAATGGAAAATGGTGACTTTATCAATATAAGCCTTAATTTTCATCTTAATGGTTTTTTTTTTTCATTTCAATTCAACTTAATCAAGTTTACCTGCTACCACACCTCTTTAAAAAAAAAGTTCCATTTATTATGCATAGAAAAAGTTTTGAGAAGTTGATACTACTGTGCTAAGCTTTATCTGTTGTAAAAATAAATCTCTTGCTTTCGAAAGAATGTTATTAATGTTAATTCATTATAGTTTCTTGTGGCATTGTCATAGGTCACAATGATTTTGTACGAGGTTCTAAGATTATACCCACCAGTTACTGCCATTACAAGAGTCCTAAGGAAGAAAACTAGGGTTGGAAATATGACATTACCAGAGGGAGCACTGGTTACTATTCCAATTGTGTTGGTGCATCATGATTTTGAACTATGGGGCAGTGATGCAAAAGAGTTCAAACCAGAAAGATTCTCTGAAGGAATCTTAAAAGCAACAAATGGTCAAGTTTCATTTATCCCATTTGGATGGGGTCCTAGAATATGCATTGGCCAAAACTTTGCATTGCTTGAAGCCAAAATGGCTTTATCTCTGATTCTGCAAAACTTCAAGTTTGAGCTATCTTCCTCATATGTTCATGCTCCAGTTACAGTCATAACTGCTCAACCTCAATTCGGCACGCATATTATATTACAAAAGTTGTAGTTTGTTAGCCTAAGAAAAGGTTTTTAATACTTTTCTATCTTGTGTTGTGTGGCTTGAAGCTAGAATTTTATCTTGGAAAAGTTTACATGCAGAAAACAAAATCTTATTGTAAAACTCTATAAAATAGTTCTTCATATATTTGTCCTTATTGTATGTTTTATTACAAAACTCTATATAGATGGTTTCTCATACTTGTATTGAGCTTCAAATATTTTAAATTTCAATTTTAGGGTAAAGCTTTTTCCATATATCATTAAAAAAAAAATAGTATTATCTATGGATTTTTACCCACTGATTTTAATACGTAGGTAAATTCAGCATTACCTACGGACAACATTATTTACGAATATTACTTACAGATTTGAATCCGTAGGTAAATTCAACATTTCCTACCAAATATTACCCACAAATCTTATTACTTACGAACTTTTACCCACAGATCTCTATTGTCCACGAATTTCTATTACCTACGGATCTTTATTACCTACTCAACTATTATCATAATAATTATATACATAATAGTAAAAATATTTATTAATATTAAGAATATTTAATAATATTTTATAATATTTAATAATGTTTATATTATCCCTACTCCAAAAATAACTTGCTATAGTAACAGGAAATAAAAAATTTATTAATCTTATTGATCTATTTACTTTTAAAACTTGACCTATTTAATTTGACACTGAGCAGATATTGTCCATGAGAATTTGTGAGGAACACAAACATGTTTCGAAATTTTCTTATTTTTTATGCTCATTATAAAAATGACAGGGAAAAATAAAAATTATCCCATAGAATTTATATATATAATAAAAGATGCTGAATGATTATAGAATATTCATATATGTAGTAATGTTTTATGTCTAAATAACTAAACCACATAAATAAATCTCAATCATTGATAACAACGATCCGTGTGATACTTACATTTATATTTCTGATAAATTCTTTTTGTAACTATATATTACATCTAGAGATTGTTACATCAGTACTAAAAAGATTCTTGGATCTTTTTATTTTGGTACTTCCTGTGACACCTTTCTTCCAACTGAAAATGCTGGGTTCTTGGGTTTTGGAAGTGTCATGTTGATATATGGTCTAATGAGACTACTACGAAATATTTAATCATAGGTTGGGAAAGCTATTCTATTTACATCCTCTGATTTTCTTGAACGCACAAAAAAACAATGTGTATGCAGTTCTCAACTTTACTGGCTGTGAAGGATTTTTCCTGCATTGGATCCATCAATTCCAAATATTTTCCTTCACACCATGTTCTCCAAGCCTACAAGTATTTGTCATTAATTTGTAAATAATACTGTCATAATTCAGTTAACTAGTATTGTTGATATTTGGTTAATCAGACCAGAAGGATGACTCACGTATAAAATAAGAGTTTAACCATGTTCTAACAAATAGAATCTGTTGTTCTTTCTTCCAAAGATGGTTTCTAGAACTAGAACTCCAAAGCTGAAAACATCAGATTTCACTTAAAACAATCCTTGCATAGCATACTCAGGAGCCATGTATCCACTAATTCAAAACAATAGAGCTTTGTTAATTTCTCTTGTTTCAAGTATATAACAAGGAATTTCATTTTTTCAATCATTAAACTATGAACAATGCAATACTAGTCCTATAGTTACGATATGTTTGGTATAAGTAAAAATCACTAAGTGCCCATTACTCACTTTGTATTTGCTTGGTTCTGTCCAATTTCAAATGCCCTTGCCAATCCAAATTGCTAGCTTTGAGATCTCTATGAATTACTCTGAGTCGAGAGTCCTCATGAAGGTATAGAAGACCTTTTACTATTCCATTGATTATGCTTAATCTTAGTTTCCAATCAAGTTGTTTTCTTTTCTCATCATCTGTCAACTCAAGAAGATAAAAGGGATTTGAACATCACGAGCCATTTAGCAAAAAAAACCAAATGCTAAGTATTTGCCTTACACAGGAAAAAACACACCAACAAATAATATAACATTTCTCCCTTAAAAATAAGACTTATAAGTTATAACATGGTATAACTTTAGTTTAGTTTCATGTTATGAAAGGAAAACAAAATGTATTAACCCTTTGAAACAACTCATCAATTTAAAACAAGTAGTAACACCACTTGACTTGATACAATTTTGAACTTGATACCAATTTTTGAACTCAAACTATGTTTAAGAAGAAAGTGCAGTGAAAACTACAGAAGCTACCTTAAACACTTTTATTGAAGAAGCATTGAAGCAATCTGAAAACATACCAAACAGGTGTGAGTACAGACTTGCGTTTGGCATATACTCGTACACAAGTATCTTTTCATTTTCCTCCAAGCAGCATGCAAAGAGTTTTACAAGGTTGCGATGTTGCAATTTAGCTATAGACATTACTTCATTATTGAACTCCTCTGAGCCTTGACCAGAAAATTTTGACAGCCTTTTGACTGCTATTTGTCTTCCATCAGGAAGAATTCCCTGATAAAAGTTTGGGATAAAAAAATCATATAGAAAGATGGAAGCAATAAAGAATATATTTCATAAATTCAAATGATGAAAACCTTGTAAACTGAGCCAAATCCGCCTTCCCCCAATTTAGATGCTTCTGAAAAGTTATCAGTACTCTGCAGAACTGTGATTAATGGGATTATAGGCAGGAAAGTGTTCAATGTTTCCTGAGTTTGAATTTTATGAAACGATGATAGCCAAATCTCATGTACGAAGACAAGCTTGTGAGTCATATTTGAACACAATAGCCATATTTGAGTAGGAGAAATAAGCTATAACACAAATTATGGCATGTGTGATTGCAGGAAAATATCTTTTCTACCTCTTATTTTGTTCCAAAAGAAATATACACCCAAACATAGTAGAGTTATTGACCCCATCATAGAGAAGCTGATGATCAAGATTTTTGACCTCTTGTTAACTCCATCTTATCTGCCACAACATAAAAAATATTGAGGGACTAAAAATATTTGAAGAGTACATAATCCAAAAATAAATACAAATAAATATTTTATATCTAGAAACTTAAATTAAAATTTTTAATTTATTAGATATCTAATTTATGGGAAAAAAGTGTATTTAGAAAGTAAAAACTCAATTATATATCAAGACATTTATCAATTATCGTTCGAAAAAAAATCTTTTACTTGTAATTGTAATGTTAAGACTTTTAGAGAGAAGAAAGGAAATAAGGTTATTTGCATCATTTCTTATGTTCAAAACAAAAATTCTTATGATGTTTATGTCTATCATAACAAGGTGAAGGAAGGACAATTTTCAAGTATAACTTTTGTTGTATGTGAAAGATATGCTCACACTGTCCAAAACATAAGGTTAAGATACATAAGCTAAAGTCAATCTTAAGAAGTGAATTTGAGATGAAGAACATTAAAGTTGCTTATAAGATTTTGTGCATGGAGATTCAGCGGAATCATGGTCAAAATAAGTTCTTTTTTGTCAAAGGAGTAATTTTAGAAGGTTTTGAACCATTTGGCATGGCAGGGACCAACGTCAATTATTACTCTTTTGTCATTGTTCACTACAACAAAAATAACATTTAAGGTCGGTAAAAAACAAATGCAAATCAAAGAAAACTGAGGAATAAACGTTGGTTATGTGTCGGCCAAGAAGCCAACAAGAAAAGCGTGGAAGCAAAATTAATTTGCGTCAGCCAGCGAAAGCGACACAAATTATGTGGGTCAAGCCGACTTGAGATAGACGCAAATATTGTTGGCTTTACTTGTTAGAATGTATGGCCTTAAACGAGAGGGAGAGTGAATTGTTTAAGGGAGGTTTTTGAAAACTTTTTAAGCTAGAATGAAATTCTTTGCAAGAAACCAGATTAGAAATTCAGTTAGCCAAGAAACAAAGCACAAAACCGCAAAGCACCAAAAAAACAATCGATTGTTACAATCGGCTGTTTATACCAGCAAAACAACAACAAATGAAGTTAAATGAGTTTAAGAGAAGAAAGAGATACACAAACAGTTTATACCGGTTCACTCTTAAACCAAGAGCTACATCCAGTCCCCATAATCCACTGGGCAATCCTTTAAGTAATCAATTACAGATTACACACAAAACCACCAAAGAAGTGACCTTGATCCCCTCAAGAAACACACTTCCTTTGACTCAGTACACACCAAGAATGTTGATCTTGACAACCTCAAGAGCACACAACCCTTCTTGGTTTTACAACACCAAAATTTACAAAGTATTCAAAATGAATTACACTTGTTACTGAATCTAAAATCAATACAGATGTAATCTTATTTCACTCTCTCTTGAGAAAACCAAAGCTGAATAGTTGAATATCAAATCTTGAAAGCAATCTCTGAAAACCTCAAATCTGTTTTTCTCTTTTCTTGTTTTCTATAAAACATAAACAAATTATTTATAGCTTTCAAAGATTGGTCAAAGCATTTAAAACATGAGCGTATTCAGTTTGAAAATCATTTAAAGCAAACTCAACTAACAAAAACAAATTTTGTTAAGATTTTCAAACAAACAATCGATTGATTGCATGAAACAATCGATTGTTTTGGTTTGACAGCATGTCAACCAACCAAAACAGTTTTCAACTTTTCAAAAACACCTAAGAGTAAAACAATCGGTTGTTTCGACAAAACAACAAGTTGTTTTTCACTTAGTTTGAAAAACACTTTAAACTTAAAATTTTTGAAAACACTTTAGCTTTAGATTCAACAAAGAGTGGATTACACAGATAAACTACCCAGATCCTACTCTAAAATACAACAGCAACTTCAACCTTCCATCAAACACTAGGATTTGGATTCTTCAAAGCTTTTGACCACACTTGATTCAACATGACTGACGTAAATTTGGACGAAATATTGTTAGTCAGACCGATGCAGGTGTATCAAAAACGCCATAATGCGTAAGCTTGGTCGACGTAAACAAAAAAATAAGAGCTAGTGTTGACCTGACCCAGGCAAAAATGGAAGTGTCACTCTTATATTCCCACTCCCATCACTTTACTATTTGTACCATGTATTACTTCATATATCTGCACCATGTTTTGTCAAGCTTGCACCCATTCAACTGGCCCATGATTTTGTCCTATCTGCACCACCCTAGACACACTACAAAATTTGTACTCAGAAGCTAATTATGAAACAAAATTTCCCAAACCATACTTCACACTCCCACGGAACTCACATAAATATCCACAAAATTCCCCAAGGGATTTCCCAACCAAACCAAACCATAAAATGAAACAATCATAAACAAAAAAAATTCGTAAACCAAATCAAACCAAAAATAGAAAAAATCATAAATAGAAATAATCATAAATCGCAATACCCAACAATCATAATCATCTTTTACAATTAAAACCACCAGCTCAAACAAAAATTTCAATTTAAGAAATTTACCTTTTAACAATTTAAACGGAAGAGGGAGTTGGAGCTACACTTTTAGAATGCTGGAGGTTGACATGGTGAAGCTGAAGCTGAAATGAGGGAAAAAAATAAAATATACAGAAGCATTAAAGAGAATGGAGAGAAAAGACCGTCGTGTAGAGGGAGCGCCAGTGGAGGTGGGCGGAGGCAAACAAAGAGGGAGACACCACTTTCTTAAACATACTTTATTATAAGTATTGATTCTTCTTTAAAGCGAGAAGTTGATATGCAACTCTGCTATATATATCAAATATATTTCTATGGTTTTCTATATCAAACTCTATTATAATTTTTTACACAAAAGTATCATAATTCTTAAATTTTAGTTTTTAGTCAATAACATTTGTCAAATAGGTATATATTTATGTCATAGTGCATTTTTGATAGAAATTGTGCTCGTGTGTCCATTGAAGCATATATTTGGAGAAGGAAGAGTGAAGTTTTAGAAGTCCATGATAGCTTTAAATACATAGATGACAAGTTGATTCTTAAGAATCCAAGAATGAGTTCCAACTGTATTTGTAAA
>Ga0123341_1005993_pt1 | contig 10926 bp, 6 predicted proteins | sample Turbeapinknodule_FD_89959 | JGI IMG/M metagenome (GOLD analysis project Ga0123341, IMG submission 89959) | Root nodule microbial communities of legume samples collected from Mexico - Turtle bean Mexico pink nodule | ecosystem: Host-associated > Plants > Roots > Nodule | place: Mexico: Nepantla...
CACCAAAACAACCTCTATGGTGCATACATGTTATTAAACAAATTATGTCTATCTTTTTTTATTTACTCATTTTTTAAAATCCACACTGATTCACACAATACGGAATCGTTTCGTTTCGGGATTTAGCGATTCTTTGTGCGAATCGCATGATACAACTAAGATTCAGGGACGAAAAAAATTCTTCACACGATTCGTATCGTGGGAGGGTGAAACTGTATCGTTTCATACGATACGTATCGTGAATCGTAAGATACTAACTACTATTCAGTCTGTAACCACGTTGTTTATAGCTAACTGATTAAAAGAACAAGAGTTGTGATAAAGGAAAGAGAAAAAGTAGCATCCCAGCCTCATTACCAGGATCAGTTAGCCATCCAAAGGGTAGCATGTCCAAATCAGGCCAGGATTTCCCCATTAAACCTTTATTTCCTATCATATTAGCATTTGAGAAATCCCTGATAGAATCAAATAAGTAAATTTGTATGATGTAATAATGGAATAACAGATAAGGGATTCAGAAATAAAATAATAGCGAGGTACTCTGAAGACAGATACAAATGTGTTGAAGTAAAATATAACGATGTAAACACCTTGCAATATCAAAATGTGATTTGACATCCTTCCATGTATCCCAGTCATCTCCTGTTATACGATACATATTGACCAGTCCAATGACATCCTTGGCCATGGCTGGTGTCACACTAGTTCCTGGAGACAAAGAATATACAATGGGGCGATCAAACTCCTTGAGAACCTGGATTGAATGACACGTAATTAGTAGCCTCCAAAGGATCTTCCATGACATTACCAATCTCAGTTTTCAGATGAGAATAAGAGGGACAGAGGGTAGAAGAATTCCAGAATAATACCTCTGACACATAGCTTATTTCATTTAAATCAAAGTCATCCCCGAATACACAGTCATGTTTTACTGCATGGAAAGTAGAAAAGCTGTTAAAATAACTGCTAGTGGAAGGCATAACCCCTGAACTACATGCTATAGTTTTGAGTACTTTCCCTTGGTTTCTCACTTCAGCATAACCCCTGAATTAAAATATGAACAGATAGGCAATCTACAGTGATGTGATATGATATGAAAATATTAATTGAAGTTTATTTATAAGACCATTAAACACCTAGTCTACCTAATGAAGTGTCAACAATAATCTTAACAAAAAAAGGGTATACAACTATATCAGAAATAAATACAAATGCTTCACTCATCCAAACTTATTGGTGCAGATGCAATAAAACTTTGGAACTCTTCAAGATTTCTGTCAATGACATGAATTTGTTGTGATAGACCATTATAAAATTAGAATGTAAAATAGTAGTCCAATTACCAAAATCAACATCCCATGAAGCATACTGCTCATAAAGGGATCTCAGAAAAGCTTTCCCTGCTCCCAGCTTTGTATTCACACTCATGAAACCATGAGGCATCCATGCACAAGCCCTTTCTGGGATTGCTATGTCTCTTGCATACCACACTCGACCAGATTCTTGATAAGCACCTCCCTAAGAAATTGAAAGATATCAATGACAACCTTTAGATTAATGTATACACAACATCCTCAGTTCCTGCTTTGTAATGTTATATTTCAGAGAAAATGCCTTACATGGGGCATCCATTACGACTGATTTCTGTCCTTACGGAAGAAAGAAAGAAAGAAATATAGTTAAATTATGGCATAAATACAAAGCAATACCGTTTTTGTATCAAGGATAGGGGTGTTCGCGTTTACAGCTTGTGTGCTAATCCCTCTCATGACATGAATCCCAAATTTTAAACCCATTCCATGTACTTGATTAGCTACTTCAGCAAATCCTTTCCCATTTTCAGAAGAAGGCCACCTTCCTGGATCAGGAAGCATCCTCCCCCATTCATCAATCACATCAAATCCAAGAGAATCATGATAAGCACCCTCAACTTTCCTTCTATACCAGAGGTAATCCACCACAACATACTACAAAGGGTTGCAGGAAAGTGATCATATCTATATCTAACAAAAGTACTAATAGCATATCCAAACTCATTCACAAGCTATGATTCCTCACAGAAACTATACCTCATATCCATGACCATGGAGACGCTGAGAAACTATTCCAGCACTCTGTAAGAACTCTTCTTCAGATATTGTCCAGGAAAAGGAATCATAGGAGTTCCAACCTCTTGGTGGAATGCTAGCTTCCTGTCGGCCACTCTCGGATGCATTTTGAGTCCACACACTGAAATGACGATGTTAGATATGACAGAACAAGGTCACAAAGATTTATACATCCAGAGATTGCACTAGGACATGATTGTGCAAATTAGAATTCAATTTAATCCAGTCATCATTACTACTTTCTGCAATTAGTTAGAACAAAATTGAAGCTTGCTCATAAATTTAAAACTTGTTCCACACACAGAGTCCCAATTGAAGCTGGTTTATAATTATTCAAGAAACTATTCAGGCTAATTAACATAAATGCTCGAAAAATGTTCTTCCGAACTCAAGTCCGAGAGATAGCATCGTTAGGGTCAACCGCATCCGAGGTATTGTCAGCTTTGGAAGTTTGTGTTCTGTCACGGTTTTGTCCTTAAAATACGACTGGGTAGATTGAGGGAGGAGAGAGTATTTAAATTGCTCTTGGTCTCGACTCCTCGACTCCTGAGCGATGTGAGACTATATTGGCCATACGGAACAATTGTCTTGGGCAAAGTGAAATTGAGAAGCTGATTTTAAAATTGATCATAGATATATGCAGCTTTTATCATGCGGTGATGAAATACTATATTTGAACTTCAAAAGCAGCTAACGAGAAGAAGCTTTTAAGAAACAGCGCAAAAACTTGATAGGTTTTGAAGAAAATTTTGCAATGAACAAGAAAGCATGAGATGAGCGATGCGATTGGTGATCAGAGTCCGTGTTAATATACCTCTCAAAACATAGAGAAAGGAAGATAAAAAGGGAGATGGAAGATAAGGAGAAACACTTCATCATTGCTTTTGCCGGCGCCCCTGTTGCGTCACCAAGTTCAACGGACTTTATATGCCAACAATATATCCACTACTTTAGTTCGTTAGTTGAGACTTCGGAAACTATTATTCATGTCTTTAACATTCTCATTCAAAGCTAACAATTTGTTTCTAAAATAGGTTATTTATATGAATATTAAATATTTAACATTTTAAATAATTATTGACAGGGTGTATTTGAGATTCTTTCGTTGATGTTTAAATTTAATACTGTTAAATTGAAGAAGGAGAATGATAAAGATAAAGAAAGAAACACATGCATGTATGGATAAAATAATGACTTATAAGTGTAACCTTCACCTTTATATTGACTAGGTTAATAACATGGAAATATATATATTGATAATTTACATTTTTATACAATCACGTTAATATTTTTTATATATATTTATTTATAAATTCATCACAACAATTCTAAAAGTTGTCAAATTATATTTTCTTAAAACATATTTAATGCGAGCTAGTTAATGATGTTTTTGCTTGCATTTCAATAACTACAACTTTTTTTTTTTCTCTTTTTGCATAGTCAGTGGTATAATGAAGAGTAGGGGGCATACGAACACTTAAATTAAGAAACGATTGTACTACTTCTTTATGCGAACGTTGAATGAGGTTTGTTCCTCACCTGCAGATTCCTTGCCCAACATAGAACATTCAGAAACGACCCTTTCATTTTTGTATGGTTACGCTCTCTTCAATCCAGATTCAGACAATAGGCACTACACACTAAACGCACACAGTAATATTTAATGCATAAGTATATAATATGTATTGTTTGAGATCTTACCAATGTTTTCTCATAAACTTCAAAGTTGTTTTTCGTACACATGTATATTGTTATTTTCTCTGTTACTTCTTTTACTGTATCGAATACATCAAATCCAATGTAACATGAAACCCGGAGAAAGAAAAGAATCCAAATTCAACTATCAGATAACCATTTACAGTTTTCCAGTTTCCAACCACTGGCTCGAGAAAACACCATGTTTCTTCATAAGCGACTGAAATATCATATCCATAAGTTTTCTTGTGATGAACATACTTCATACATTTTAGCTCCTCTATTAAAAGAAGTGAAAATAATAATAATCAATTATTTAGAAGATAAAAAGTTCAAAATTTCTATAGCATCTCTAATTACACTCTCCTACGTAATCACGAAAAGCTTTTATCAACCTGGCCCTCACATTTTGCTGCCAATGCATCGTAAAATCATAAAAACCTAGCAATGTGATTCATTAATGATTTGCACAATTTTGTTGGTACAAAAAATAATCATTTTTTTCCTGGAAGAAGAAAAGCGATCAGGGAATTGTTACATGTTAGATGAAAAGACACAATCCACCTGGTGTCTCGGCAAAGAGAATACTCAGAATAGGAAATCTGTTCACTAAAATGATAACCAACAGTCCAATCTCATTCCCTTCAAGCCATTATCTCTGCTTCAAATTTCTATTTACTGCCCCTTCTACCTCAAAGCTTATATTGACAGGAGCCCACACGTTTACCCTGGAGATAGATAGAATTCATAACTTAAATGGCATATTTCTCCCAATTGCATCTTGAGTAAAGTCCCAGTGTCATTGATAAAATTGCGGTAATCAGGCTCTACACATGCATGGAGTCAGAGGGTTCTCCCAGAGGTCATAGTTAGGGAAAGTCTCTTCTGGCAACCCCGTCCGCGTCTGGTGAGTAACAACAACATCTTCTACAAAAGTAGCCCAACCCATGTACGGGTCCCCAAAAGACTTCGACATTAGCCCTTTGTCAGGCTTAATTGACTTTAGACGGTGACCCATGTATCTACGGGCGCCAATAATCAGCTTGGCAAAGTTGCCTCCATGGGTCATCACGAATACATCTGACTTCAAGCACACTAAGAAGTCAAGAGCTGCTAGGCTTGTCACATGCTTTCGGAAACCATCTAACTCGTCTTTGGTTGCTAGCTCCTCCTTCGTAACCTGTTGTCGGGAAAAGATTAATCACATTGCAAAAGAATCTAAGGAATTCATACATAAATTGTGACAAGAAGATGAAGTTGAAATTATTTTTTTCTTTCCTAGAAAAACTTACGGAGAAGTTCGTTCAAAGAGACTTATATTTGCTATATTATAATGGATAAATAAATTTTATAGAGCAGGAGAAAGGTTCAAAAACTTCAGGGCTTCAAGGAAGCACCGTGCTCGTTTTCTATAATTTGTGGTAGTGAAGAAGCCTTACCAGATTCGGGAACATATTTCTTAGTGGAGCCATCCGGTTCTGTCCACCATACACCTGGCCAGAAGCTACGTAAATTTGAGTTTCCTTAGTATAGCCCATAGCCCGAAGAATAACGGCCACTTCTCCAGGCTCTAGAGGACATCGTCCTTCCTTACGCTTCTGCAGAGCTAATTGCCACAGATGGGAACCATTCTGCATTTTTAACAAAGACAATGTGATCAAAATGCTCCAATAGAAGGTTCTTAGAGCTCATGTTGATTTGATAAAAAGTAGGATGGCCACCTTGTACCGTCGAGGCCACTCCTTTTTTCTATACTCAGCCATTTTGACTTTCTCCTCTCTTGTCCCCACAAAATCACAGAATGATAATCCCACCATTCCTTTCTCAAATCTAAGATGCAAAGCCCTGTTTACAGTAAAATGCTTAAATCGCTTGGACACTATAACAAAACCCCCATAACTCAATCAAGATTATGATCACAAATGTCACATACATATAAGGATTTGAACTGCCAGTTCGGTTTCTCATTCTCGATGCCAGTGAATCAGCCATCTGCTCTATATCAGGAAGAAACTTCAGCGCGTGATAATTAACTCTACATCTCAGCTTGTTGATTTCAGGAGGAACATTATCATATCTGAAACAAGAACTGAAACATCATGACACAATCAATTACATACAAGAAAGACAGAACATATCTATCATCCTTGGCCTACCCTAGCCTGTCAACAAACGGTTTCAGAGCCATAATCTTCTTCTCCTTGATCCGGGGCAGAACATTATCAATGTAAAATTGTGCCGGTGCATACTTTGGAATGTTTTTTACAGTCCGTCTGAATGACAAGATACATTTGCTTTGTTAGTCAACACAAGTGTGTACTGAATCACAGAAGGCATCAATACCAAACACCAACTATCGGAAACCTCTTGCTTGACATCGTTGGTAACAATATCATAAAGCTAAGAGAAACATGTAAGAAGTTAGATGATCGAAAGAATAAATATAGACAGAACATTATTTGTGTCTTCTCTGGCCATAAAACCCCCTCCCCAAAAAAATCATGACCAGTTTAGGACATGTTTAATTCACACGTAATTTAAATTCATAATTATCATTTGTCACAAGAACCAGCAATTCCAACAAAACCAAAGATAGCTAGTCTATGGATGAAACAGAAAACCGACAAAAAGCTAACTAGCTCTTAACATATCTATGTGTCTCTTATCTTCAAAAGAATCAAATAAAAAAGCACGGGAATCTCTAACTTCAAATTCATAATTTTCATGATATCAGGTCAGTGGTCACAAAACCCAACACTTTAATCAGTACACCGATAAAAACAGAAAATAAAAGAGAGTGGTTGAGGACATATTACTCCATGTTTAAATTTTAAGGGGAAAAAGGGAAATATTTATCCATCTGGTATACCCACTAGGGATTTAAGTTTTCAAAAGATTAATAAAAAATACAGGAATCTCTATCAAACCTTATGCTAGAAAATAGCTCTGATTTATCAGTAAACCATGTTGGGATATCACGTACAATACGAACGTCATACTTAAGGTAGTCAATGAAGTGATCCACATCAAAAATGTCTTCAAATTTCCTGAAATCATGAATTGCATCATCATGGTTAGAATGGAGGTCCGTCTTCAAAATCTACCACCCCAGGCAAGAAAACTAACAGATGACTCGTTAACCATGACTATTACTTTCTGTCAAATGTATTTTACTAAGAATATCATTAGACAACTTAGGATTCCATTAAAACCATGATAAAAGAGGGATAAACAGTGGGTCTAATGTGTAAATGATTTTTCATGAGAGCCAAAAATGCAGAGTTTTTCATGTAAGGATTAACCAAAAAAAAGGTGTCAACTGCAGGAACCAAATTATTAATTTAACCTAACTAAACTTGTCTAAACAACATGAAAAAAAAATTGGACAAGAGATCTCACGTTTGGTCTTTCCAAATCTGATCCTGCTTCAAAACCGGCAAAATAAGAGTGGCATTCATTATTTTGGCTACAGCCACAGCATTGCATATCTGCATTTTAAAAGATTTGGAAAAGTAAATAAATGAGAAAATATTACATGATAATTTTATTAAACCTTCCACAGACTGTCATTCAATGTGTGAAACAAGAAAGTGAAATCAGAACCATTTTGCATGAACACCTATTTTGAACAGAAATTCTAGTGGCATTGCAATTTGCTAGTGCACCAAATTGGATATAGTATAGTATTGGGATGGCATGGCACCTTAACAAAGTAAATCAGTCTCCTTAGGTGATTCTATCGAAAAAGTGCACCATGAAATTTAAATGCAAAAAATACTGTTCTTTTCTTAGTGTATTTTTTTACTTTCTAATTATATCATACATTTCGAAGAACATTATGTTCACATATAGTTTACAATTGGAAGGAAATTCTCCAACCAATGGCTATGAAAGAAAAAACAGGCAAACAATAAAATGTCACGTTCAAGGTCAATTTCAGTAAAGAAAAACAGTCTAAGATAGAGAATATCACAATGAAAGAACATATCTCATACCGCAATTCTTTGCTGATTTAGACCACCCTCAGCATGGATGAATATATAGCCATTTGTTTCATTTTCATGAGGAAGCTCTACATGGAAGTATAAAAGTACTGTGAATAATAGCAGTAATACTAGAAACAACATATACAGCACTGGTATGAACATATTCCAAGTAACATAAGAGATGAATGGGGGAATATTACATTAAGAAATTAATGAAACAATTAATTTGAAGATCACTTAATCAGAACCCATTGTTAAAAGTAAAAAAAAAAAAAAAACTTAAGAATTTGGCAGAGTTTTCCTTTTTAAATGAAGGAAGAAGAGAGTGGTGAAAATGCTTAAAGCCTATTCACTGCATTACAAAAATCACATTGCAGTGATAACTAAATGGTAACATCACAGTCTTGAGAAACAAATTATAAGCGCTCTGACTTGATGCTACTGGCAACTGCAAATATGCTAAATTGTGACAGCTTCTGGATGAAGAGATATCGTCATTACTTAATTTCTTAATACCCTGTTTTGGCATGGCTTGCAATGCTGATGAGATGTTAAATAAACAAATATATTAATGAACAGAGAAAACCATGGAAACCTGATAAAACACCATCCCGGCGCTCAGCACAGGGCCTCCAAGATGTCGTGGATGAGAAAGGATTTTCCCAAAGAGATGGCGATTACTTAACCTGAAAATAATACCAAAGAGGACATGAGAAGAGAAAAAACACCATTGTCATTGAATAATAGAGAAGGAGGAAATGAAATGAAAACCGAAGCAGTGGTCCGTATGAGAACTTACGTGTGGGCAATGAAGAACAATGCCGTCCTTTTTACACAAGTAAGGGGCATTCTACAATAAATTCAACACAAATTCAGTCTTAGGAACTTGCCAAAAACAAAGAGTAAGAAATATGACTGCACCAACCGAACTACTCCATTTCGTATGAGAAAAAAAATAAATACACGCATTACTTGTACAGCTAATCGTAACTGAAGTTACTCAATAGCTGAACATTACAAATCAAAATCAAAATAAGAACAATCTATTGACTCCACATACAAATTCCAGAGTAATTTAATTCAATTTCAGATAAACAAAATAACAGTGGAAATTACAGATGAGAGATTTCGTTTTCCACACACTACAGGCGAAAAAGGATACAGTGCATTATTAGTAAATCTTAACGCATTATTAAATCTTAAAACGCAGGCAGAGAGGACTCACGAGTTTATGGAAGATTGTGAATACGGATACTAAGCCAACGAGGAGAAGAAGGAAGGTGAAAAACAGTGAGATCCTGGAGTGGTGAGGCGAAACCCTAGGGTCGTCGTTTAAGAAGGAGCAGACATGCCGGTCGCGCTCCTTGGACGAGTGGCGATCGTGCTCGTCGTCGTCGGCTAGGTGGCTGTCCGGAATGAGAGGGGATGAATCGCCGGCGCCGCCGACGGCGACGGCGTCACGCTTCATCGGAGAATTGGAGGCTCGGCTGCCGAGCGAAGAGGAGTGGCGGAGCTCCGCCATGCTCCGTTTGGGAATGGAGTTCGTTCGCTCTATCTCGTTCTCTTTTCACTTTCTCTCTCTATCACTAAACTGAGAAACAGTATGAAGTGAGTGGTTGTTCCTCTTCTCTTACCAACGCAGGAGAAAGCAACGTTTTCTTGTTGTGGGCGAGTCCCATGTGATTTCAGATCCACCTCCTTCCGCTATTTCTTTCTATTCTTTTCCACAACCAGCAACTCTATCATCATCATTATTTATTATTATTATTATTATTTCTTCTTAGTAAAATTCCATCATAATTTTATTTTTATAAAATGTTTTGATAGATTAAGAGAAAAATAGGTATATAAATTAATTTGAGATTTAAATAACGTAGAATTACATTAAATGTATCTAAAAAAATTATTATTATTATTGTAATGTAATATTATTGTAGTGTAATGGGGTGAATCCGATGTTGTGCGCTAATGAGTTGTGTGTCGATCTTGTCTTTAAGGTTTTGATTCCATGTCAGCATAAATAGTGGGAATCTCATATAATCAGTATGTAAATAAATGACAATATTTACTATGGAAGAATGTTGGTAATAAGGTCGAATAGAACACGATAGACTAGAGAAAACTAGTATATATGTACCAATAAGGTACAGGAAATAGATAAATACACACTAGCTAAAAATACATTTATTCTTAACTACACTAAATATTCTAAGCTTGAAATCGTCAATACTTTTATATCAAAAAATTAGACTATTTTTAGTTCGTGAGATATCAAAAACCAATAACATTCATGATGTGTATGAACCAACTTGCAAAATGGGAAGAAAACAATTCTCTGTATCTAACACATACAACAATTGATGATTATCTTGTATTTACTCACATATTCACTCAATATGGTAAATGAGTTATTGTGATTTCATTGTTTGTCTTGCTATTTTGAGTCGAAAGGGAGAAGGTACATAAGTTTCCATTTTTGTTATGAAAAAAACTCCTACATAAAAGACATTTAAACTTTCATCTATACATAATCTTCATTCTATGGTCTTGCCATGTGAAAATATATCATATGGAAATAGAATGGATGACTAAAAAAACTAAAGTGTTTGATTCATAAACACACAAAGTATGAGATGTAACTATACCATATACCATTATATGTACAAGGAAGATATTTGATAGTTTCTTTTGTCATCTTTTAATGGCACAATTTTACTCTAATAAATAAAAAATAATTTATTTGTTTATTTAATAAAACAAAATAAAATAAAATTTATCTTAAAATAATTAATTACATATTTTAAAATTAAAATTAATTATGTGTATTAAAACTACAAAATTTTAAGTTATATTAAATAAATTTTACAAAATTAGTTAGCTTATTAAAAAGGTTAATTTTTTCTGTGTTGTAAAATTTGTATAGAAAAACTTATATGTATTTAGGTTACTCAGAATATTATAGGAGAACGAAATTTTTTCTTAAGATCCAATTAAAAATTTGACTCAGAATATTATTAAAAAGATTTACAAAATTTTATCTTAATATTTTGGATTAGAAATAATATCAATCTTTTATATAAATTTTATTTTACTCATCTTTTATTAAGGTTGAATTTTTACGATTTTTTTTTTCTCAA
>Ga0123341_1005995_pt1 | contig 10926 bp, 12 predicted proteins | sample Turbeapinknodule_FD_89959 | JGI IMG/M metagenome (GOLD analysis project Ga0123341, IMG submission 89959) | Root nodule microbial communities of legume samples collected from Mexico - Turtle bean Mexico pink nodule | ecosystem: Host-associated > Plants > Roots > Nodule | place: Mexico: Nepantla...
CACCAATCACTGACTGGTTTACTAGTTCCCTCAGGCCACTCTCGTGCATGATTCCCTGGGATGTGCTCATGCGAGGTTCATGCGTAACGCTCTCGCTGGGAACCTCAATCCCAGTTTAACTGCATGTAACACGAGACCCCGATGACAATGCACCCGATGACTGATCAGTGCTCCATTTACTTCTCGCGTTCTGCCCCCAGACGTGAGTCTGGGAACTGGTCTGTTGGTGGCCACTTGGCTACTGACCACCGATCACCGTTCTGGGTGATCTGTCCCCTGACCTCTCTGCCGCCTGATCTGTCGATGGTCACTTGGTTGCTGACCCCCGACCACCGCTCTTGGCGATCGTCTCCTTGATCTCTCTGTCACTTGGTCCACGTGTCACCCCGCGAGTGGTCCACGTGGTCCTCTGCTGCTGACGTCATCGACTACCGATGACCGATCGGATCACATACAATAATCAAAACTAAAATAATTATTTTCGTACAAAAACGAAAAAAAAAAACAACCATTAATTTGTAACTAAACGTGTGACTCGTCTCATTGTCGATTTTACGACAATAGTAATTATTTGTTAAAAACTATATATAGTTTTATACTTAATTATTATAGACTACTAACTATTAAAGATTAATTTTTTATTTTTTTTATATTTTAGTGTTGTATTATAGACTTATAAAAGAGATTGATTAATGACAAACAAGTTAAAGTTAAAAATTAGCAGGAAAATCTAGAGAAATAATTATTATTTTTATCGGCAAAAAATAAATTAAATAATACGAGGTATTGTAGGAATACATCAACCCTTATACAGAGAATTGACAGAGATACTCATCTTCAAACCACCTAGCAACAATTGGATAACCAACAGGACAAACTCAATAGACTGAACCTACCTATCTCCTAGATACTTTGATTGTCTTCATACAAGTCAAGGGTTCAAGACCCATGACCAAACCTTCATGTGTGCCATGGTAAAAGTTTCTGAATGATCTAACCTTCCACCTCTGAAGATCCTCCTATTCTTCTGATACCACAATTCTCCTACAATAGCTATCCACACACCTTCCCGTATCTGATTAACACTTTCTTTGACCCCATTCAGCCTAAAACCTTCAAAATGTTTTTTTGGCTCCCTATGATTCGTCACTGCCATCCCTATCCACTCGAGCTAGGCACTTAGCACTTAGCCCACACGAGCTAGGCAACTTTGCAAGTACAAAAAAGATGAGACGTGGTTTCCTCCTCCTCCCCACACAAACAACACGTAATAGTAGTCATACCTATCCCCCTTCTAACCAAGTTTGTTTTAGACGCTATTTTGTCTTCCAGAACCCTCCAAGTTGTGAGACGTGAAGACGGTTGTGCCTTCATTCTTCAGAACTCCCCAAACACCCCCTATCCGACCCCTGAACTCCTTGTTTGAGGATATTGTATGCGAACTTGACCGTGAACGTTGTTGTCTCTTTACCTTTCCAAACCCAAGAATCCTCCTTATCCATCACACACTTTTGTTCCCCCATCACTTGCATTAGTTGTTGTTCCTGCTCTTGTTCCCATTCAAAAAGATTCCTCCTCCATTTGATCTTGAAAGTCCACTCTAAATTTTGTGACCTCTCCCCCACCTACCAAATAGACGAATCCTTATTTGAACAAATAGAGAAGAGTCTTGGGAATGCATCTTTGAGATTCGAGGTGCCAGTCCATCTGTCCTCCCATAGCCTTATCTCCCTCTCATTCCCCACCTCCTAGGAAAAGGTATCCTCAAAATTGTCTTTCCACTCTTCAGAAGACCAAACCTCCTTCAAATCCCTCCACCAAAGAGAATGAATGTTACTTTTCCTTTGGCTCCTAAGATCCCTCCATCATCCATATTTTGAGTCCAGGACTTCTTTCCACAAACCCATCTTTTCACTACCTAAACGCCATATCCACTTTCTCAACAAGGTAACATTGAACCGCCTCAGCCCTCCTTCCTCTTTTGACTCACACACCTTCTTCCACGAGGCCCACACGATTTTCCCACCTTCCGTACCCCATCCCAATAAAAATTCCTCTGCAACCTCATTATTTCCTTCATCACCATAATCAGAATTTTAAACAAAGACAAATAAAACAAAGGGAGAGAAGATAACACTGATTTAATCAAACAAAGTCTTCCTGCCATGGAAATGGACTTACCTTTCCATTTACTTAACCTTCTTCTAACTTTTCCCACCGCCTCCTTCCAAAATTCCTCTACCCTCCAAGAACACAAACTGTTTAGAGTCTATAACCTTATGCAACACTTTCTTCAACCTCATAGACAAGATCTTGGCCACAATTTTGTATAGACACCCAATCAACGAAATGGGTCTAAAGTCGTTTAGGTGTTGAGGGTTATCAACTTTAGGGATCAAAGAAATAAAAGAGGCATTTGTCCCCCTTGGCCATTTTCCATCGAACTCAAAATTTTGCACTGCTCTCACGATGTCATCCTTAATCTCCTCCCAACAAAACTTAATAAACTCGAAATTGAAGCCAACAGGACCCGGACTTTTGTCGTTATCACAACTCCACACAACCTTTTTAACCTCTTCTTCTGAAATCCTTCCTACCAGAAAGACATTATCTTCATCAGTAATTATGTTGAACCTTATATTATCTAGCCTGACTCGCTGACCTATTTCTCCTAAAAACCTTTCCTCATAAAAAAACTCTGATTTTCTCCTTCACCACGCCTTGATCGTCATACCACTGCCCCTTATCTCTCAGACCGCACAAGCTATTCCTCATTCTTCTCCACTTAATGACCGAATGAAAGTAATTGATATTCAAGTCCCCCTACTTCAACCATCTAAGACGAGCCTTCTGTTGTAGGATAATGTCCTGATGAAGATTATTTTGACTTTGTTCAGATAAAAGCCACCTTCTCGCTTCCCTTCCACCCTTATCCAACTCACTTTCGTCGTCCATTGCATCAAGTTCTTGTATCCTCCTCTGAATATCCTCCCCCTACTGGAAGGCATTGCCTAAGACATCTCTATTCCAGGGTTTTAGATCAGATTTCAACTTCTTCATCTTCTCTTTACACACGAAAATTCCACCTCCTTACACCTCATAACTTGCCCACTTATTGTAAACGAAATCCTTAAACCTGTTATCTTTATGTCAAACATCCAAACATCTGAACGGTTTCAGACCCCAATCTAAAACAAAAGAATCCAAAATCAATGCACAATGATCGGACACCAACCTGTCTTCAATCTGATATCTACAACTCGGCCACTTATCTAGCCATTCCTTCGACACTAAACACTTGTCGATTCTGCTCTTTATCAGGCCATTTGGTTTGTACCACATATAATTTCTTCCCCTCATCGGAATATCAAACAACTTAGTGCCTTCAATGAAATCGTTAAACCTTCTCATTTCCCTTCGATAATCACCATCTACTCTCGCATTCCTTCTTTCCTCAGCTCTCCTAATAGAGTTAAAGTCCCCTGCCACACACCATGCCTTAAAATTTGTCACCCTTCTCCTTTCCCGAACCTCATCCCACACTACTCTTCTTACAGACAGATGACCAGAGTTGTACATATTAACAAAGGTAACCTGTGAAGCATCTCCTATCCTCCATCCCCCTTCTGAAATAATACTATAGTTATTCCCATTAAACGCATTGTGGAGGAGAAAACATTTTTTCCTCCACATTATCAACACCCCTCCGAATTTATTGTCGTTCCCATTTTGTACCCATTCAACCTCATTTGTGCCCCACATTTTGAAAATCTCTTCCATTCCCATCTCCTGACACTTCGTCTCTTGTAAACATCAACGTTTATTTGTTCTTTCTGAATCAATTCACGTAGATACTTCTTTTTATTGTTTCCCTCTACGCCTCTTATATTCATATTAATGATCTTCATCATCGGATAAGTTGTTCTCCACCCTGCTTGTGCTTCCCCTCCTAAAAGCTGAATTATCTCTTAACTCCATAGCATGTAACCGACCTATAATGTTGTCCTCTTCTCCCGAAAACGAGAAACCCAACTCCTTTCGAATACTCCAAATTCTCAGAGCCTCAGAATGCTCATCATTCAACCAGAACAATCTATTACAGTTCTCAATCGCACTGTCAGATAAATAATTGGTAAAACTTTGAGTGTCTAACCTTACACCTCAGTGTTTGGATGGAAAATTCTTCAGTTGAAGGACCCATGATGACGATCTCCTCCTCCCCACAACTGAACTGAGCGGTCCTCCACCTCTAGTGTTGCCTGCGCCACTGCCTTCAACACCCTATCCCTTGACCGCGTGGTGATCAAGGGTGTTTCTTCCACAACGACTGGCAGGGACTCCGCGTTGCACCCATCTTTCCTTCTCTTCTCCGACGAGCCAACGCTACCCAACCCTTTTTGCATCGACAATGTCCCCTCGCACTCCAAACCAAGCTTCGCGAATCCTTCACCATCGTAGACGCCGAAGAAAGAGAGAAAATGCATGTTTCCAAAGGTACCCTTTCTCTCTTTGCCAAGAACATCTCTACCATTGTCGTCCAGCTTGCCGATGTTGCCATCATCCTTTATCTCGTTGTTGTCGCCATCCTCCAAACCGAACGGCCCACCTTGTGCGAAATTTGCTTGTAACACCCCCCCTAACTGTTCTTTTTCCATTTCTCTTGGGTCCAAACCCGAAAAAACACTAAGTGCACATCCATCTCTTGTTTGGGCCTTGTTCGGTCCATCTACAATTAGGTTAAACTCTTTTTTCCCCTCACTAGTCGTTGCCTCCCTCTTACTAACCCTAGAGATCAACTGTGCTGACCTATGTTCAAAGCACACTATGTCCTCTTCCTCTTTCCTGTTGCAGCCCTCTTGTTCCTCTAAAAAGGGAAACCTCCTTGCACACTTAGAAACCCTACCTCTATTCCCATTGTCTTTGCACGCGCCTCCTTCAAGCGTTGTCACCTCAACCACCAGGAACCTTACAAACGATTCCTCACCACCGTGCGCAATTGCATCCATAAGGCCATCTAGATCGGAACCCTTAGACTCAAGAAACTCCTTTCCAAACCTCCCTTTCGAGCCCTCATCCAACGCTCCTTTGTGCTCCACCCCTCATATACGTTGATGGTAACCAACACATGTATTCGACAAGATGGATTCCTCTTTGAAGACAACTTGGCACATAGAATTGTTGATCCTCAAGTTTTTCACCATGTGAAGATCTCTTCCAATAGGGGTTCTTTCCCGCATCCTTACGTACTCGAGCACGTCTCGATTTTTCGTTGCATCATCAACCTTTACCAACGTCCCTACTTGAGCTGCGATTTGGCCAAAACAAGAAATGTTCTAGAGTCTTAAGGGTATGTGTTAGGTTTTCTCTACAATAACACTAAGACCTAAAAAACTACGAGAGATAGGATTCTAAGAAAAGGGAAAAACTCCCATTCATTGCACTGGTATTAAAATAGGGTTTGGGAAAGGTCACAATGAGCCTTCCCTTTAAGCCACATTACATTAAAACTGAAAACAATTAAATTGAACATCCTTTAGGCCCATTAAACCAATCTTTCATCCATCTAGGTTTACTAATCTGACGTTTGGGCCTGTTGGTGTTGTTGGACCCTGGTGTAACATTACCATCTGCTGGCTGAGGCACTTTGTCCTCAAACTGAGTCTGATGTCCTTGTTGGGCTAAGTGGGGTTGTTGGGCTGATTGGTTGGGCTTAGCTGTTATAGGAATTTGGTGAATGTGTGGGTTTAAAGGTTTGGACATAGGTGCATGTATTGGTGGACCCGGGTTAGGGTTTTCTACGTTTGGGGTATTAAGAGGAGTGGGTGAGGCACGGGGCTCGAGGGGTGAACTATTGTGGTTTACAGTATTAGGTTTGGGGACATGTGATAATGGATTATTATGAGGAGTATGTGAGGCACGGGTTTCTAGGGTAGGCTAGTGTGATTTAATAGGTTAGGTGTAATGGCATGCATGCAAGAGTTTTGAATAACATTACGTTTAGTTGGGGCTTTATGAAGATTAGGTGAAGTGTGGGGCTCAAGACTTGGACTTTTTTAAAAAGCTAGGAATAGTTTTGTTGGCCTATTTTGATTGGGCGGGAAAGACGGTGTAGTCAAACGGTCATGTGCAGTTTGTATTGGGGAACTTAAGGGGGTAGTTGAGTTAATTTCTGTGATGGAGTTTGGGTTTGGGGAAGGGTATGGTGTTGGTCCTCAGAAAAGCCGAATAAGTGAGACGTGAAACACTGGGTGGATGCGAGATGAGGGAGGTAACCGGAGCTCATACGCAACGGTGCCTATGCGACGGCTGATTTGGTATGGTCTCAAGTAGCAAAGAGATGATTTTTTGACAGGGGCGACGCTCCACAAATTGTTGGTGGTATTGTTGGAGAATCCAGACCTAATCATCTACGTTGAACATGCGGTCTGAATAGTGCCGATTTGCTTGGTCGCACATGCGTTGGCAAGTTCTGCGGAGGTTATGTTTGAGAGCGTGCAACACTAAGGTATACTAGTGTAGCAGATCCGAGATGGCGGTACTGGCCCAAGGCATGTGCAACAAATCAAGGATGGTGGGAGATGGACGACCGTATAGAGCATGGAAGGGGGAGGTGCCAATAACCAAGTGATGCGTCGTATTGTGTCATAACTCTGCGAGGTGGAGGTATTGGTACCACGTGTGTGGGTGGTCCTCCATGAAACGTCGCAGGTAAGCTTAGAGCCTTCTATTTAAAACCTCTATTTGCCCATCCGTTTATGGGTGATAGGTGGAGCTAAACTTTAATGTTGTACCCTGAACTTTGAATAGTTGTCTCCAAAACATGCTAACAAAGAGTGGATCGCGATCTGAGACGATGGTTTTTGGCATTCCATGAAGGCGGAAGATCTCCACTGCAAAGCGCCTTGCGAGTTGTTGCGCCGTGAAGTGTGTGGGAAGAGCCAGAAAATGAGCGTACTTGGTGAGGCGGTCATAGATGACCCAAACCACTGTGTAACCCACAAAGGAAGGTAAATAAGTTATGAATTCCATAGATAAATCTTCCTATACTTGTGTTGGTGTCGGTAGAGGTTGAAGTAACCCTTGAATTTTTTTTACCATGTATTTATTTCTTTGACAAGTGACGCACTGCTGGAGAAATTGTTTCACATCCCACGTCCATCCCGGCCAATAAAACGAGGCAGCAATTTGGGCGAGGGTAGGCTTGAGGCTGGAATGACCATTTGTTGGGGACTCATGCATTTCGTGAAGGATCTTTTCTCTAAATTTATTGAACGCTGATTGGAACAGTTGGTGTTGAACAAACAACATCCCATTGCGGACTGAGAACAAATTGGGTTGTTGTTGACCGTGAGTGCAAGATTGGATTAACTGGGCACCTTCCGAGATTTTGAAGAACTGTTGTAACTCTTGAAATAAAAGGGGGATCGGCGAAGACAAGGCAAGCAGCCATGGAGGTATTGGTGTTCCTTGGCGAGACAGAGCATCGACCACTACATTTTGTTTTCCAAGTCAGTATAAAATTTGAAAATCATACCCTTGTAATTTTTTTGTCTATCTCTGTTGTTCTGGCATTTGAATTGTCTGTGACAGTAATGTATGCAAACTTTTTTTATCTGTGAAAATTTTGAAGTGTTGGCCTAGTAAGTACTGACGCCATTTCTTTATTGCTTTTGTTATTGCATACATCTCTCTTACGTACACAGATGACACTTGGAGTCGTGTTCACATCTTTTTGCTGAAGAACGAAAGTGGGTGATTGTTCTACCTAAGCATTGCCCCCACGGCCACTGCAGATGCATTTGTCTCCACTACAAAGGGTTGACTAAAATCTGGAAGGTGTAGTGTAGGAACCTTTGCAATTTGTAATTTCAATACGGTGAAAATTGTATTAGCAGTCACAGGCCACATAATTTTTTGTTTATGAAATAAGTCGGTGAGAGGAGTGGCGTAGTGACGAACAAATTTCCTATAAAAGTCGGTGAGACCGAGAAAGCCCCTTAGTTCCGTGAGTGATCGTGGCTGAGGCTAGTTATGTATGGCAAAGACTTTTCTGGATCAGGGGCAACACCACTAAGTGAAATGATATGACCTAAGTAATTAATTTTAGTGGTTGCAAAATTGCACTTAGTTAACTTCACAAAGAATTGCTTAGTTTCTAAGAGATCCAGAATAATCTGTAAGTGAGTAATATGATCTTGCAATGTAGGACTGTAAATTAAAATATCATCAACAAGGCTAGGACAAACCGTCTTAAATAGGGTCGAAGAAGATCATTCATAGTGGCTTGGAATGTAGAGGGTGCATTAGTCAAGCCGAATGGCATGACTAAAAATTCTTAATGTCCATCAGTGGTTCGAAAAGTTGTCTTGCGGGTGTCTTTTGGGGTGAATCAAATTTGGTGATACCTTTAGTATAAATCAATCTTAGTGAAAATTGTAGTTGAACCTAATTCATCTAGCAAATCATCGATGGTTGGTATTAGAAAGCGGTCACGAATGGTGGCTGCATTTAAGGCTCTGTAGCCAACACAAAAACGCAAGGTACCATCTTTCTTTTTGATAAGGAGGACAGGGGAGGAAAAAGGGTTGTTGTTGGGTTTGATGAAACCATCTTGCATCATTTCCTGAATGAGGTTAGTGATAGTTTCCTTGTGGGAGTGTGGGTAGCGATACAGTTTAACATTGATCGGAGGTGTGCGTGGGAGGAGGGGTATGTGATGGTCATGTGGTCTAGGTAGGGGTAGCCCGTGGGGTATTTCAAAAATTGTGTGATGTTGAAGGAGAATGGCTTGGATGGGGAAAGGTAAGTAATACAATGGGGAAGATGGGCTTTGTAGGTTGCTTTCTAACTGGCTTAGGGATGATGATGGGCTATCAATTGACAAGAGGTGGAGGGATGCAATGGAGTTAGTAGAGAGATATTGACAAAACTAGTGGCAGGTTGTTTGTGTGGGTGTAGAAGTGGTTGCGGCTTGTAGAGTGAGGGGTTGGTTGTGGTAGGTGAAGGCGATGTTAGGGATGGAGAAATTTGCCTTAATAGGTCCTAAGGTACGCAACCAGTCAATACCTAACACTACCACAACTCTTTCAATGGGTAAGAGATAAGTCGAAGTTTGTAGTGAAATGTCAACAGAAGGACAAATGCCTTGGCATTGGATAAAGGCACCATTGTCGACCATCACTGACACGGGTGGGCTAGGTTGAATGGGTAGGTGAAGGTGGTGAGCAATACGTGGTTGTAATATATTATGGGAGTTGCTAGAGTCAACAAGAACAATTATTGGAAGGTTGTGAATTATTCCAATGAACTTCAGAGTTTGGGAAGATGGTTCCTCCAAAGGATCTGGGGGTGGGTCTAGATCATCCAACAACAACAGGAACAGAGAAGGTGTGCATTTGTGTCCTAGGGTATATTTCTCGTCGCAATTATAACATAAACCCTGTACGCGACACTCTTGTAGTTGAGTTGGGGTGAGACATTTAATGGGTAGGGAATTCTTTGAGTGGTGGTTTGGATTGGCTATTGTGGGTGATGATTGGGAAGAATTATTGGTGGGGTTGTAGTTGTGAACTTGAAAAGGGCGTGGGATTTTGGGTTTGGAATCACGGTATTTATCTTCAATGAGTTTAGCGAGACCAATGGCTTGAAAGATGGAGTATGGATTAAGAATAGACAATTCTCTACGAATATCTGGGTGGAGACCGGAGATAAAGCAGTTGAGAATAATATCGGGAGTGAGACCCACCGTGCAGTTACAGAGTTTTTCAAAACATGATTGGTATTCTGTTACCGTGGTTAGCTGTTGTAGTTTTAAGAGTGATGCTTGATGATTGGTGTATGTTGAAGGCCCAAAGCGGAGTTCCAGGGCACGAGTGAAGGATACCCAGTCGATGATCAGGTAGTTCTAGTGTAACCATTTAAACCAACTGAGTGCTTCGCCTTTCATGTGAAAAGCGACCATCGATAGCCTTTATGCAGGGAGAATCAGATAAAATGAAAAATATTGTTCAGCTTGAAATAACCATTCCAAGGGATCCATGGTGGTTGACGGGTTTGTTGTTCATCTAGCTGGAATTGAAGGGAAGAGAGACATTCTTGGATGGAATTAAGTGTGTCTTCTAGGTCTTTTGTTTGGGGTTTGAGAGGCATGATAAGGTCAATGAAAGCACCAATGTTAGGTTTTCGCTACAATAACACTAAGACCTAAAAAACTACGAGAGATAGGATTCTAAGAAAAGGAAAAAACTCTCATTCATTCATTGCACTGGTATTAAAATAGGGTTTTCCCTTTAAGCCACATTACATTAAAACTGAAAATAATTAAATTGAACATCCTTTAGACCCTTAAACCAAGAAGTCTTTCATCCATCTAGGTTTATTAATCTGACGTTTGGGCCTATTGGTGTTGTTGGACCCTGGTGTAACAGTATGCCTCTACATCTAACCCACACCAATTTTTCCTGAACTTCAAGATTGTCCTTCCACGGTACTACCCATTCAAAGGTTTCAGCAAACACCTCCTTATTTTCTTAAATCGTTTTTTGAATGACCTCTTTGGATTCTCAAGACAGCAAAACACATAGACCCCCAAGATACCTTACTCTGATGACATTAAACCCCTCCTCCATAAGGAAACTTTCCTTAACCGCTTGAACCTTCCTTGCATCCGTCACCTTTCCAATAAAACACTTCTTCAACCAGTGATAGGTGTCTAATTTCAGTAATATTTCATATTAAAATATAGGCACTTATGAGGATTTATTGCTAATTTACATATAAAATAATCCCTAATTTATGAATTTCTACCTTTTTACATTTTTTTATGATCTTTATTTGAATAAGAGTATTTTATTCCCAAATTTGGTGTTAATTGCAGATTTCTAAGGAAGATTGGAGATTTGGATTAAAGATGAATGATTTGAGCTA
>Ga0123341_1005997_pt1 | contig 10924 bp, 6 predicted proteins | sample Turbeapinknodule_FD_89959 | JGI IMG/M metagenome (GOLD analysis project Ga0123341, IMG submission 89959) | Root nodule microbial communities of legume samples collected from Mexico - Turtle bean Mexico pink nodule | ecosystem: Host-associated > Plants > Roots > Nodule | place: Mexico: Nepantla...
CTGTACCCTGTTATATATATATATATATATATATATATTGTAAACGTGATTATAGTTTAAAATAAGTTTAATTGGAATATTGGGACAAGGTTAAAGTTTTTTATATTTAATGATGATTGTAAAATTGGTGATTTTTATAATAATGGTTTAATTACATGTTTGGTTTCTATAATTATAAGATCTTTATTTTTTTAGTTACAATATAAAAAAAAAATCTTTTGTTTCGACACAATGTGGGGTGATCTCTATGTAGGCTGATTGACCTGGGGTTCTGATATAATGTATTTCTTTCCAACGGAAGCACCAAAGCAAAATAATCAAATTTCTTAGTAAGTTCAAATTAACCAAATACAACTCAGATTTTAGAGAAATTAAATTAAGAGCTTCTGGAAAAGTTGAAGAGCATAAATTAATTTTAGGTTATGAGAGAAACTTTAATTCATTTTACCTTTCTTTTCTTTTTATTATGTATTTATAGAAAAAAGTTATCATAAAGACTTTATCTTAATCAACATCACCGATTCCTACAAGAAGAATCGCATTCAGGTCTCTAACACCAAGAAGCCCATCTTCTTGTACGTTAATCTCGCCAAGAGATATATGAAACAGCATAACGAGGTCGAACTTTCAGCACTAGGAATGGGTATTGAAATCCCTATCGCCTTTTTTTTTCTTGTGTTTTGAGTTTTATTCGTTGAATTTCGCCGGTGTTGGTTCTATTGGTTACTTATTGATTAGCAATGTGGAATCAATCCTTTCTGTTCATTCAGGTTGCTAAATATAACTCTTTTTTCTGTTGGGATTTTTTTATAAACTAAAGAATGATTACATTTCTTAAGTCTAACATTCGGTGAACAGAGCATTACTCTTGGAAACAGACATAAATTGATTAGGTTTCATTGGCTACCCCTGCATGCCCTGAACTTTTGAATGCCTTCAGTCTTGGTCTTTGATTCAGGCCTTTCATATTTTCCTCTGAATTAAACTTTCTATACTGTGATGCTGGTGTTAAACTTTTTATATATGTACTCATGCTCAGTTTTAAAGCATCATATCACTGGCCTCCTATTCTCCGATTCCTCGTGAAATTCCAAATAAGCAGTAGGTAGGTTGCCTACGTTTGTTTGCTTTGCTGACCCCATGGTATCCTTGAACTAGGCCTAGGAGTAAGAACTGAAGTGTGTATAATCTTAACAGGACTATAGTATGTAGAGGTAGATTTAGATGTGTATGGCTGTGGTTAAGCTTAGCTTTAGATGCTAGCTGTGTATGGCTGTGGTTAGACTTTGCTTTAGAGGCATGTATATTTGAGTTTTATTTCAATAACTAAGGATTTTTTTCCTTTTGCATCAATGTGATTCAAATATTTAGTAACTATATACTGTCCTCTGAAGGGGTTTTAGTTTACCAATTTGAAGGTTTTTAATGAGTGAGCTGAAACTCCTGTTTGAATCATGGAAATTTAAGATCATTGTGGAAGGCTCTCGGTGATGGCCTGTTCAAAACCTGTAAAAGCTGAGGGAGAGACTATGGCTGTGGATGGTGCACCAAGAAAGCCCCGGATTCTACTTGCTGCTAGTGGGAGTGTTGCTGCTGTTAAATTTGCAAATCTTTGTCATTGTTTCTCTGAATGGGCAGATGTAAGAGCAGTTGCCACCAGTGCATCTTTGCATTTCATTGATAGAGCTTCAATGCCAAAGGATGTAACTTTATACACCGATGACAATGAATGGTCTAGTTGGATGAAACTTGGTGATAATGTGCTTCACATCGAGCTTCGCAAATGGGCTGATATCATGGTCATTGCTCCATTATCAGCAAACACCCTTGGCAAGGTAATTAAGGATGCATTTGGGTAAACAACTCAAGTGCTTATTGAATAAAAGCTTTGGTTGTTTCTATAATTGAAGAGAAAATATGATTACACTGTTCTCATAGAAGTTATGACCTTATTTGACTTAAAAAGTTACTTTAAATAATTGCAATTTGAAGAGGTCACTCAAGTGGCACTTGAATCTTGAATGTGACAATCAGGTTGTTATTCATATTAGCTCAAATCCCGTCTTTCATGAAATAACCAAACATATTAAAATCGATTGTCATTTTATTTGAGAAAAGATTGTGTCTAGTGACATCAAGACTGAGTTTGTTAATTCCAATGATCAATTAATAGATATTTTTACTAAATCTTTATGAGATCCAAAATTTATTATATTTGTAACAAGCTTGGCACATACAATTTATATGCACCAGCTGGAGGGAAAATTTTAGATGTAAAGAGCTCAGCCTATATGTTTTCTATGTTTCTTATCTATTAATTCATAACCCTACTTGTTTATTATACACAAGGGATTAATCCTATACCTCTTTTTACTTTATTATTACAAACTGTTTTCAAAAGCTACCCTGCATAGCTTATTAATATAAACTATTGCATTTTCTCTCCTAGACATTGCCACAAGTGCTTGTGTCAAAAGATAAAGCCTAAATAAGTTGTAAATAAGTTTATCTGAGCATATCTTAAATAGACAAATGGTAGTACTTTGTCTTTTCTACACGGTGACAACAAGTTAAAATTATAGCTTATATTTCTCCACATTAAATTAAAGAAACTGGCATGTCTGTGACATACCTATTCTTATACAGTGCAGGCAAGTTCACTCAATGATATGTGTTCATATGCATATTTTGGTGTTCAGCATTTGTGTGGACATCTTATATAGGGTTTACATGAGTTTCTATTAAAGTAAGTTGAATATATGTTGTTGTAGATTGCTGGAGGGTTGTGTGACAATCTACTGACATGCATTGTGCGAGCCTGGGACTACAGCAAGCCGTTTTTTGTTGCACCAGCCATGAACACTCTTATGTGGAACAATCCTTTCACCGAGCGGCATCTCATCTCCATTGATGAGCTTGGCATTTCTCTCATCCCACCTGTTACAAAGAGGTTAGCTTGTGGGGATTATGGCAATGGTGCCATGGCTGAACCCTCTACCATTTACTCAACTGTAAGGCTCTTCTATGAGTCAAAGGCTCAGCAAGGTAATGGTGATATCTGACAATGTTGACAATTGGAAACAAGTAATCAATGGCGTCCTAGGACTTGTCTTGACCATTGTTTTATTGCATTTGTATTTCTTACATCTAGTCTGATCATAGGTGGTGTGTATTATTTGGGACAAAACTCAGAGGTTGATTTTTCGGTGCTTTCTAATGTTGTTCTCCAATTAGAAATAGAGTTTCATCTCAGGAATTTGGAAAGTAAAAAAGTTTGCATTAAGTAACAGCATAGCTTATTGAGATAAAAATCTAATTCTAATTAGAGAACAACACCACAAATGCACATGAAAAACTGTATCAAAGTTTTGTCCTATTTTTTTATTGCAGAGGGAATGTTCTGCAGATTCCTTTGTGTATCGACATTGATGCATGTACATCTCCTAAATCAGAGGACCATGACATGAACTTTTGTATGCAGAAAAAAATCATAACATTTTATGCAGATAATGTCCTTTTAATTACACATAATGTGAACCTTTTAATAACCAATGAGTTGGCATGAAATGTAACATCTATAAAAATCTCAGTGAATTCAGTCATCGGATGTTGATCCTCTGCAGTTGTTTTTAAACTGCAAGTTTATATTACAAAAAATAAAAATAAAAACTGTGGTATTAATAGAAAACATTGAGTCCATGCACCAGGTTCAATTTATATTTGGCCCTCTCAGTAATAGAGTAGCATAGCAGGAACAAAGCAGAGGAACCTGAGAAGTTATGGGATTCAAGCAAAGTGGTATTCAATAGCAATTATTGTGGCGATGTCGTAATATTTTATTGAATTCTCTGTAGTTGAAATTTAAAAAATGGGTAAAAATATTTACTCTTGGAACATCTTTGTTTGAGATTTTTTGGGTAAATTATTTGCAAAATGTTATCTTTGTTTTCATCTTTACTCCTTCACACACACTAGGTAAAATGATGACATGTCAAGGTGTGCAAGTTTATCAATTTTAATCAAACACAATATGCCACCAAATCTGGTACCTAGAGATGAGATTGAATCTGACCCTATTTTAAGGGGTTGTCAAATTTATTTTAAGTAAAACTATGGTTCAATTTTTTTAATAAAATATTATTGATGTAGTTAGTTATTACTTCAAAACAGTTAATACTATCTTAATTGCATGAATATTTTTTTTATAGAGTTGTAATGTTTTAACCTTGGTTCAGTTGTGGTAAGGTTATACAACCCTTTTCAACGTCATGTTATAAAGTAATTGTATCTCTCGATTTTGAAAAAAAAAACCTTTTAATTAAGATAAATTTCTACATCTGCTCTCAGGCAAATTCTTCCTACATCCCACACACTTTTAAATTTCCAAAAATTCTTTCATTTCGAAAATAAAAATCCAGAATTGAAAAAAAAAAATACATTATGAAAAAGTATATCTGGAATAGATTATGGTATTTTGGAAATAAAAATCCAAAATAGAATTTAAAAATAAAAAATCTCATTAAAAAAATAATTCTGGAATGAAATTAAAAATACGTTCAAAAAAAAATCTAAAAACATATTCTGGGAAAGAGATCCAAAATGTGTTTATATTTGTACATCCCTTTTATTTAAAAATATTTTTGTCATTTTAATTTGAAAACAGATTCAAATTTGATAGGTGAAGGCAGTAATTGTCTGGCTTTTATTAAAAAAATTAAAACCGAAAATGAATTTTGTATATATATTATCATTCACACCTAATGTCTCTCACACAATCACCGTTCATTTTCAATGACAAGAATTTTTATCATAAAAAAGCTAGAGAAAATTGTGCATCTACTATGTAATTTGTTAAAAGTTTTTATATTTTTGTCAAATAATAAATTATCATATGTTTATATGATAATTTTAAAATCGTAACTATGTAATGATTTATGATTTATTGATTATAACAATGTTAGCGAACCAGGTGGTATAATGGGATTCAAGTATAAATTTCACATTTACCGATCCTTCTCCTTTTTTTGTTAGACATTCTTTCTCCTCTCAACTTCCTCTTTTTCTAAGATATTGATCGAGCCATTTTGTACATCGCAAGCTTGTGACACATAACTTGTCGATCAGTGTCAGAAATATCGATTTTTGTTTATGTGAACATATGAAATTTGAAGCTTCAACTAGCTCTAGAATGGAGGTTGAATTGAGTCTAAACTCAATTTGTAGAGTATAAAAAATTAAAACTAGTGTCTAAGCGAAAGATATATAAAGAGACAAAAAGTTATACTGGTTCACTCAACAACAAGGACTATGTCCAATCCCCTTGAGCAACCCACTTAAGATCCTTTTACTAAGTATTTTTCACATTTTCAGATACACAAGTATTTTTCACCTATTTCACGTCACCCATTACTCTTACACCTCTGCAAATCACCAAGTATTTTCTACCTCTCTAGGTACATCAAGTATTCTCTACTTCTCTAGGCAATCAATCATAATCTCCCCCTAAGATCAAGACCTCTTGACAATAAGAAAACTTCTCTACTAAGAGAATAATGAAATCTCCAAGGGTATACTAAGAGAACAATGAAGACTTTACAATGGTTTAGCTCACAACCCAATCTCACAATTTTGATATTCTAAGCAAATGTAAATTATATAACACGAATCTAATCACACAAATATAAATTTCATTTTTGTACTCATTGAAAGCTTGCATGTCATTATGTACATTTATCTATAGTGTTCTTCATTTTCAAGGTCTTGATATAGTCTTTAGAAATGTGATTGTTGAGACTAGAGTTCTTCATTCTTCCATATAGGCGTTAGACATTCAATATAGAAACATTTGTTCCTGATTAATCTTTCCATGTCTTGAACGTGTAAGAAATTTCAAATACTTTTTTTTTTATATTCTTCAAATATGAACGTTGAGGCTTTAATATAGTCTACCACGTTATTCTTCTTTCTTGAATGCGGTAGATGCTTAAGATAGAAACTTCTGCTCTGATGCAATATGTGCATTATTGAGTCATTATAAACATTTCAAAATGTTTCTTTAACTTAATTAAATTTGAACGTTAAAGTTTTAATCAATTTTGCACTTGAATATTCTAATTCCAATTTTGTTCATCATCTTCCACGTGTTAGATGCTCAATATAAAAATATTGGCTTTTATGAAATATGTGCATCTTTAACATGCATTTGGTCTTCAAATACTTTCTTCATATATATGAACTTTGTTTGTTGAGGTTTGAAAATATTTGGACTTGGATTTTCTATTTTTGTAGTGTTCATCTTCTTTTTCGCATTAGACACTCATACAGGAATGTTCATATATGTGTCTTAAATGTGTTTTATCACTTGTTTGCGCTTCAAAACATATTTCTCTCTAAATATCTTCATTCGTATATCCTTGACCTTACTTCACACTTAATCTTGCAAATCTCTCTTGTCAACTTCATTTCTTTTCTATCATACGCTGAAAATGGAAACTTAGGCTCTCAACTTTGTTCACGTCTTTATGTTAATTTGTAATATTTAGGAACAATATCAATATCAGTAAAAAATTTAATTTATGGGTATTACTGGAACAATATCTTTATAATATCTTCAAATTATCGAAACTTTCTTTTCTCAGATATTTCACCTTGAATATGGATTCAAATTCTTTCCAAGTTAATATAAAATCAGAACATTGTAGCATAGTTATATTTAACCTAAATATTATTTCACTAAACATATTTAAATAAACTCTTCGATATAGAAAATTTTCATGCTCTATTTTTTAAAGACTTTACAGTGAAATAATGTTCACTCAAAAACTTTCCAGTACAATTTTAAATTTTATTCTAATTGCCCAGTAAATATTTAAAACCAATATGGAAAACATAAGAGCAGTGTCACAAAACATTCTATGAATATAAAAATTTAATATGAACACTACCTCAATGCAGTGGTTTATCTTGTTGAAGATGGATGTGACTCCTTCAAGTCAATGTGTTTGATGTAGCAAAGTGTGTGTTTTGTTTTGAAGTTTGTATTTGTACTTGGGTAGTCTTGTATATAGGTTAGAGTGTTTAAAGTGAGCTTTTTGCATCGTGACCCACCTCTAAACCCTTATCAAGGTGATAAGATCAAGCACAACGTTTTCTAAATGTTTTTCTCATATTTTTTCAAAAATATGTTTTACTGCATAGAAAATGAATCTGTTGTTTCTCAAATGAATAAATTCTTTTTTAACTGGTGCCTTGTTTTTTAAAGTTTTTTTATAACTTTGTTTTTTGTACCAAGTAACTTAGCTCAGCCTTTTCATGCTATCAAAACAACTGAGTTGCAACATTTTAAAATCTATCTTTGTCTTTTTTAAAATAAATCTATATAATTTCAATGTTCTTTTTATAACATCTTTTTAAACTGTTTTTTAAAAATCTGTTATAAATAATTTCCTATATAAAGAGAGTCATATCTCTCTAAAAAGAGTGTTGAGAAAACGAGTTTGAAACAAAGATTAAGAGTTTTCAAAGAATTCAAAAAGAATTTGCACGTGTTCTTGGAAGAGTTTTTCAAAAGAATAATGTGGGCTTGTTCTTGAGAGACTTAAGTTTGGTAGGAGGTGTTGTCACTGTTTTTGCAACTTGTTCTACATATCTTTTCTGTATTCTGCATTCTCCTTCCAGGTATATTCAATTTCATCTTTCTATTCTTTGTAATTGTGGTTGTAAGACTCTTCTTGATAAGGTTTCTTGAAGAGTTGGGTGAGCTGAAATAAGGTTTTTTCAACTAGGTGTGCCTTGTTCTTGTTGGGTTCAAGAACATTAGGTTGTGTAATTGTTTTGTATTGTTTTTTAGTGGAATTCACCTTGGGAAAGGTGAGACTGGATGTAGCTCATTTGAGTGAACCAATATAATCTTGTGGTGTTCAATCTTCCTTAATCTTTGCACTCATTTACTGTTTCATGTGTTAATCTGACAGAAAATAAACCTGTTCAATTAAAATTGAATCTATTCTTTCTAGGTCTGTTCATACTGTTCTTGATTACTGGAAAATCAATCTGAATATCTTTTTGAAATTTGTGTGTCTAATTTGGTGATAATTGAAGTATATTGGTCTGTGAAAATCAAGTACATCAATTGGCACTGTTCATTCAAGTGTGAAGTTTAATATTCAAAGATTGTATCTTGTTTCAACTCTTTGTTCTTTGTCTGTGCATATTAATGTGATACGTTGAGTGCTGATCAATTCTCTCAATATCTGGAAATCATATAATTGAAATAATGTTATGTTAAAGTAAGCAGAAAAATAAATTTGTTCTTTCCAATATAAATTGATTCTTTTACTCTGTTTTGATAAAAGACTTAATCTGTTTGAAAATTTTAAGAGCTCAATTCACCTCCCCCCCCTTTTGAAACATATCTAACGAGTAGAAGATACTTGTATCGTCTAATATGTTCAATATTCGGTGTTCATCTAACGAATTGTAAGTGAGTGCTTTGATATCGTCTGCCTTATTATATCTAAAGGGATCGTCTAACGAGATCTTCTAATGAATCCATGAGCTCTTAGATCATCTGTTAAGTTCTTCTTAACGAGTTCGTCTGATGTAGTTCCTCAATATCATCTAACGCGCTTTTTGATATCGTTTGATATGTTCCTGTGGGATCGTCTTACAGATATTTTTTTCTTTGAAACACTCGTTTGGATAGTCTATCATGTTTTGATATTATCTTAATAATCTTAGAATTTTGTCCAACATTGAGACCAAAATGGATCTGATGGTCTTCTTTCGTGAGTGTGTGCTATTGATTCATCTAATAGTCTTTTATTGTTATATCGTTTGCTCGTTAAAGGCAATGGGTCTTGCTCATCTTCTCTGATGTTCTTGTCTAATCTTAGATTGCATATGAGTGAGCATTGTTATATTATAACACATCTTATAGTGTTTGTTATCATCAAAACATATAGACGTTTATATCATGATATCGTCTTATAGGTATTAGATTGTCTAGTGGTTACTAGATTGTCTAGCGTCTTAACAAATTTTTTCCAAGAGGGTGACAATAAGGATTTTCGTGTTCTCATGTGGAAATGATATTTATAACTTGGTGTTTGCTTGGTTCCCCAATCTAGAGAAAAGTTGTCTCCTCTCTCAACTTTACACTTTTATTGTCATTGATGTGAGGATCTAAGTCTGTCGTGACAACCATCTTGTCCTTCTTGACCTATTGTGGATCTTGTGGGTTGGGCAAATATGTAATAGTCAAATTATCAACATAACACTCTCTAATCTCTAGTCCACGTGCAATGTTATTATGTCCCTTGTTGTTAAAGGGACTTCATAGTAAGGTAAGAGGTGGAAACAACACATCAAAGGCATTTAGGAAAGGTTTGTCGATTAGGATATTATTGTAAGTATTAGCATTGATGATGATATACTGCACTTTGATGGTGCAATAGTTTGTATTCCCTTCCCTAAACTTCGTATATAAGTTGATGTAGCCACGTGTATCAACTATTTCCCTAGAAATATCTTCATATGGTTCTATTGCACTTTTTGAGAACTTCAAGTGCTTTAAGGATTTTCAATATAGGATGCTGACAAACTCAATTGGTTGACCAATGTCTTCATTACAACAAAATTTTCTACTAAGTCAATGAAGGTAATGAAAGGCATCTTCCTCTTTAGAGCCCATACTACTTACAAATGTTTTCTCTAAGATGAGATGAATATTTCTTCTCTTGTAAAGCTTTATGCAATTGTGTTGATGACTTTTTGAAGGGATTGATATTGGTTTTGAGTTCCTTTCTTTAAGAGGGGGGATGTTTTCAATGCTTCTCTCGATGATGATTTTCTTCCCTTCACTTTGGTTTGATCTTGCCTTTTAAAGTGAGACATTATTTTTTCGCAAGTTCATAATTGTGATGGCATCAATAATGTCGAGTAGGATTTTGTGTTAGGTGATGTTGGAACCTTCCTTGATGTAGAGATTAGTTTGGTGTTAAGAGTTTCTTTCACGATTCATGCTCTGTTAGCAATTAGGGTGTAGTGCATAAATTATAGACTGTAAGGCTCATGGATCCAATGTACAAGTTGCAATTGATGATTGAGATATTTTTTGCAAGCTTTTTTCTTGCTAAAGCTATTTCCCACTTAGACTTTGTTAAGGAAGTCTTTAAGTTCCTCTAGTTGCATGAACTTGATAACTTTATGTCTTAGCTCATTTAGGTTAGATGTTGGTTTCTTACATAAACTATTTGTGAAGGGTTCAAGTTTAAAAGTCGTGACCATGTCGTAATATCACCTTCAGGTTTAGGTTCCTTATGTTTAAATCCACTTTGTCAAACCATTCCATGAGCACTTGCAAAAAATCTCTCTTTTCCTGTTAAATGTTCACCAGTACAATGAAAATTAGGTGTCATGGAAAATTGTGTGTCAAACTTTATTACCATTGTGTCAAAACAATCTATGAAGCAAGTGAGTAGTTGTATGAACTAACTCTACACTACCCTTTGAGACACTGTGTTAAATAGTCTTAGAAGATGACATTATTCATGTTGTAGAAACCAATATGGGTTATGTACATATCCACGTGTTCATTAGGATGGTGGTTTCTGTTGAACCAAGTGGTGTTCAAGCTTTGAAGAATCCAAATCCTTTGAAGGATGTTGAAGCCTCTGCTGTGCTTGGTGTTGCTGTGCTGGTTTAGCTTAGTTCTGGGGTAGTTTGGATGTTGTAATCCACCCTTTGATTAAATCTAAAGCATAAACATCTCAATCTTTGTGAAAGTAAAATGTTTTTAAAATAAGTTAAAACAACCGATTGTTTTGTCGAAACAACCGATTGTTTGTACTTAGGTGTTTTGAGAAAAAGATTGAAAACTGTTTTTAAAATGGTTGAACTGTTAAGTACCAAAACAACCGATTGA
>Ga0123341_1006000_pt1 | contig 10923 bp, 6 predicted proteins | sample Turbeapinknodule_FD_89959 | JGI IMG/M metagenome (GOLD analysis project Ga0123341, IMG submission 89959) | Root nodule microbial communities of legume samples collected from Mexico - Turtle bean Mexico pink nodule | ecosystem: Host-associated > Plants > Roots > Nodule | place: Mexico: Nepantla...
CAAAATACATAAAAATTAAAAATAAAAAAATGTTATATTGTAATGTTATAATGATGTGCATATATGTTCATATATACATCGCCCTCTTTAATTAAAATTTATTTTTTTAATACTGGATACAAATGAATTGATATTTAATTATTAAAAAATTTATTTATTTATTTATTCATAAAGGTGCATATCACAATGGAAGAAAAAATACTATAAAAAAATAATAAAAAAACAGTATAAAATATAGTAATAATAGTTTATAAATAATTATATCTATATTTTTTTTCAATGGAGGAATTAGTAACACTAGTATGTATATATAGAAATAATTTTTTCTTTTATGTTTGAAGCTAAAATTAATAAAATTAAAAAGTGTATAGATTTATAACATTAGTGTTAAAACCTTCAAGTAACAACATATTGTCTCAATATTTTCGGCTAATAAAGTCTTGTAAGAGTCCACAATCAAAGCTGAGCTAGATCGGGCACCAAACAAAATCAAAATCAAATCAAAATTTCAATACCAACTTAAGATAATACCAAATCAAAATTAAATGAGTAACCAAAACGGCTTACTGAACAAGTCCAAAAAATAAATCAATTCAATTATTTGATGTGAGAAAAGGAAACGGACGGCGGTGGTGGTGGCGGCGGCATGGGGTGAGAGGAACGAAGAGGTGCCAAGAAAGAAGGGAGAAGAGAAGCAAAGTCCCGCTGCTGCGCCAATCTAAGTTTCTTTTAGGGTTAGGTTTTACCTGACCTCGTGGTTACAAACCCACTAATTAAACCCGTTAACCCGCGGGGCTTAATTTTACCACGGTCTTATATATGTTTAAAGATGGGCAAATTCTTCCTGCACCATATCAATTTTAACCTCTACCATATCAATTTTTTAAATTTCTAAAACTACCCTTCTGCACCATATCAATTTTAACTTCCACCACATCAATTTTTTAAATTTCCAAAACTACCCTCCTACACCATATAAATTTTAACCTTCACCGTATCAATTTTTTAAATTTCCAAAATTACCCTTATTCCAAATTAAAAAATCCAAAATAATAATTATAATTGAGAAATAGAAAAATACATGCTGGACAAAAAATTATGAACACAAAACTAAGAATATATTCTGGATAAAAAATTTCAAAATTCAAAAATATGTTCCGAAAATTGAAATCCAAAATATTTCAAATAAAAGTTTTAAAAATAATTTTTCTATTTTTGTGTAAGGTTATTTTCGTCATTTAGGAGGGATATTTTTGTTATTTTCTAGAGTGATTGGGTGCATGCTGAAATTGATATGGTGGAGGGAGAAATTGCCTTAAAGATGGGATCCCGTGGATTTGACAAATGGGCTTAATTTTACCTATTGTTTTAACATGATTTTAAAATATAAGGACCGCGGACCTAACGGATATGCCGCTGACCCGAGCCCGTTTACCCACCCATATGAATATGACCCCACTCTGCTCTGTTGGATCTATTCCTCAGATTGTGTTTTCTACTCCCTCACCTTCAACTCTTGTCTCTCGCACCCACACCTGTCTCTCTCTGTGCTACGAATATTCCCCTCAGTGAGGTTTTCAACTTCTTTCTTGTCTTTTGGCATACCTTCACATGCATTCTTTGTTCCCTTTCTTCTGCTTCTTTCTTCCATTTTAACTTTCAGATGTGTAGGTAAAATCAATGGCGGGAAAAGGAGCGAAGGGGCTTCTTGCAGCGAAAACCACGGCAGCCAACAAGGAAAAAGACAAAGACAAGAAGCGACCTATTTCTCGCTCATCTCGTGCAGGAATCCAGGTTTTTTCCCCCTTTTCCTTTTTCTCCACGTTATTTAATGTCTTTTACTTTCTCTATTTTCAATTTTGAAACCTTCGTCACTCCGTTCATTTCTTCCCTCATGGTTTACTTTTGTTTAGCGCTAAAGAACACAGGGTAGGCTTAATAGATATGAAATTTTCTGATTCACCCACATGCAGTTTAACTATGTGCGTATGGAAGATTTTATACAAAAGGTTTAGGCACAATATATTTATATACATTTAAAAAATATAATAATTTTTGTTTTAGTCAGACCATGGATTTGTTGCTTAGTTTCTAGGTATTTGTCCTATGAGTGTATCTGGTGTTATTTTTTAGCGAATAATCTATCCATTCATGTTCATTCCTTTATACATAAGTTGAAATTTATTTTGAGTTTGTAAGTTTCAGGCTAAGATTTATCTGAAGTGTTCTTCCAGTTTTATTTTTTGTACATTAAGTTTTGTGAAGTTTGTTGCCTTTTACTGTAACAAATCTAAAAACCATACTTATTATGACTTTCGATTTGTTAAAAATGTAATTTTTTCTTACAAAGGTGTGTACCATATATGTATTTTTATATATCTTTGTAACTCTTTTATTTGTTTGGAAATATAGTTTCCTGTGGGTCGTATCCATAGACAGCTAAAACAAAGGGTCCAGGCCAATGGACGTGTTGGAGCTACTGCTGCAGTATACTTGGCCTCAATTCTTGAGTATCTGACTGCTGAGGTTCTTGAACTGGCTGGGAATGCAAGTAAGGATCTTAAGGTGAAGAGGATAACACCAAGGCATTTGCAGCTGGCTATCAGGGGAGATGAGGAACTGGACACCCTTATCAAAGGGACCATTGCTGGTGGTGGTGTCATTCCTCATATTCACAAGTCCTTGATCAACAAAACCGTAAAAGATTAAGTCTTGTGGCTCCTTATTGCATATTACCCTGTACTGAAACTAGGATGTGTTTATTGTGAATTCATCACAGTAGGCTAGTATTATTTCTTTACTAGTTTAGAACTGAGGTTGTAGTGTAAATGGTTTGCTAGACAATGCTTTCTTTAACTGTTTTAGCTGGTCTGTGTTAAGTTTTAACCATGGTGGATTCCTAGACAATGCTTGCTTTTAGATACAATCTGTGATTTGTTGTCTGTGTTGTCCATTTCAACCCTTTAGTTTTGGTGGTTTTATTTTGTGCTTTAAAACTTCTTCTAGGATGGAAGAAACATGTTTAAGACTATGAAAGTTTTAATTTCAAAATACGAAATCAAACTTGCTATTAGTAGTTCATTAGACCAATTTGATTTGATTTTTTTATTCAGAATGTGTACCCAGACAGTTGCTTTTATCTTGTCAATGATTTGGTTTCTCTATGAAAAAGGACTATGAAACTGAAATAAAATAGAATTTGTGACTGAATACTGGCGTCTTGGTTATTTGAATTGTCTAAGAACTAGCATATACTTTAACAGAAGATGAATTTGTTCTTAAAATTCATGCAATTCTATAATGCCGTGGATAAGATGAGGAATTGTTCTGGTGTATAGTAGACGAAAAGTTCCCAAAACCCGGGTATTCTACCCGCATTCGTAAATAGTTCCCACTATTCTTTGGATCAAGATCTCCAGATATTGAAATACTAGAAAAACTTATTAACATACTTTGTATTGATGAGTAAATAGTATAGCACTTTATATAGTGAGATTCTCAATGACAACCTTTAATCTGTTGTCTATTGAACTGCTTGTTTGGTGAATATTGTATTAAGTTTGTGTGCAAGTAAGAGGTATTAGGTTTTTGTGCATATAAGAAAAATTCCCACCGAGCAGCATCCAGCTTACACCATTCAAAAAGAAAAAAAAATTAACTGTCAAATAAAAAATAAAGTATATTAAAAACTAAAGTTTAAAAAAAGATGTAGTGGATTGCTTTTTTATTCATTTTTTTAAAATATATGATTCAAGTTGAAATGTTTTTAAAAAAACACTATATCTTAAATTTTGATAATGCCATATATACAATTATTTATATAACATTTTAACTCAAATTTAGTTTAGATACATTCATAGGGCCAATATTTGTTTTGTTTAAGACTATTGACTTTTGCTGCTAAATAAGATGGTCTGAGACACAGCAGATTAAATTAATAGTTGCATCACTTTGTCAACGTATTAGTGAATAGAATAATATGATTGATAGTATGTTACATGTTATATTTGTATTTTAATGTAAGTGAAAGATTTTGAGGAGATATTTTTAAGTATAACAACTAATTTGAAGTCAGTGGAATATTTTGAGGACTAAAGTGACATGTTTGTCTTATTGGTGTACTTGAGTGAGTGAGAATAAAGAGACACTCAATAAGAACGGTTGGATTCAATTCGTGCTTTCATTCCAATTTTCTGAACCTATTAGGGTCATTCAAAGTTCCCACTTCCACTGAACTTACAAGGTGAGCCATGACTAATGACTAACTAAAAGAATCTAAAAAATTGGCAACATGGTGAGATTAAAATTCTGTCCTTCAAAGGTGAGTGTTGACCACTTAAAGAATGGGTATTAACTAAAACAAATTGCCAACATTTTGAATGGGTATTTCATGTTGGTCAAATATGCGAAGTACAATTTTTAATGGTTTTGAAGCGTGTAATTACTAAAAAATCACTCGATAATTATCAAGTTTATAATAATCATGTTATTATTAAAAGTGTATCTATCCGTCATAAGGTCAAGAATGTCAAAGGGTTTGGGAGTGTATGTGTACATTCCTTAACCGAGCATTCATTGTCATCAATGATAATTATGAATAAAATGACTTACTCAGTGAGTCTTGATTGATGAATGAGTATTTATAAAGTAATAAATGACAATTATACAGTCAACCCAAAGGCTGTAACCTAAGAGATCTATACATACCTACTCTCTAAGAAGTACAATTTATCTTATTCTATACTCTTAGCTCTCATACTATCAAACACTTATCATCATCTTGTGCTCCTACTGACTTTAACATTAAAGAGTCTTTTTCAGGTGAAGATCTCCCTCTTGTTGGAGATCAACTGAAAGCTCATTCTATTGAGGAATATCTAGTCCTCGTCAAGACACCCTCCGAGTTCATTTCCGGTAGGAACAAAAAGACATCTTCGTCTCACAAAGACAAAAAAAGATTTTGTTTTGAAGAATACATTATGTGAAATTGAATTTATGTCTTACATTATGTGATATATTCAAAAGATAAAAGTCTCACTTGCTCATTCGACTCATACTATAAAAGTTTATATAACAATGTGTTCCATCTACCTTCAACTGCGTAAAGAGTTGTGAATCTGGTCTACACAAAATTGAGGCATGAGATTAATTTTTTCAAGATTTTATTGGCATGTTGCAGTTTAAATATATGCTAAGTTTTCCTTTGTTGGTGTGATAAAGGAGTTTTAAGTCCTTTTTATTGTAAGTTTTTTAAATATTTACTTTGTCTTTTATTTTTATATTTCTTTATCCCTTATATATTATATGGTTGTTTCATTATTTTGGTTTCTTGTATTTTAAAATACCTATTTTTCACATTTTTATATATGATTGTTGTGTCTTGACTTTACCTTGTACATTGTAATGTAATTCCATGTATTATGTAATGTTACTCCTCTTTTTCATATTAGTGGGAATTGTGTGATTGAATTGGTCGCATATGAGTCCCTTATAAGTAGCGGTCTTTTCTCTCTTTCACAACACACCATTGTCTATTTTTCTTCTCTTACTTTGAGTTATCATACTTACTAGTTATGTAAACCACAATGTACCACACGAGAGGTTCCTGTTATATTTTATGAGACTTGCGCAACATGCCACAAATAAGTCTTTAAGGTTGGTGCTTAACCACACTTTATGAATATATGATGTTCGTGTTTTTAGCCATATTTTGCTATAATATTAAGGACACATGGAAAATGACATGCTCATTGAAACCAACTCTACCTTAGAAGTCAACACCAACTTTACACCCGAGAAGCCAAACATTCTCTTGCAACACAAACCATTTTTGTGAAACATTCTCACACGTTTCAAAAAAGTGAAGTATTATCCTGTTAGAACTTCTGATGGCAATACATGCTTATATTATATTAAATATATATAAAGTTGATTTTGCTACTAGAACATCCAAATCTTGTGTTAATATACATCCACAAAGCACATTAGAAGTTGATCACATGCAAATAAGGTATATCGTCACACTCTGTTTAGCGCATTATCTAATGATATTTTTTTATGTGTACTCTTCCTAAAAAAAGCTAAAACTATTTGTGATTCTCTTATTCTCAAATATACTACCAAAGAATGTGGTTAAACAAGAGTTTGTTATAGAAAAATATTATCACTGGGATAGAACTGAAGATAAAGAAGTCAAAATTCAAACTGATGAATTTTACAAAATACTTAAAGGCATTAAAGTAGAAAATATTTTCCTACATGATGAATTCCTTTCAGAATTAATGATAGGAAAACTTGTTCAATCTTGGATCAATTACCACCAATAAATGAAGAACAATCACAAACAAATTTCCTATTAAATTATATCACTCATATGATTATTGAAGCCACTAGTTGAAAGGAGTGTATTGGTACAGGGTCAAGACATTATTTACTAAGACACTGAAGGTAGAAGGCAAACCAACTTAAAAGAGGTAAAATTAAAAATCTGATCACAAGAAGAAAAATTAATTGAATATATAAACTCACCATAAAAAAGAAGAGGACTCATTTTGTTTATGAAAAGTTAGGTCATCGTGCACCTCAATACAGTCATAGAATCAGGATGACAGTCATCTTATGATGTGTGTCATGCTAGATTGGAGTATGTGAATCCATCATATGTTATTAAATAGAAATGGTTATGATTAATCAACATGCATGACAAACAAAGTAGAAAATATGATATATGTGTAAAATTTAAATTAACTAAGAATACGTGTCATTATGTGAAACGTCAAATTGAACCCCTTTATTTAATTTATATTGATCTTGCTAATTTGAAAGGTAGTAAAAATTACTTTGTAACTTTTATAATAAATATTCTAGATACACTAAATTGTACTTAGTCAAACATAAATATTAAACATATGAGATGTTTTTGACTTACAAAATGAAATCTAGATAATAAATTAAATAGAAAAATTAAAAGAATTATATTGTGATGAATATGTTTTTTCAATGACTATTTTGTAAAAAAATGCATTATTCATGAAGTAATCTCACCATATTGACTTGAATCTAATGGAGTAGTTGGAGAAAAAAAGAACACGACTTCTAAAAAAATTATGTTTCATGCTTATTAATTATAGTTCTCCTAATAATCTTTAGAGAGAACCCTTTTTACAAATTTCACAAAATAAGATATCCTATAAAAAAAATTGATACAACATCCTATAAATCGTGGAAATGTTATCTATGTGATATTAAATACCTAAACGTGAGGGTGCCTCACTAAAACTCACTAAAGTAAGGTTACCTAATCATAAGAAAAACAAAAATAAGTTCCTAAACTTCTAATTGCATGCTTTTAGATTATGTGAAACATAATATTACCTATAAATTTCTTGTTTTAAAAATGATGTAATTGACCATAATATAATAGTAAATACCGAAAACATTGAGTTATTTAAGAATATATTCCCTTCAAAGTTAAGAGAACATGTAAACAATCTATAGAAATTGTTAGTAAAATCACCTGTGAGAATTTAAAGAGAATAAAAACAAAGGAAATAAAACTCTTTTAAGGATGATTTCTGCACTTAAATATGATAATTGTGGCTTGATGTTACATGTATATCATCGTGTTAATCCTTATATCATATCAAGTTACTCTTCTTTTGTGTAAGTGAAAATTGTATGACCGTTTTGATCAAGCATAGGTCCTCCATAAATAAGAGAATCTCCTATTCTCCACAGATTTGTATATTTTTATACTTTTATTAATTCTCTAAATTTCAATATAAACAGGAGCATGTACTCTTCTCCACAATACACATTTGTATATTTTTATATTCTTATTAATTCTGTAAATTTCAATATCATGAATCCTAAATAATTTGGATAACATATTGTAATTAAGTTCTTAAGAACTCATAAACTATAATATTTGTATTACCATATATTCATAATTCATAAATTTAATCGAATAAATTCATCTTTTAAGTAAATGAATAATCAAATTTCACATATTAATCATATAAAATGTATGATGTCTTTCATATTAGAGTTTTGAAGTTTACCACAATATGTATAGTTGTGTGTTAAATCGTGTTTATTGTTTATTAAAAAATTACAAAAGGAAAAAAAAATCCTTTGTTAAGGTTCTATATGGACACAAAATTTCTTAAACCCTAAATCCTAAATCTTAAATTCTAAATCATGAATCTGTGAAATATTCAATTCAAAAAATATTTATTGAATTTCTGAAAATTCTAACACTGTTCTAACACAATTTCCAAAAAGAGAAATACATTAATTTTATAAAAACTTAAATTTATTGTATAAATTTTTATGATTATAAAAATAAGGAACAAATCATTTCGAACCAACCATGAGAAACATCTTTCCACTACAAAAAAGCTAAAACATACTTGTGCACATAAATCTTTATAATCTGTTAATTTCTATAATTCATAATTATATAATATATAGATTCGTGTCCCCGTGTCCTACATTTTAGAAATTATACATATTTTCGTGTTTGTGTCGTATCAGTGTTTGTGCTACATAATATAATAGTATTATAAGATGTAATTCGAGAGACACAGAGAGCATGAGAGACACATAGAGAGCATGAGAGTCATGTTATTGGGTTTCAAAAAATTTGAGGAAGAAGAGAGATAAAATGAGAAAGAGGGAAGAAGGAAAAAGCAGTGATAAAATCCTAAAAATTCAAATTGAAAAGCAGTAACCCACTGTAAAATTTAAATAAATGAAGATATATTTCAGAAAATTAAATTAAAAAGTAACTGCACTACTTTCAAATATGTTCTACGTTCTGTTTTAATATATTTTAAAAAAATAAAAAAAAGACACTATGTCCATAATACAGTAATCAAATTAAATATTAATATAAAGATAAAATAAATAAAAAATTAAGAGTATTAAAGAAAAAAATTCTTTTTATATATAGGTATAGATTAAATAAACAATATGTTATAAATCAAGTAACTATTTCACTAACTACGTGTAAACGTTAAGTATGTAAACCTTAAGTATGAAAGAAACACGATACCACTATCCCCTAATCAGGACCATAATCTTTATGTGAAGATGCTCTTCATGCACTATTTATTTCCATTTTATTTCTTTATATAAGCCCTTCTCATCTCTCCATTCTCAGCCTCTCTCTCACTCACAAATTAAAATAATGGATGCAAAATTGGTTGCACTGTGCAGGAGTCCAACCCTAACTTCAGCTCATTGGAAACCAAAATACCATTGTGTGGTTGCAGTGCTTCCAAGGTCAGCTGATGAGATTTCAGGAGAAACAAGTAAAACTAAAGTGTACAAAGATACCTTCTTTGGTCACATAGCCATAAACCACATCTCAAAATGCCTTCAAGAGGCAACAGGTTCAGGGGTTTCCTTCCCTGTTGATCAATTCATACACCCTTCAAAGAGTTTGTAATATTTTTCATTTTTCTTCTTCTTCTTCCTCTTCTTGATTCTGTGTATGTATATGCAGGACTCAGAAACAGTAAGAGTGGGTATGAGAGCCTAGTAGAGGCAGCTACCATGGCTTCACAGAATTTTAGTCCTATTCAACAGCATCAAGTTGTCACTAAATCACTTGATAGAGCCTTCCCCAAGCCAATGCTTTTATTGGTGAATTCTTTATCCCTTCTTTAAGAAATAGAAATGGAAAGATGAAAATAGAAGGGATGAAAATATTCATTTTAACTTTTCCTCCTACTTTTTTTTGAAAATCTTTCATCTTGTTTTAGTTTTCACCTTTTGTTTTTTTACCTATTTCTTTACTTTACAACAAAGGGACATGAATTGATTTGTTGAGATCTGAGATCTAGAGTAGATTTCGGTTTAACTAAAACTAAATACATTTCATAATATATAAGTAGATATTTATAAGGTAGTTATATAAAATTGAATTAAATATAAAAATTATTTTTTAACATAGTATCATAATCTCTTAAAATTTATACTAACGAGAATTTATTTGTCTTATTAAATTACTCGTTGTCGAATCATCCATAAATACTGTGTGGAGACCTAAACGGTTGAATTGGGTAAAAGTCCACATTAATAATCTAGATTTTTCCTTCTCCCATAATTGGTGTCTTTCACTCTGCCTCTTCCACTTGCAGTTGCTTGAAATGATGGAAGTGACGAATAATGAAACAGCGTACATTCTATAAGAAAGACCATACTTGAGTTCACTTCTCCTTCATCCCATTTCCACAATACACTATTTAGGGTCGCATGATGTGTGTCCACTGATGCTATTAACTATTTAGCCAACTATTTTTATTTGATTAAATTGAGAACTATTTAGCTAATTGAAACTTTTAACATGTTTTTCAACCAGTTCCTATCTCATCAGATTTTAAGTTAATTTTTATTTGGAATGGCTATATACAATAAAGAATTATGAGTAGTGAGTAAATGTTGTCATGCATGAGGAACGCAGATAAAGAAAGTGTTACCAGAGTCTAAATTCACGAGGACGTTGTTCGCCATCTTCACCACTTTGTTCTTTGCATGGTTAGTAGGGCCATCTGAGGTAAGCAACCCAACACTTGTATGTATATACTTTAATGATAAACATTTGCTACATGCTATACATAGCTTAACAAAATTCCATTAAATTTATTAAATATACAACAACACATTTTGGAACAACACATTTTGGAGAATAACCATGACAAAAAAGTGTTTAATTTCCGACTAAGTATTAGTTTTACTATTAAAAAATTATTAAATAAAAATTAATTTTAAAAATTAAAATAATTAGTTATTATTTAACTAAACTAAATTAGAGACCATTTTATAAATTAAAAAAAAATTATTAGTATCTAAAATAGTTTCTATTTTTAATAAAAAATTATAAAATAGTTTCTAAATTGATATTTAACCATTAGCTAC
>Ga0123341_1006002_pt1 | contig 10921 bp, 10 predicted proteins | sample Turbeapinknodule_FD_89959 | JGI IMG/M metagenome (GOLD analysis project Ga0123341, IMG submission 89959) | Root nodule microbial communities of legume samples collected from Mexico - Turtle bean Mexico pink nodule | ecosystem: Host-associated > Plants > Roots > Nodule | place: Mexico: Nepantla...
AATTTAGTAATAACATTATGTCTTAAATGCAAAAAAAAAAAATGACAATTAAGAATGCGATGCGAGAACCATTCAAATAAATAAAAAAAAAAGATGTAGCATTGACACTTTTTTTCCCCGTTTTAATTTAATTTAATTTTTCATTTATCAGTATTTTATTATTGGAAAAGCCAAAAATGGTTAAAAAAAGGAAGGTGTTCTCCACCCACTCCTCCACCCAATCTATTTGATTTTTTCTTCTTCTTCTTATTCTTCTTCTTCTTCCGTTCACTGTCAGTGACTGTTCTCGCTTCGCCCGTTTCCAGAGATCAGAAAGAGGAGCCTATCAACGCCACTCCGAAGCTCATCTCTCTCTCCACGCGCCAATTCCACTCTCCTCTGACTTCTCCTTATTCATTTCCAACATTGTTCCTTCATTCCTCTCAAATCGGAGTCGCTGTTCGTCGCTACTTTCTTCGCGCAGTTGAATATCCAAAATGCATAGCAGCCGGAGATTCTCGCGCGCTCCGAAGCCGATCGAAAATTCGCGGGCGATTTGATGGAATCAGAGAACTTTTTGTTTCAGTGCTCGTTTTATCATAGAGCTGATGGCGCGGTGCACCTCATGCGCGCTGTCCAGATTTCATTGCAAGCTTAGATTTGTGGTGGTTGTTTTCTTGGTAAAACTCTGCTAGTTCGCGAGTTTTTTTTGTTTTTATTGTTAAATTTCTTTTAGTTCAAATTTGCTCTGTCGTGTAGGATGTATGGCTTTATGGAGTAAATTTTAAACTGTTGTTGTGCTCTAATTGGTCGCTGAAAGTAGTGAGAAAGTGAATATTTGAGTTTGATGTGTTTTCCGTATTTTTCTTACATTTGTCCTCAAGCGGAACTGTGGAGGTTAGGGTTTTGTTGTCAGAGCAATGATTCACCTAGAGGTGCTGGATTAGTTCCTTTTTCTTGATTTTATTCTCTTTGTTTTTCAAAACTATATGTATATATTTTTCTGAGTTGAAATTTAAGGGAAGCTGTTCAACTAGCCTCTTTGGCGGCTGATGTCTTACAGGTTTATTCATCGGTCTGTGGTTTCACGTGATAAATTTTGAAATTCTGCTGATCTGAGATTTGGTTCTTGTAAGTGATGGCCACTCTAGAGATTTCATAAGATTCTTCTTCGTGTTGCAGATTATATTGATATTGGCGTGGGTGGAGGCCCACGATGCAAATCTCCACGAAAATCAAGTTCACGGAGGCATGGAGAGGAATACCAAGAACATTGCCTCTCACTCTTGCATACACGATCAGATTCTTGAACAGAGGAAGCGACCTGGACGCAAGGTGTATTTAGTTACCCCACAGGTTTATGAGCCCAGTCTTTTGAAACACCTTCAGCACAAAGGTAGGGCATTACTAGATGTGTCAACTTCATCAAGTTCTCATGAGGATGCAAAGAAGCCTATCAGGATATATCTAAATTATGATGCTGTTGGCCACTCCCCTGACAGGGATTGTCGAACTATTGGCGATATTGTTAAAGTGAGTGCTCAATATAAATGCAAAAGAAATATTTAGAATGCGTTATATGTACCCATAACTTTGGTAGTATATTTCGTGTATTTTATTGAAATTAAATATCAATTTTTATATTAACAGCTCGGGGAGCCTCCCATGACTTATCCTCCTGGTTTTCCTTCTTGTGACCCCCATGGAAATCCTCCAATATTTGGTGATTGTTGGTATAACTGCACTTCTGAAGATATTTCAGGAGAGGACAAAAAACATCGCCTTCGTAAGGTCAACTACTTTCTCCCTTTTCGTTTTTGCTTTAAATTCACCTGGATGATAATCTTTTTTTCTGTGAGAAAATTACTTGGTGGTGTATCAGTTATGTTATGTCTCTTTGAGAAGTGTTGTTTTGAGGGACTATCATAAATGGATAGAGATATTTATCCTTGATAACTAATTTCAGGCATTAGGTCAGACAGCTGACTGGTTTAGGAGAGCATTGGCGGTTGAACCTGTCAAGGGGAACTTGCGTTTAAGTGGGTATTCTGCATGTGGACAAGATGGAGGTGTGCAGCTTCCTCGTGGATATGTTGAGGGTACAATTTATGCAATTGCATTTCTGGTAAAAGTTAGATGTCAGATTTGTACTGAATTTAAGATGTTCCCTTTTTGTTCAACTTCTCCAGAGGGTGTCTCTGATGCTGACTTGGTTCTTTTGGTGACTACAAGACCTACAACTGGAAATACACTTGCCTGGGCAGTGGCATGTGAGCGAGATCAATGGGGTCGTGCTATAGCTGGTATATTATCCCATAAACATGTTGGTTTCAGTGGTATTTTTTGTCATCTCAAATTTGGAATGCCTTAGAACTGAAAGTACTTCTGTTATTCTGCAGGACATGTTAATGTTGCGCCTCGGCATTTGACTGCTGAGGCAGAGACTTTACTTTCCGCTACCCTTATACATGAGGTTTGTTGTACATTATCTATATGTGTGTGGAAGCATGAGAAGCATTATGTGTGGCATTGTTCATCATATTTGATATTTTTTTTTCAGGTTATGCATGTTCTTGGTTTTGATCCACATGCCTTTGCTCATTTTAGAGATGAAAGGAAAAGACGGCGTAATCAGGTATTGCTTTTTGTGCTGCAAGTCCAACTCTGGTTTATTTTTATAATGTTGTAAGTCTCACCAAGTATGTTTCTGAGGCATGATTGTCTATTGATCATTTCTTATAAGTGATGCGTTATACATGAAAGTTGAGTATAATTTCTGCTTGTGTTGATAGAGACAAAAAATTCCAGCAAATGGATTCTATGTGATATCTTTGATTTGTGTATAAAATAAATTTTAGAATTGTATTGAATTTGAAATAATTTTAGGGGAAAAATAACGAATCACTGATGTTGAAGTTTTGTATCCCTTTATTGAGCAGCATATTCTTGTTTCTTATTTAATTTCTGGGTATGTATATATTTTTTTCTCAGTAGGGGTATATTGAAAATTTTCAGTTTCACAATTAATTTCCATGCCAGGCATTTTAATGACACATTTTATAATCTAATCACTACTTTTTACTTTTTAAGGTTACTGAACAAGTTATGGATGAAAAACTTGGACGAATGGTAACACGTGTGGTGCTTCCTCGCGTTGTCATGCATTCTCGGTCTCATTATGCGGTATTTTCTTGGGAGCATACCTGTCCAGAATACTTCCATTTTCATGTTTACTGTTTTCAGTTGTAAAAGGATCCAGCAAATGACTGGAGTGACTTGTTGGCAGGCGTTCTCTGGGAATTTTTCTGGTTTAGAGCTGGAAGATGGTGGAGGACGTGGCACATCAGGTTTGTATCCCCTGTTTGAGTTTTATAATTCAGCTAAATTAAATTAATTTGAGCCTCTTTTGGGTTAAGATTAATGAAATATACTATTAATCCAAGATATGTGAATGACTTGCAGGATCTCATTGGGAAAAAAGGCTTCTGATGAATGAAATTATGACTGGTTCTGTGGATACAAGATCTGTTGTTTCAAAAATGACATTAGCTTTACTAGAAGATAGTGGATGGTACAAAGCCAACTATAGTATGGCAGACCGTCTCGATTGGGGTCTCAACCAAGGTACTGAGTTTGTTACATCCCCTTGCAATCTTTGGAAGGGAGCCTATCGTTGCAACACAACACAGTTTTCTGGTTGTACATATAACAGGGAGGCAGAGGGATACTGCCCCATCCTAACTTATAGTGGAGATCTCCCTCAGTGGGCTCGGTATTTTCCGCAAGCTAATAAGGGTATGTAGAATCATCCCTTCATTTGTAACACGTAGTTCGATGCTAATATGTTTACTATGTGTTCATGCCTCTCCTTGTTTTTAGCCAGATTCTTTGGTATTATTCTGGATTGTCAATAAAATGTTAAACCTTTTAAGCTATTGCATCCTGATTGATATGTAGTTTCTGCTTTTATATTTCTGTTCCCGTTACACATCATACATTTTCTTGCCACTATTCATTGGTGGCTGACTTGACTTGTAAATATTTTGAGTCCTGAATATTTGGCTGTTCACTGGTTGTTACAGGTGGACAATCCTCATTGGCTGATTATTGCACTTATTTTGTTGCTTACTCTGATGGATCATGTACAGACACCAACAGTGCACGAGCACCTGATAGAATGCTAGGTGAAGTCAGAGGAAGTAACTCTAGGTAAGATTTCTAACTTAATACTTATGCCCTGAGTCTTTACATTTATTTTTTGAGAACACAGACTGTGGAGTTGCTGACTATTTTTACCTTTTTGGTACAGGTGTATGGCTTCATCACTAGTACGGACAGGCTTTGTACGGGGTTCTATGACCCAGGGAAATGGTTGTTATCAGCACAGGTGTATGAATAATTCTTTAGAGGTATGGTTTTAAGTATCTCTAGAAGTGAAATGATTACCCTTCTTATAGTGGTTTATTTTGTTAGATTTTGACCTGGAATGCTGACCCTGCTTGATTCTCCAGACTTTTGAATGAAAGACAATGAAAAATGATATTTGATACACTTTGTTTTGGATACAACCACTCGACAATATTATTATAATAGTATAATAATATTGCGTTTTAACGTGTGTTGTTCATTCAAACATGCATATTATTAAATTATTACAACAAATAGTCGTGTAGATGTATCCAAATTAAATGGTGTCAAAATATGATAATTCTAAAAAAATTTAAGTGATTTCAGATGGACAAAACTTATGTGTAGTTCCTTGTATTTTTGCCATCAAATTCTTCATCTAATGATGACAAATGGATGATGCTCTTTCCTATAATAAAGAACTTCATTAAATATTTATGTTAGAATAGGTCTTAAATATGCTTTATTGAAAAGCTGTTTTGTCCTGTAGCTATCTCTGTACCCAGGACTCTAGTTATGACTTTTCTTGTTTTTTACTCCTCCCTCTCCTTTTTTTTTTATCTGAGAAGAGAACAACAACTATTGATATAAATATGAGAGCTAAGAGAGGAAAATTAAGCTCACTAAATAATATTGTCTCTTTTTTATTTATCTCATGTGTTTGTTACAGAATTTGAATAATATATAGTTATCATTTAATTGGAGAATTTGATGGCTGGGAAAGTATGTAAGGAGTAAGGAACTTATATCTAAATTTTATCCTTCTTGCTTATTTGCCATGAAGTTCTTCGTTCTAATGATGACACATGGATGCTCTTTCCAATAATAAATAACTTCCATTTAATATTACAGAATTTTAAATAATATGTGTTCGTGATCTCTAGAAAAGAATGTAAGGAACTTGATCTAAGTTTTATCCTTTGATCTGTAAGCACTATTTGCATACATTATGTTAGGGTGGGCAGTTTGTTGGACCTTAAGTTGAGAGAAGGCCTTATAATCTGTTAAAATAGGTAGTTAATCTGTTTGCATAGAGGCAGAAGATGGCAGCGGTAGTTAGTTGGTAGAATCAGTTTTGGGTGGGAAAGCCCAGGCTCTAGAGTATTTGGGACTTCATTCAGTCATTCTTGTTGATTTTGTCCTCTTGCCCCTACTGCTGACATACTGATACTATTTGGGAATTAGGGATTTAATCATTAAAATTTCATTTTATTCTGGTCTATTTTCTATTGCATTGCATCGTTTGTGCCCTCCTAGAATCAATGCAATACATTTTTCAGTTCCTATAATTGATCCAATGTGCATACAATCCTGGAACTGGAAGGAAAGTTTTATGAGGGGTGTCCTAAATTTTTTTTGGTTTTTCGACATGGATTGGTGGGGATGATATAATAATATTTTTTTTCTTGTAATAGGGTGAGATGGGCATTGTCATTGATCCCAGATATTCATTTATGCTGATAGATAATTTACATTTTGAAGAAATAATTATACAATTGATTGAGCAATCATGTAATGTTTGAGTTGTGCAATTTCTTCGTATAGGTCTGTGTATATAAATTGTATGTTCAACCCCCTTCTCTCCTTTTCCTTTGTTACCAAATTCACTGAATGAAATTCTCTTTTCTTTCCACTTTTGTACAGGTTGCAGTGGATGGTATCTGGAAAGTGTGTCCTCAAGCTGGTGGACCCATTCAGTTCCCTGGCTTTAATGGTTAATATTACTGTTTTTTTTTTGTCTATGTTTAGTTGTTTACGCTGTGGTGTTAATTTGTCAATTATTGCAAAGACAATTTACTATTTATTACATTTTTCTATAGGTGAATTAATCTGCCCTGCCTACCATGAGCTGTGTAACACTGACCCAGTAGCAGCTGTGTCTGGTCAATGCCCTAATTCATGTAATTTCAATGGAGATTGTGTTGATGGAAAATGCCGATGCTTTCTTGGATTTCGTGGGAATGATTGCAGTAGACGTGAGCTCTCCTTTTTCACTTTTATTTTTATGTGATGATTTGTTCAATCTTTGTGTTTATACTGTTGTCAATGTCAGTTAACTCGTGCTTCTAGTCCTAGTTACCTTCAGTTTAGCAGCAGCGGGTTTTTTTCATTCTTTTTCTAAAATTGCTCTTTCTTAACTTCTTTCAGGTTCCTGCCCCAGCAAATGCAATGGCAATGGAATGTGCCTTTCCGATGGGATTTGTGAATGTAAACCTGGCCATACTGGCATTGATTGCTCCACTGGTACGTACCAATGTCTTACACTAGATATTTTCTACAATATTATTTCTGTGTACTAAAGATCTACATTTATGAGTCGTGGCAATTTATTTTTCTCAGTTTGTGTATTTCATTTTATTTTGTTGGTTGAGGGTGGGTAACATTATCCATTGCCTTTTTTGGGGAATAAGTTCTCACTATCGTATCTAAAAGAGTATACTATTTTGTTTCATACACCGTAAAATACATTTGTCAATATCACCAACCTCATGTTTGATCAATGAAAGCTTTACTCCCAAACAAACTCCAAAGCAATAAGATGTCCTAGGGACGAGCTTATGAAAAGTGTAAATATTGTATAAAAGATCAAGTACCGATTATTGGTTATATTCTGTGGTTCCTTTTGGACAGTTATGCTCACTCCCTTTTATATAATTGAGGCATTCAAGCATATGTTTTATTCCCCAGTTATTCTGATCAAAATCAAAATAGATTGAGCGACTGGAAAGGGGGTTGGCTGTAGTGATAAATGAACTGTGATACTGGAGGACAGATGAAAGTTTGAGCCCTTAGACATACTTTATTGGACAAACGAAGGTTAATTGTACCAATCAATTCCTGAAAGGATCTCAAGATACCCTAGGAAACCTGGAAAAGGGGAAAACAAGATTCAGTCCATCTTTTCAAACAATTGTTCAAGTGCGAACTACATATATATGGATCTTAAAAGAAACGGAATTTGGTTATTAACTTGTTCATCATACTTTGTGCAGCTGTGTGTGACGAGCAATGCAGCCTTCATGGCGGGGTTTGTGATAATGGGGTTTGTGAATTCCGCTGTTCTGACTATGCGGGTTATACATGCCAGAACAGCTCCATGCTCCTCTCTAGTCTTTCTGTCTGCAAAAATGTGCTGGGAAATGATGTTTCTGGGCAGCATTGTGCGCCCAGTGAGCCTAGCATACTTCAACAGCTGGAAGAAGTAGTTGTCATACCCAACTACCATCGATTATTCCCTGGAGGTGCTAGGAAATTATTTAATATATTTGGCAGCACCTACTGTGATGAAACTGCTAAACGTCTTGCCTGCTGGGTATGTCGTCTCTTCATACTAAAGTTATTCTTTAGCTTTTCCTGTTTAGGAATTGTAATATGATTGGGTTTTAATTATTAAATTTTTGTTTCCCAATCTGATTTCTGTTTGTTTTCATTCCTCCATTTCCTTTCCTAGTCGACTGATACATTATTTAAGTTGCATGTGACACTTATTCTGGTAAAACCATGGTTTAAGTTGAATCTAAGTTGTTATATAGGTGTTTAATGACTTTCCAAGTTTCAATATCCCAAGTCAAATACGAGTGATGTATCTTTTTACAACGGTGGGAACTGAGGAACCTATGACATTAGTGTTTATCCAATTGTATTAGGGATCAACATCTGTGAGTCGTGACAGTTTCTTTTTCTCAGTTTGTCTTTCATTTTGTTTGGTGGGTTTGAGTGTGGGCTTTTTAGAAGAGTAAAATTGTATAAAATATCTGGTACCAATTACTGTTGATATTAGAGCATGCATGGTTGGTAGTGCTGCTTATTTGTCTCAATTGGTTGGCACTTAATTTTCAGATTTCAATCCAGAAGTGTGAGAAGGATGGAGATAACAGGCTTCGGGTATGCCATTCTGCATGCGAATCTTATAATCTGGCATGTGGAGCTTCACTTGATTGCTCTGATCAGACCCTTTTCAGCAGTGACGGGGTAGGGGAGGGTCAATGCACTGGCTCTGGTGAGATGAAAATGTCATGGTTTAATCGTCTACGAAGCACTTTTTCTTTGAGAAATAGTTCCTTGAAAGGAATATCTGTAAGATATAGGCAGCTTTAACTTCCCTTTTATCTTTTTGGGATTTTGGGTTGTAATTTTTTAATCCTCAGAATTAGGGGTTGCTTACTCATCCAAAAGTGTTTAGGAAAAATTGGATGAGGTTGCAGATTTGGCTTTCAAAGAGGAGAGCCTTTTGTAGAGAAAATTGGGAATTTAGGGATAGATAATGTAGAGGGTAAAGGATCAAAAACGCAAAGGTAATTGAAATGTTTGTCAGAGGTTGGGCCGAAGGCCTTGAAATGAAAAAGAAGAAAATTCCGCTTTGTTCATGTGTATTTGTATATATGTCATTTGTTCCCTTGACTCTTACTTTCTCTTACTTTGCCATTTCTTTTATTATATTTCTGATTTTCAATTTTGCGCATTTCTTATCACGAACCATCTACTCACATACAGTATGCAAATCGAACAATTAATATATGCTGATTGTCTCTAATCATATGCTCCTGATTGGAGATAAATCTTCTCCAAGGATAACTGTAAATGCTGGATCTAACCACTTACTTACATTTTATGATCTATAAGAATGAGTGTGCTATTGGTACATTTGAAAATATTGCCTGTATCATTTTCACTTGGATCGTAGGAATTCAGGTAAACTTTGGGGAACATAGAAAACAAGATGACAGTGGTGGAGTGGAGGGTTTGAACGGAATAATAGATGTTGTCTTTAATAGCTCTTAATTATTTATTATATTTATTACTCAATGTAGTCTTGAAAATAAAAGTGGATTGAACTTAAAAGAGGAAAGAAAAAGACGAGTGTCTGGTTTAGTGGGATAGTTACTCTGCATAATTAGAAAGGCGAGGTAAAAGTGGGGGGTAAATGGGTTGTGGGTAAGGTTCGTGTGTGATTTTTTTTTTGAGTCTCACCTTCTCAGTTCTCACACACCCACGACCCAAACAAAACTAACTAAGCTTCCTTTTGACAAGTCTCATTCTCTCAATTTGTATATACAGACAGAACCCTTAATTATTATATAAAAGAATAAAAAGGAGATTAATATTCATATTTTAAAACTTTTTTATATATTAAAATTTATACACACAGAATTATATATTTATTATTTTGCCGCAAACCCACAAATGTCTGTCTGCTCGGAGCACAGTAACAAAAGTTCTACCACCACATGATATCAAATGTTCCCCCACCATTCCATAAATTAGTGAAGCCATAAACTACAAAACAAGCTTCATATTCAACAACACTTAATCAGTATAATCGGGGTATTCACACTAAATGATAAAAATAGAACAACCTTACATGTCTTAATGTGCTTGGAAAACAATATATAAAAGAAAGATGATGCTTATTCACCTTATATGGGGTTCAGGAGGCAAAGGTGTCTGGTTGTGATAAAAAAATTGTATCCATAGGATTACTTGTATCTTCGGGACGATAACAGATGGAAGTGTTGGAATATATGATAAAGATCTTGTATCGTCTAGAGATTAGAATTTCATAATTTATAAGCGAGTGTAAATTTTATTTTATAAATTGGTTTTATATATCTGAGTTAGACTTAAAAATTCATCTCTTAATATGCTATCAGAGCCATTTACAACTTATCATAACTAGTGTTTATTGAGTTTATTATATTATTTACTATCGAATCTTAATCTCACATACAAGTTGATAGAATCAATTTAAGGGTGTGTTGGAGATCCTAATGAGTATAACACCAATTTTATAAAATTGAGTTATACTTAAAATTTAACTTTTTGATAATATTTTCACCTCATATAACACATTATTCAGTAAAACTCCGCCGTAAGTTATAGTACGGCATGCTATTACTACGAGATACGAAATAAGTAAAAGATGTTTTTAAATAGAAAATCTGAAAGATAAAAAAATTATTTTGAAATATCTTTTTTAGATTTTTTTTAATAAATATGGAATTTAAAAAATGTGTTCTGAAAAATATGTTTTAGAAATATTTTTAAAAAATAATAATTTGAAAAATAGTCTTGTGACGGGATGGAATAAAAGATTTGTTGAGATGCACAAAAAATACCTAAACACCTATGGATGTTCTCAATTATGTGAACTTTATCGAATAAAAAATGTAATTTAACTAAAATGTTATATCAATGTAAAGATTATTTATATGGTCATTTAATTATAACTTACCATATAATTTTTCTTTGTATGAAGATCTATATACTGCCAATCAATTAAAATTAATATAGTTTACAACTTTTTCTAAAGGCCTTTAAAAAAACTCTAAACCAAAAGGTAGTGAAATTGCACGTTAAAAATATAGTATTTTATTTTTGAATTAACTATTTTTCAAAGTAAAAACAATTTTAAAACAAAAGCAAAAAACAAAAATATGAGGAAAACAAAGAAAAGTTCGAATGTTTGATAATTTTTTATGAGTCAGTGGAAGCATCTCGTTCTGGAAGCTGATGCAAATATTGGTGTGTATCAAAT
>Ga0123341_1006003_pt1 | contig 10920 bp, 4 predicted proteins | sample Turbeapinknodule_FD_89959 | JGI IMG/M metagenome (GOLD analysis project Ga0123341, IMG submission 89959) | Root nodule microbial communities of legume samples collected from Mexico - Turtle bean Mexico pink nodule | ecosystem: Host-associated > Plants > Roots > Nodule | place: Mexico: Nepantla...
TATATATATAAATCTGAATAAACATTTAAAATCTTAAATATCAGTAAGTGTTCACATCTGATTCAACTTCAATTTTGATTATAGGTGTTTAAGGAAAACTTTTTTGGTTGATAATAAACTTTTATATCCTTAAGAATAGCAAAAATAATAATTAAAATTGATGGGATATTTTAATGTTTTGTTTCATTAATTTTGGGATTAAGTTATTTGAGAATGTTCATATTTCAGCGGAGATGTCTACAAAATTTTGTAAAGAATTTTCATAGAAAGAATAAGTTTTTTTTTAAATGAATTATTTAGTTAATGATAGGCAAAGAAGGATAGTGAAGTATATATTAATTGCGGTCAAAATCAAATTGTGACATAAAGTTCCCATTATAGGTTAGAGTTGGTCATAGAATCGGAAATTTGAGGTTTTCAACTTTGAGAGCTCCCACGATGATGATATGATTGAATGGACAGGTTACTTTATACCTTGAAAGATTTCTTTAAACTTTATACACGGCAAGTTAATAGCATTCAAATCATATTGAAAAGGTTCTAATTCTAAAATAGTTTTAACAAATTGAAGATTACAATTCTAACATGAAGTGTACCATTAGAACATGTTTGTATTGAAAATGACACTCATATCATTCGGGAAAGCAAAATTATAAATATAATAAAAGAATAAGTGATAATAAAGTATTAAAAGATAAATTAGTTTGGTTAAAGTTAGGTCTATCACTTAAAAGAATTCATAGGAATATATTATAAATATTTAACAATTTTAGGGATTTGTTATTATATTTATTGAGTATTTATTACTTTATCTAAAATAGTTAGAAATTAGTCTTATAAGGTTTACATAAACACTTAAGTATTAAGCTTTCATAGGGTGAAAAAAAAAATCGTAGTAAGAGAAATTGGAGTAAAAAAGAATTTGGTCTTATGGAGTCTATTCAATCTCAATTAGAATATTTGACGTTCATCATGAGATCGAGTTGATTTCTCAAAATTATATGGTATGAATGAGAAATATGACAAACAACGAAAGTCAATATTCACAAGAGATCCAAGAAATCACATAGATCAATTGACTTTATTGATTGAATTACAAAAGAAACTGGTAGAGTTTAAGAAGAAGAGTTCTAAGGAGAAGAAGGTGTTGGACAAGAATAGCTGAAATGAAGAAGATGTTGGAAAGCTCCAAAAAAAATGTTGATTTGAAATGGAGTTTCTCAACAAAAGAACTCGAGGATCAGTCTACCATATAAATAGTTAAATATATGAAATTTTAGTTTCACAAGATTTTCGGCGACACATTCAAACTCGAGGATCAGTCTACCATCCTGTACAAATGCTGGTTTTCTGATGCAGTTTTGGTACTGTTTTTTGCTGGTTTTATCTTGTATAAATCCTGGTTTTCTGCTGCAGATTTGTGTTGTTTTGATGTTGTTTTGCTGCAGTTAAGGTGCTTTTTGTTGTTCTATTTGGAGCCTAGACATTGTTGTTTTCAGGTTTAGTAGCAGGGTGTTAAACATAGTTTTTTTGAGTGTGTGACCTTGCTCTTTGGTGATGTTTGTAGTCATTTGTTATGTAGATGATCTCTTTAGTTTTAGGCTATTTCTTGATGTTAAAACAAGAGCCAAAGGAACCTAGTTCTTTATGCTTGTTGTTTTGTGAGCTTTCTTTGTATACGGGTTGAGACACTCCCGAAGTGTTCCCTTTAATTCATTTGTCTATTGCTGATAAAAAAAAATATAAAAAGAATAACAAAATTAAATAATATTAATAAAATATTAGAATAAATAAAAATTTACTTAATCTAGTAGAAACAAGTAATAAACCCATATAAATGTTATAAATATATAATATTTTTATGTATTCATTATATTTATTGTGAACTTATTATCTCACCTAAAATTATTGTTTAGTGTAAAAGTATCTTTGCATACAACTCCATCCTAAAACAAATATTCAATTGATCATATGGATACATTCATTAGTAGAAAAAAATAAATAATTATATTCTTATTTTTCTAGTAAAATTGTTCAACTTTAGCATGCTAAATCCCATCAATTTCAATTTTTTTAAACAAAATGACAATTTAGTAATGAAACGAATGTATATATTCAATTTATGATAAAATTAGGAGTCTTTGAGAATGGAAACAAGAAGATATAATATAATATATATGGAGTTTAAAGGTCATGTCGTTCCCTGTACATTTTGTTTGGAGAGTTCTCATAAATAGAGTGACCACACAAGTTAATCTTTGTAAAAGACGTGTAAATATTATAACTAACATTTGTGCTATGTGCGATAAGGAAGAGGAGTTTGTCTAATACTTATTTTTGGATTGTAATATATCTTGGAACATTTGGAAACTATTTGACAAATGAGAAGGTATAACTTTAGTAATCCGACGAGGAAAAATCTGTTCCATTTCATGCTATTGGAGATGAATAAAGAAGATAATAGTATTTAGAAAACTGTGTAAGTAGCTATTGTTAGTCCATTTGGATGCATAGAAACAATACTGTGTTTAGGAGATCTATGGTAGATCTTAAGGAAGTTCTTAGTGTTGCTTAAGTAAAAATCTTGATTTGGATTACAAATAAGTGTCTAAAAGAAAAATATCTTATTCTAGTCTGAAGATAGTTAGTAAGTTGAACTAACATGAATTCCTTATAAGTATCATATATGTTCTGACCATTTAGTACGAGTTTTTTGACATTGAATTTTGTTATGTTTTAGTTGAGTGTGCAATGAATACAAATCAGAGTCACATGAAGGTGTGCAATCTGATTCAACTTTGAGCAAGAGGGTCTATTTCATTTATCACATAATGGTGTTATAATCAACACATGTGTATCTCATAGGGATATTAATGGAAGTTTGGATGGTGTTACCGTAAATGAACACACATTAGAGAGCATTGGTGAACCAACACTTCTGTTTTTTTGATTGGTGAATGATCATTTCTGCTTCTTTGATGTGTATATGCTACTTGGTAAAGTAGGATGCCTAAGTGTATATTTTGTCTTCATTTAGGCTCTTGTATAGGCATTTGTTTCATCAACACACGTGAAACATAATTATTTTGACATAACTAGTTAATATTTTATTTTGAAGATATTAATTTATTTCTTCAAATTGGGTTAGTAGATAAATTTAATAATCAACACGTTTGGCCAATTTGATGAATCTTTATATAAAGGGAGAAAAGCAAAATCCTAACTGACTTTGTTAAGGAGAGAAACAAATTTTGGTTTCTTTTGTGGTTTTCTTGATGTTGGTGTTCTTGGGAGGGGCAGTGGTAATAGATCATATATGTTGTACTTTTATCCACATTTTCAAATGGGTTGTCCTCAATAATTATAGTTTGGCAACAAAACACAAACACTTGCCCAAGTTTTTAAGATGTTTTACCAACTCTAGCATTGACCAATCAAACATGATGTTTAACTTAACATTGTTCCACATATTCCTCTGATTGTGTGCAACTGGAACTAGTTGTAGATTGTATATTTATTCCAAATTTTCACTAATTTATTTTATCTAGTGGCACATGATTAGCTATTTGCATTTATTCATATAAATGATTGTTCACAGGCTACATGACCCTTTTAATACAAATCCTAGTCATGTGCTGTCCCTTCGGTGCATGTAACAAGTATATATTTTCTATTCAATAATTTTTTTTACAGTATTTTGTCGGTGTGAGGATGAACTTGTAAAATAATTATATAAAACTAATAAAATACAAATAATTATACAAGAGTATTAAAAACTCATCCTTTTTCACACTCATGCTAAGTGAAGCTCGTTGATAAAATGTGTGATTAACACAATTTTATATAATAACAAAAAATATACTACATGGATAATACTTCATACTAATTTGTACAATAATATGTTTTTAGGTCTATTTTTCTTTTATATATTATTTATAGAAAAATATAAAGCAGATAATAATTTATCCATTACTCTTTTATCTATTTCTTTCATTAAGAACAGATAGACACACAAAAAATAGGTTAAACAGGTTTTTGGTATTTTAAAAATTGATTATTAATGAAATTGTTATCTATAACTTTTTTTCAACATTTAATATCGATATGTTTGTTTTGGTTTGGCAATAACTATATGACTTTTAAATTAACAGTATTAGATGATTACTAATTTTACAGAGTTATATTTCAATATACATCCAAATATCTGACTATAGTGATTATGTATCAACGCTATTAATTCACAAGTTACATAATTATAGTGATAATTAAATTAATATATTTATTAAATGTTGAATATAAAAAAATTTAAATTTATTTTTGAATGTACCAATTTCCAAATAGACCAATTTTTGAGTTAAAAAAGTTATTTAATACAACATAATATATATGGTATAAACTATATATAGTATATTATATCTCTAAAATTTTAAAAAATATTTGTTAAACAGTTTTTAATCATATATAGAAATAGGTTTGAGACAAGGTAGCTAATTAGTTAGTTCTGATTTTAATACACCATTATAATGCTAAACAATATTTTATGGGGTTTGAGTTTATAGGTTTTAATAAAAAACAAAATCAGATTTTGAAAATTTTGTGGAATACATAAAATAATATAATTTTCAATAATTATATTTTAGACTCTGAGTAAATCTTCATGATAATTCAAGTAAAAATATGGACATTTAAAACAACAAACATATTTAATGTTTCATTTTCTTACTTCGATCGTATTTATATACTTGTACATGTATCCAATTTGTATGATGTAACAAATATGTAGATGCAGAACATTTTTAATGATTTAAACTGACTAGTCTAAATATTTTACTTTCACATATTTAGAGAAGAAAAGAAGAAAGAGATACATCTTATTTCAAAGTCATAATAAAACAGTATTGTTTAATAACACATATTTATATTAGTATGGATAGAAAAAAAATTGAGGTTTGGACAACTACATAGATATTTTTTATTCTTTTTAACTACATGTACATGTATAGTTTCAATAGGATTTGAGTTTTTTTTTTTAATTTGAATGTTTGTAGTTGTGAGACCTTCCAAGGATAATTTTGTTACTCTTTTTATTGTTTTATTGTGTAGTATTTCTTATTTTGTATCTCTCTTTATTTTATTTTAAAGAGGGAATATGAACAAATGTACAGTGTCTGAATAATAGTGTAAAAGGGTTGCTATTTTAGTTTATAAAAGATAAAAAATATATAGAGATAGGTAGAATTATTTGACGTCAAAGTATATATAAACACAATAAGCACAATGTGGCATGCATACCTACTTTATTAATTGCATTCATATCCCTTCCTGTGATGAACACTCTCTCTGCAACACCGGAGAAAACCATCCCAGATGCCTGCGACTACAAAGGTCATCCAGCCCAGAGGTCCAAAACTGGTGGTTGGGTTGCTGCTGCCATGATTTTAGGTCTCCAATGCCTTTACAAGTTAATCTTGATGATTATTTTAGTTAAATGAAATCTATTCTTAGCCATTTATGATAATTATATGCTTAAGAATACTTTCTGAAGCTAGAATAGATATTGTGTATATATATTATGTATTGGAAGAAAAAGGCATAGTCTTGTTATTGACATAGGTTGTTTGTTTCCTTTTGTTCTCGTTGGTTTATTTCAGGAGTGGAAGCAAGTGAGAGGTTAACCACAATGGGTGTTGCTGTGAATTTGGTGACATATTTAACTGGTACTATGCATTTGGGCAGTGCTAATTCTGCCAACACAGTCACCAACTTCATGGGAACCTCTTTCATGCTCTGTTTATTAGGTGGTTTTGTAGCTGACACTTTTATCGGCAGGTTTGTGACCACTGATTCACTTGTCTATTACTTTCAAAACAAAGCCAAAGAAAGATTCAATTATTTTATTCCAATAAACTTTGTTACTGTGCTCTTTCTAATATTATATATAATACGGATTATGAAGAGTTGCTAGATTTTTCATTGCCTTCACCCTCTGATTGACAGATACCTCACTATTGCCATCTTCGCAACCGTTCAAGCGACTGTAAGACATTATGTGTCATTTTAACACTTCATATAGTTTTCACCACTTTGCTTCATCTCAATATGTTCTACTTGGATGCAGAGCCTTTAGCCCTTTATTATTATTATTGTTAGGTAGTCATATATTACCTAAGGTTTATCATTCTTGACATATACTTAATTTTTAATTAATAACTTAATTAGGTGTAATAGTTAGGAACATAGTGATCTAAATCAGCTCATAATTAATCTATCAAAGAGAAGGATGCACTACTCAATTTTTCTTTGATATGTTTTTGGTTAATTTCATTTTTGGATCTTTACAAAAGTTGTTTTTCAGGGTGTTACAATATTGACAATATCAACCATAATCCCAGGCCTGCATCCTCCAAAATGTGTAAGATCTGCTACTAGACGTTGCGAGCCTGCAAGCAACATGCAGCTATTGGTGCTCTACCTAGCTCTTTACATCACATCCCTTGGCATTGGTGGTTTGAAATCCAGTGTGTCAGGGTTTGGCACAGATCAATTCGATGAATCAGACAAAGTGGAGAAAAATCAGATGATAAAATTCTTCAACTGGTTCGTGTTCTTCATAAGCTTGGGGACTCTGACAGCAGTTACCGTTCTTGTGTACATTCAGGATCACATAGGGAGGTATTGGGGTTATGGGATAAGTGTATGTGCTATTCTGGTGGCACTTATGGTGTTCTTGTCGGGTACGAGGAGGTATCGGTTCAAGAAACTGGTGGGAAGTCCCCTAACGCAGATTGCAATGGTGTTGGTGGCAGCTTGGAGGAAGAGGCACTTGGAATTGCCCTCTGATGCTTCTTTGTTGTTCAACTTGGATGATGTTGCAGATGAAACTCTCAGAAAGCAGAAGCAGATGTTGCCCCATAGCAGACAGTTCAGGTAAAACCTTCACTCTCTTATTTCTTATGTCTACCTTATACTGCTCAAACATTTATTCCTTACACACATACATTTAAGATTAAATTATAGTTACATTCCATCACTTCTTAAATCATGCTTATATTTTCTCTCTTCTGTGTAAATTTAAATCTTAAAAAGACTCCACCTCTAATGTAAAAATAATTACAGCTCAATACAAAAAATAAAACCAGTATTTATAGTTTACCTCTTCAATCATCACTCTTGGTATTTATTATTATTATAATAATACTAATAAGATACATTATGGCATACCATTTCCTCATTTCACCTGCTATATTAGATAATGTTTTTAAATGTTCACTATTATATAGACAAAATGGATCGATCTAATGCTAGACTCATGAGTGGATACTTGAGGTTCTGATCTATATCTATATTCCCTCCTTATATACAGAGAGTTTTGTATATCTTATCTAAGCTAAGATTAAAATATTATCATTTAGGATACCTGGTCTTTATCCTCTGATATAGAAATGTGCATAAATAATTGAGGCTATAGTTAAATAACCATGATTGAGGACTGTAGTACAGGGTAGAGTTTAGTGATGGAAGGAGAACCAAGACATCATCTTTGAGAGTAGGGTCCCACATTGGGGATTCATCTTTATAATAAGTGCTAAAATGTCTATCTTGGAGTCTTCATTATTGGAACCAAAAGTCTGTCTGAAATGGACAACTAAGCGTAGTTTTAGGTTCCTCTGCTCACTGCCTTCATCATGTTCATCCACAAGCTCAAACAAAACAACAGTGAATATAGATCTCTATGCACTATATTTACAAATCAATAGTAGTGAGTTAGACATGTCACACAAAGGGTAAACAATAACTAACTTTCCTTTTATTTGGCTCATCAATTTTGGTTTCAGTTAGGCAAGTTATTAAAAAGGGTTAGAGTTTCTTTTATAGACTTTAAATGTCATTGTATTTTGAGTAATTATTTGACTTAGTTATAGCTTTAATTTTTATTATAATTAATGAAAACTTTTCTCTAATAATTTATTTTTGTTTTTTTGTTTTTATTTTTGGAGAAACAGAAGAGAAGAGAAGAGAAAGTATATATGTAAAAAAGAAAAAAATATAAAAGTAAAGAAAGTTATTAATCATAATACACTTTATTTATATATTTATATATACATACAAAAATTAGAATAATATGGTCATATCAGTTATGTCATAACATGTAAAGAAAACTATATTTTTTTCTATAAAAAAAATCATTAGAAAAAATAAGATCAAAACCAAAAAATTTGTTTGGTACAAAATAATGTATATAAAATATCTCATTAATTTTTCAAAATCAGATTTTCATCCGATTTTATTTAATTTTTTAAAATTCATACAATTTTTTTTAATATATATATTGACAGGTAAACTTGGTTCCCTAATAAAACCTCATTTTTTACTCTTTCACTGTGTATGAAACCAAAGTATATACACTATTCCCAACTTCTTGATTTATTCCTCTTGTGATTCTCTTTGTAGATAGGAAACAAGGCATCAATAAGTGTACTGAGGCGTGAATAAAAGTAAAACATTTACATGGATGAGAGGTCTAGCTTTTGTTTTACTCTAATATCTAAATGGGAATGGGAAGATAGGTATCACGTGCTTGTGAAGGCCACTGTTAGCCAGCTACTAGTGCCAATGCATATGCAAGGTCGTTTTTCATAGTGCATGTACCTTAGCTTTCTACTATTTGTCCTGCTTCAGATCACTATCTCTTTATTATCTCCCTATGCCCAGTCTTCTTTGTCTCTTCTATCTCTCTCAGACATTGCTGTGTGCTAACACCCTATATATATTATTGCTACTTCTAATTCTATTCTACTGCATTACTTTGCATATAATAACTACTAATAGAATTCAAACTCCATCTTAATATAAGACAAGTTTCTTAATCTCTCTGAAAAACAAAATATAGTATAACCTTTTGGCTAGCTACCTAACCTTAATTATTCACTCACCCAAAAACTAAGGTTGGTTTTAACTAGTACTTGCACTCTCCATAATTAATGTCCTTTTGACAAACTACTATCAATGGTTTATATTTTATATGCTTCTACTACAATTATTACCATTATTGAGTGATTATTTCCTCATAAAATTAATTTCATATTTGAATGATGTGAGAGTAGGTTCTTGGACAAGGCAGCAATCAAAGATCCAAAAACAGACAGCCAAGAAATCACTATGGAGAGGAATTGGTATCTCTCAACCCTAACAGACGTGGAAGAAGTTAAAATGGTGCAGAGAATGCTACCCATCTGGGCCACCACCATCATGTTTTGGACTATCTACGCACAAATGACCACATTTTCGGTATCACAGGCCACCACCATGGACCGTCACATCGGAAACTCTTTCCAAATTCCAGCAGCATCACTTACAGTCTTTTTCGTGGCAAGCATTCTCCTTACAGTCCCCATCTACGACCGCGTCATTGCTCCCATAGCCAAAAAAGTAACAAAAAACCCACAAGGGTTAACCCCATTGCAACGCATTGGAGTAGGGTTGGTGCTCTCAATCTTTGCCATGGTGGCTGCCGCACTCACGGAAATAAAGCGCCTGAGAGTGGCACGTGCCCACGGTTTGACACACAAACACAATGCTGTGGTTCCCATCAGTGTGTTCTGGCTGGTCCCACAGTTCTTCTTTGTGGGGTCGGGAGAGGCATTTACGTACATTGGGCAGCTAGATTTTTTCCTGAGGGAGTGTCCAAAGGGGATGAAGACAATGAGTACGGGTTTGTTTTTGAGTACGTTGTCTTTAGGGTTTTTTCTTAGTTCCATGTTGGTGACTTTGGTGCACAAGGCGACACGTCACAGCGAACCATGGCTTGCGGACAACCTCAACGAAGGGAAACTGCACCACTTCTACTGGTTACTGGCTGTGTTGAGTGGTGTGAATTTGGTGGTATACTTGTTTTGTGCAAAGGGGTATGTGTACAAGGACAAGAGACTCGCTGAGGCAGGCATAGAGTTGGAGGAAACAGAGACTCTTTCCCATGCTTAGCTTTAAGTCTAAGTTTAACTACTCTACTTTTTAATAGGCCTGCTATACCATATATTAAGCAAAAGTTTGAAATCAAGTGCTAAAAAAGAGGTGTTTAATATATATAATTTTAATTTCTATAAAATTACTGAGTTTTAAACCCTACCAGAAAAAGCTAGCTTTTTTGAATTCGACTAAAATTAATATACAATGATTGAAATTATTAATAAGAAAGAATATAAATGGAACATATGTTTTAACCTATATATAAAATTATATAAAATGACACTTATGTAGAAAGAAGAAATCATACATTTTATTATAAAATAGCACATTTTTTCTCAAGAGTATCAAACCGTTATTGACTAAGATTTCTAACTCTCTTCTATTCATGTTACAATACAACCCTACCACACATGGAAAATAACTTGTCTCATGTAATTAATAATCAATTATAAGATGTCCAAATTAAAAACTTCCGTGCATAAACCATCCATCTTCTAGCACTCAGGTTTGTTCTACCACAAGAAGCAGTAGGTTTATTGATCACTTGTTCTCCATAGATAATTTGTCAGTCATTATACCTCAATCTTTGCAGTGTTGGTTTTATATCTACTCACCTTTAAGCTTGACCATGTACATTTTGTATCTTGGGTTGGCTGGAGTTCTTGGTTATGTCATAACAACTACAACTTGCATGCTCAACTATTTTTACTTGCCAAGTAATTGCATTCCTACAAGCACAGTCAATCTCAACTCAATGTTATCTCTTACAAGACTTTGTATACCTCGTGTTTAACATATCAGCATTATGTAAACTATAATTTTTTATCAAAAAAAAAAAATACATATAATTTAAGTACTTGTAGTAGTTCAAACTATCATTTTTTTATATATACAATTTGTATAATATTGAGAAGAAGAATAAAATCATAGTGTTCTACCACTACAAGAAAATCA
>Ga0123341_1006004_pt1 | contig 10920 bp, 12 predicted proteins | sample Turbeapinknodule_FD_89959 | JGI IMG/M metagenome (GOLD analysis project Ga0123341, IMG submission 89959) | Root nodule microbial communities of legume samples collected from Mexico - Turtle bean Mexico pink nodule | ecosystem: Host-associated > Plants > Roots > Nodule | place: Mexico: Nepantla...
TCAAGAATCCCCACTCCAAAGTGAGGAATTTTTCTGTTGGAGGGTTGAAGCTTGATGAAAGGCTTGTGGTCTTCATAGTTTCATGGATTCTCACACCTAGGGGGAGCAACCATTCAACTCTTTTTGAAGAAGATCTTCTCATGATCTACTTTATCATGAATAAAGTGAAGATCAACTAGATTCACACTATCAAAGAGCATATGCAAAAAGCCACGAGGTTATGTGACTTTCATTATCCTTATGCTATTTTGATTTATAAGTTCCTTCACTATTTTGAAGTGGATATAGAAGGAGAGTTAGCAGAAGTTAAGAAGCCGTCCAGTGAAATCAATTGTGGATCCCTAAGCAAGATGGGGTTTACTAAGATTGGTGGAAGATGGGTAAGCAAATATGGTGATTATGCTGGCCCAAGTGGAACCAATGAAGGGGATGAAACTGAAGAGGCAGCAATGCAAGATGATCCTACTGCTGGAACTCAAGAAGGAATGCATCATGATATCAACATGGAGGAAAGGATGCCAAGCATGTCATCCTTTGAAATGCAAATGCGCAATAGAATGGACACTTTTGCTGATAATCAAAGGAACCTTCATGGGATGTGCGAATCAAGGTTTACAAACATGGACACAAGGTTCTCTACTCTAGATGAACAAATTGAAGAAGTTCAGAGGTAGATTCTGGAACTACAATTTCAAAGGGAGGATAACCCTTCTTTTTAGCTTAAAAAGTTTTAAATTTCATTTATGTTGTTTTTAATCCTACCTTTTGTCTTTTTGATGAGACAAATAGGGGGAGAAGTATTTGGGGGAGTTGTAATGTTCTTATTTGTGTGTTTACTGCTTTTGAACATTCCTATTATTGATTATGTCAAACTGCTTTAAAGTGTTTTTCCATGCAAAGGGAAAAAAAACCGATTAAAGTTTCGAAATAATCGTTTGTTTGTAACTTAGCTGGCAAAGAAGGTTTTGAAACTGTTGTATAACTGACAAGAGCATTCAACCGGTTAAATCGTGCTTTTAACCGATTAAATGTATGACCTTGTAACAACTTTTTGAAAATCTGTTTTAACTAATTTGGTTGTTTAGATTTGCTTCAACGATAGCATTTCAAGTATTATAAATATGTGTTTGATTCATATGTTTAAAGATTGATGAAACCATAAAACTTTTGTTACTCTGAGTTGAGATTGATTTGACAAATTACAAAACTGTTTGTAAAAAGGTTTCTACCAAGTTTTTAGCAAGATTTCTTTGTGCTTTGTTGTCTTTCAAAGAACTGATCTATAGGGTGCTAGTGTATTGTGTTTTACCAGGTGTTTTATAATCCTATTCAAGTTCTTGTAATTGTTCATATAACATTTTGTATAACTGTGTAAAATCATGTAAAGTCAGTGGGATTCTGGCTTGAGGTGGTTGTTGTGTGCAAAGTGGGTGAGTAGGCTTTATGGGATTCAAAGTCACCTCTTTGTGTGTGGTGTTTTTGTAATATGTGATTGGTTACATAGTGAATACTCAGTGGTTTGACTGAGGACTGAATGTAGCTCTGTGATTGAGTAAACCAGTATAATCTCTGTGTGTAATTCTCTCTATTTCAAAAAACTTTAACCGATTGATTTTCTGTTTCCAGTTTCTGTTTGACTATTGAATTGGTTTTATGAACTGCTTTTACGAGTTGTTTGTTAAAGCTTCATTCTAAGCAAAGCATTTGTGAAAATAGTTTTGTTCCTGCCGGTTGACTCGAGGGCCTTCATACGTCTCACGATACTCCCACGCCCAGTTCTCTGTGCCTTCGTTCGTGCCTTTCTTTCGATCAAACACCTGAAATCACAAAGAAAAGGGGTGCCCTAGAGGCTGTTTGCACTCCGACGCTCAAGTCAATCTTAGGGCTAGGAAATACCAAAACTGTTAAGCGTAAAAGCTCAGTGTAAATTGTGTGTGTGAAGGGACGCAAATGAATAGCGTACCTTACTAGATTTATCACTACCCTTCATATAGTCCAGGGTTTCCACTGTTTCCATTACCCAAAATAGGATTTTTTTAGGGTGGGCCCCAGCGCCGCTATTACCCACTTTTAGGGAAACCTAGCGCGTAGGGTTCCCTAACTGGAGTGCGACCTCTGACGGGATGACCACCTGGATGCCACCTCCTGCACCTGATCTCTGGGGCCACCCATCCTGGAAGCGCCCTAGCTGCACACATCCCCTGGAACGTGACCTTCTAAGGACGTATCTTTTTCAGTGGCTCTTTACTTGTGTTACGCCTGAATGCGTCATCCACACCACACACATGGACTCTCGTGACCTTGGCTTCTCCCTAACTAATAACTGGTGTGTGGTCTGGGATCCACCTCTCATGGCCCAGCTCTGTTGTTCGAGTCACCGATCCGACCTGTCTACATTGCCGAGGACACATCAACACATCTTGGTGATCGATGTTTGACCACTCTTCCGCACCTTGGTTCACGTGCCTTGCCAGACACTGGCCCACACCACTTGTGGGACCCAGCTTACGTGGCCCATTATTACTAGTGGTCAAACGACGCCCGAGGGCTGGTCGGTAGAAGTTTGAAAGCAATTCATCCCCCCTCCCCCCTCTTGTTGCAACCATCAAACCTAACAAAAACAACTGCTATAGAGAATAAAAAAATTAAACTTTTATTGATCAAAACCTCATAACTGAATGGGGAATTGCAAAAGAATCAACCAAAAAGATTTAGCCTTCCATGCAGAGGCAAAACAAAAGAAGTACAAAGAAGAAAAGAAACTAAGAAAACCCTGTGAAGCTTACTCCTTTTCACATTGAGGCTTGTGTCTTTAAATAATTTTTTCTGTTCCAAGGATCTTGGGAAAATATTATAGTTTATATTTTGTTAATAGTTTCCAACTTTCCATAATTCTTGTATTTTGCAGAAGATTTGCTTCCAATTTTGCTTATGAGAGATATTGTAGATTTTACTTTCTAATTCTTCTTAGATTTTGTTTTTTATATTGATTCAAAGAAGCAACTTGGAATTTTTCATATTTGCCCCATTCACAAAGGTAGACACTTCCTTCAAACCACTTACTTTAAAAACACAAAATTAACAAAATAATAGTTAGGCCCGAATAAACTTAATTATATGAGTATTAATTAAAACAGTGAATTTATTTATTATTATAGTCCAATAATCTAAGTAAAACTATTAGTTGTGAATAAAACTGTGCTCATCAACTTTGCTCTAAGTCTTTCAACTTGGCTTGCACGGCTGAAATTTATGATCGAAACTTTTCCAGCTCAACCTTTTCCTGACGAGATTCCTCTTCCAAGGAGGTGTTAGCTTCTAATGTTGCCTTCATTGAGCTGGTTGATTCGGCACACTCTTCCTTTAATTTCTTAGTACAGCAAAGGAGGACTTATGCGTCTTGGTGTCGATGACTCTGATTAGTGCCAAGGTTCGGCTCAACATCTCAACACAGATCGACAACATATCCTCTACCAACACAGAGCTCGTGATCTCTTCTTCTGACGAGATGAGAGCAAAGTAAAAAAAACTTAGGAAAATAAGATAGGTCGCAAAAATATTTCGAGTGGGGAGCCTCTTCAACAGTTGATCAAAAACATAGAAAATTTCTTTATCTTGGGGAGTCATAGATGACATCGGTAAAGAATTATACCGACTGGGAGATTTATTCCAATAAAAGGGAAACTTTGTCTTCCCTTATAGAAATAAGGTTTTCCCTCCGGTTCAATGAAAATTTTAAAAATAGTTACAAACAATAATATTACACCACCGAGTAAACAAAGAGGGTCAGCCCAAGGGATTGACCGGACGTGAGTTGTAATAAAAAAGAAAAGACTGAATGGATGGCTTCAGCGGAAACAAATCAGATATAAGTCGAAAGGCTAGCAACGTAACCCAAAAGTTGGGATGAAGTTAGGTCAGAGCCACATTGAGAATTCTAAGGACTCCCATCGTAAACTAGTCAAAAGGTAAGTTAACTTGAAGGACAACAAAAATACAACAATAAACATAGAAGAATGCTTGACTCGACCCTTCCCGACCGTGACAAACACTTTTACAGGCAGTACAACAGTTAGGTGTAATAATGTCTAAAGGCGAGTCCATTTTTAACTTGGACACTCTTGACACGAAGGTGTCAACCGAGGACAAGTCTCAATACTGAGTGATATGTTGGATTACTCGGGGATCCATCAAGTCATAACCGGCTTCATGAGGCGATCGACTAGTAAGGTCGGCCACCCCACTTGGGCAAACCAACTGCTTTGGGTTGTTCCCCATTAAAGACCCTTGAAAGAAGACGAAGAATTAGAGGATGAAGACTCAAGAGAAGACATCTCTAATTGTTCCTTCCGGTTGACTCGCTTCGCCAATTGACTCGAACGGCAGCCTTTGGCCCTCCTATCTCTGCCTGAGAATCGTACTTCCTTGATCGAAGAATCTCTGCAAAGACAAAGGGCGTCTTGACGGCCGTTTGCACTCCGACGCTCAAGTCAGTATAAGGGCAAAGAAACACCAAGTGTATAAAATAGTTTCAGTCTTAGAAACTGTGTACCTTGCTAGGGTTCTTGGCACCCTTTATATAGGTTGAAACTAGGGTTTACTTTTGGGTTGTTACCCTTGTCTAGGGTTCCTTGGGGATCTTCATTGTGCCGCTATTTACATAATCTTAGCGTATCTGGCACATAGAACTTACCTTAACTAGAGTGTAACGACAAACAAAGTGGCCGCCTAGGTACCAACTTGTGCACCTAATCTCTGGTGCCATCTGTTTCTACGGGTGCCCTAAGTATACACGTGCCATGCATGCAACTTTCCTTGGAAACCCTAACCCTAATGGTTCTCAGCGCCTCCAAGGATTATTCTCACATGTCGCGCCTGTATGCACTACACACACCACATGCATGGACCCCTCGTGACCTAGGCTTCCCTCATATATGATGTTCTAACTGATGATTTAGGATAATTCTGGGACCCTCCTCTCATGGCCCATCATAACGTTTAGATCGTCGATGTCCGATCTCTCCTTCTGTTGGCGAGGGCCGATGTCGATCTCCAACGTCGGGGTCTATGGTGCCGACGTCCGAAGACTGACCAATCCTCTAATAGGTGCGTCTGGGGTCCACCTTACATGACCCCCTTCCACTGGGATCGATGACCGAGGACTGGTCGGGACACTAACCTTTAAACCATAACAAAAAAGAACTCGCCACAATTCGATACTTGGAATATAACTTGGTATTCGGATTCCGAGAAAATTAGCAAAGAACACAAATGAGGGGCACCACTATTTATAGAGGTCCAACCACAGGGACGTGAAACGTCTCACTCCTCAGAACCGTCAGATCTACTCATATCTAACGATCTAACCATGGCGACTTGAAATGTCAGATGCGGATCTAACAATTACACTTCTTACTTTAAAGGCACTGGTACATCATGAAATGTGTCCCATCAATGCCGAATGTTCAGAGACCCATGTTTAATCATGTCCCCTCCAACCTCGAAATACAAAATAGTCGCATCTAGACTATTCTGGAAAGATTTCCCTCGACCCTGAGGGCAAGTGTACCAGTCGGGTTGGACGATCTTATAACCCTCGGTATCGTAAAAGGGATTACATGATAAATCAAGTAATACTATTTTTATTATTATGCACGTTAATTACAACCCATCAATAATAAGGCCCATTATAACTGTATAAATATGCACAATAGACAAAGCAAAGGTACGTCACTATTACAACATTAATAGCACACAAATTATTGAATACTAACTTGAGCGTCGGAGAACCTTTTGTAGATGCACTCTTGACCAAGAGCCGAAGGCCGAACATTAGAAGCAGGAAAAGAAAGAAAGCGCGATCGAAGGAGAGGAATCAATTGTTCAGCCGGTAGCACATGAGTAATTGTACGAGAAGTTAGAAATTTATCCAATTAGACTAAATTGGTTCTTATAATAATAATATAAGACAGAGATTCATGTTCGTTCGTTGATAAATTCCAAATGCATGTACTAAGATGTTGAAATCCTATTTGAAAAACCTAATTTGTATATGTTTTAATGTTTCTCCTCCATGCTTTGAAATTGATAATTAGTTACAATTTAGTTGTTTCAATGAAACATAAGGATATTGATGTGAATTGTACAAAGTTGTGAGTTGATGGTGAGAGTGTCCTGAAGGGAAGTTACTTAAGTTGTAATTGGTTTGACTTATATATAACATGGATTGAGTATTGGAGTCATTAATAAAATGATATATTAAAACTTTACGAACTTCAAACTCACTTAGATGAGGATTTTAATTGTGAGAAGTCTATGGAGGTTTCACATGGTTGTTTGTTTGACACATGCAATGGAACTACCCAAATGCTTGTGAACTATTCTATGAATGGAGAGATTTAGATCTTAAGTCAAATATCACTCTCTAGTGCACATACATAATATGTTCCTTCTAGAAGTGTATGTGCCGAATAAATAAATAAATAATACTATCACACTTATCGAAGAACCAAAACTAAGCATCATAACTATAATATATATTTGTATATGAATGTATCACTTGGACAATTATGTATTAAAAAATATCACAATAGAAACATTCCTACAATATCAACCTTTAAAAGCCTACACACTTCCAACATCACCAGCAGAACAATATGCTATTGTACCAAGTATGATCATAGTAGTAGCATAAAACAACAAGCAATAGTGAGCTAATGAAAATAACATAATGGCATACATGTTATCATAATCAAACCATATTCACCTTACTTCATTAGTCATGCACATATTGAGATTATGTATATAATGCAAATGAACACATATTTAGCTTCACAACATTTCATGACTAAATATGCGACATCTTGTGGAAGACCCTAACCATGATAAACATGTCCTATTAAAGACTAACACCTGACACATACCATAAGTGGTCAAGGTTCCCGATGTTAAGGTGACACCAAATATCTACTATCGAGTCATATCTACATATACTTACCAAGCTTATGTAAGCCTCCTTCACCTTGTCACCATGTGAAGGAGTCTACATGACTAGACAATAGTGAAGTCAGGATACCTCTATTAAGTGAGTTTCATGTTTATCACCATCATCCAAGGTCTGGTACCACCCTAGATATCCCTACACCACCCAGGAAGGATCATGCACCACCCATTTAGGTCCAAGCCTTATATGCACACATACAACAACCATATACATGTATAACAACGGTACATCTAGGATCTATCACCCAAGAATGACACAAATTACGCACACAACGTGTCATGCATCTCAACATTAAGAAACATCACAACGTCAGAATCTCAATATATTGTTGCTAGAGCGATCTCATCATCAAATACAAGATAAAATCCATTACTTGAGTGATATTGTTCTAGAGGAGAGAAAATTATCTCGACATCTCTTTCGCTAGAGCTACAAGCCATCGTTTGAGCTATATACATCACTTAAGTGATCTACACGTACGTCACTTGAGTGACCTAACACAATGAATGCAATGATTGCACAACTTTTGAATCTCGCCTAAGTCATATTTATCCCGTGAACAACCATTGTTTATTTGTATAAGGGTTAGAGCATTTATGAAATTCTCCGCTTATATTAATTCATTCTTTTTTGATAAAAAAAACATTTCCATTGATTTTCTAACATTTCCAAAAATTAACTATATGTTAAATCTTATGATTACAATAAAACATACAACAATAGAACCAACAATCATACTATAGAAAATTACATGAATCATATATCTACACCTTCCATATATTTTATAGAAGCAAACAACTATCATTTTTGCTTAGAAATATTATAAGTTCCCCTTACTTAGATTGAAGCGTGCCTTAACCCAATAATCTTTCAAGAAGAAACTTCTAATAATCCAAACAATCCATATTAGTATTTAGAAACAACACCCTACACCGGCAACATTCCCTACTAACCACCCATTTAAAAGGAGAAGAAGAAAACAAGTTTAAATACTAAAAAGGATAAAACTACTAACCAAAACCAAGTTCTAGTCAATCCAAAATAATTTTCACTTAACTAGCTCTTTAGTAGCTCAATTTGGCAAGCATGCAACAATTAGAAACTCCTTTAGAGTTAGAGAGAATGCAAAGATAATTTTGTTTTCTAAACTAAGTATTTTAGATTGAACTAAGAAATGAACGTCTAACTTCTATTTATAGACGCCATAACTAATTCATTTTAAAATCTATTAATGAAATAATACTAGGTCTTACAAGAAGTAGTAGAGTTAGAAGTTCAGTTGAAAATCTTTAAATTTCTAGGGGTGTTGATTGAAGTTTAGAATGTTTTTGATAAATTTGAAGATAGGTTAAAGCAAAATAAGAGATAGTTGAATTGTATTTTAAGACTTTTAAAATTTTTCCAGTGTATTGTCTAATGATATATAGTCACGCAACAGTTTATACTTGACATACAATCTGCCACGTAGTTTTCTTAAAGATATTGTATGATAAGGATGGTTAGATGTACCTGTAAAATTTACAAACGTCCATTCTAAATTTTTCAACCTTCTTTTTTTGCAAAACACCCTTTCTTGAGTTAGGTGAGAAGTAATAACAAGAAATTTAAGGAGATAAGGAAACAAAAGATTTTATCTAAGGTATTTTTATATCGGTTTGTTTGTGATCTGCAGACTACATCTAGTTTTTTATTAACATGATCAAGTTTCACTAAGCTAACTAATGCTATGAAGATAAAATGAGTATTATTTGGACCTTAGTCACTTCTAGCTAAAATAACCCAAGTATTATTTGAACACAAAACCACTCATGGTTAATAACCTGAGTATTGTTTGGAACACAACCACTATTGCCTAAAACTCTGAGTATTGTTTGGAATGAAACCACTCTTGGCTCACTGAGTATTATTTGGAACGCAACCACCTCTAGTTAAGACACTGAGCATTATTTGGACTCAATCATTCTTTACTAAAACAATGAGTATTATTTGGAACACAACCACTCTTGTCTAAGACATGAGTATTATTTGGAATGCAATCACTCTTGGTTAAGGGTTTTGATAAAGGGTGGGATTGGTTTGAGAAATCACAAAGTTTTTGCTCACTAGATAGAGACATAACATCTTACAAAAAATACAAAATTTAACTTCTTTCCAATGAAGATTCAACATTTTTTTCACTGGTATTCTTTCTGACTTCAACTTGAATAAAGTTTATTTTAGAGCTGAGTTGAGATAAGATGAGTTGCAAATCCTTTTTTGTCCATTGTCCATTGAGCATTGACAATTGTCGTTTAACAATCAAATTAAAATGATTTCAGTGTAGTTGGTCCAAGACATGGATAAACCATTTAACGCCAGAAAGATGATAGTATAATTGTGGTCAAATGACCCAGGACGCTCCCAATGAATCTCATAGTGAATCTAGTGAAATCAGTATTCAAACTTATATGCAATCAATGAAAGTTAGCAATAACAGTAAAGGAAAGGGGGTTGTGATTTTCAATAAGAAAATATAAAAGATGATTAAAAACAATAGAGAACGCATGTTAAGTCCCAAGTTTATTCACCACAAATTCTTCATTGGTTTTCCTAATATTATCATCCTTTAATTCTCACACAGATGTCAAACTTAATCAACAAAGTGTCAATCAAATTCAACAAAATCTTATCAGCAAAACAAGCATTTACTGATGTATTTAATAACTCATTAGTTCCAAGTGTATACTCATAAAATATTTATATTCTAGCTCTCAAACTAAGCAAATAAAAGATTGATTAAATCTAAGTGAACTATCCAATAAATCTAATTAAAGCAAAGAATCAAATTCTCAACAAGGGTCCAAAAACAATTCCTTTGGAAGAAACTCGATTTCAAAAAGATAAAAATTAAAGCATAATATACTGTAGAAAATTGAAGAACAAAACTTTATAAAACAGAACCTCAGAATTCAGTGGCAAATCACAAAGGAGTCAACCCAAAGGGTTTTAGCCTTCGATGCGGATTCCCATCTAAATTGACCTGTTCAATTAAAACCTGACCAACCAAATACATAAATTCAGAGAAACAAATTATATATATATATATATATATTGATAAAATTGTATTACAAACACTAGTTGATGGTTTGTCCCTTCATGACTGAATTCTTTGATTGAATTTTGGAGAGGATTGGCGGAAGGAGGCTCACATAGAGCTTGCGGTTTTCTTGGAGGTGCATACTAAGTATGGAGAGTGATAGGTGAGGCCTAATCACTTGAGCTAGGTGGAGAGTTGAAGACTAAAATGTCTATTGTTAGAATTATAGGGCTAAAACAAGAGGGGGGTGAATTGTTTTTGAAAGATTTTCTCAAGTATTGAAGGTAGAGTGAAAGGCTATGAAGAATTAATCAATGAAAAATGTGTGCAGCCAAATATAAAATTGTTTTAAGCTTGATGCAGAAAATTAACCTGTTGTTTTTACGAAATAAGCGGTTGTTTTTATCAGCAGTTTTATCAAAACAGATTTAAAGCAATTTAAATAGTGTAAGGATAGAGAGATTCACACAGAATGTTTATACTGGTTCACTCAACACCTGAGCTACATCCAATACTCAGAAACCATTGAGAATTCACTATGTAATCAATCCTAGATTACAATTTACACAACCACAAAGACGTGACATTGAATCCCACAAAGCCCACTCACCCTAATGGGTTTCCTATGAGCTCTTCTTGGATTTTTGTTGATGATGGTGCGGAAGCTTAATGGATGAGAGTGGAACAAGGTCCTCCTAAGAGGTGTAGTGACCTTGAAGTTCGGCCATCTCCATTTGGGGGTGAAGTTTGAAGACTAAAAACCTAATTCTAGAGAGAATTTGGTAAGGGAGTAATTTGAATGGCACTTGGGCAGCATTTCATTACTCAAAATAGTCTTACA
>Ga0123341_1006005_pt1 | contig 10920 bp, 12 predicted proteins | sample Turbeapinknodule_FD_89959 | JGI IMG/M metagenome (GOLD analysis project Ga0123341, IMG submission 89959) | Root nodule microbial communities of legume samples collected from Mexico - Turtle bean Mexico pink nodule | ecosystem: Host-associated > Plants > Roots > Nodule | place: Mexico: Nepantla...
AAATAATAGTAATAATGAACATTTTATATGAATCAGAAAGGTAACTAATGATCTTGAATTGTAAATTTTGAATATTAATATTAATATTAATATTAATATGGATACATTATAAAATATTAATATTAATAATATAGAATCATAATAACCATTCCCAAATTTTAAAGACAAAATTGAATTTGAAATTTGAAATATAATATAATGCGAATAATATTAACGTAAAATTTTTTATGAAGAATATATAATTGAAGAATAACTTTTTATGAAGTTTAAATAAAATTATAATGCGAATAATAAAATTAAATACATTAAATATAATTATAAACACTAAATTGAAGAATAACTTTTTATGAAGTTTAATTTGTTTATGCCAACACATTATTATAAAAAAAATAACACACATTTCATGTCTCTTTTCAAAGTAAACTATAAAGTAACAGATTGAAATAAAAAATACAAAATAACATTCCATAATAATATTTAATATGAAATTACATAACTATACCATGTATGTAAACAAAACTTGATAATTAAACTAAAGTAAACAGAATTAATTTTTTCTAGTGAACATTACAACAATTTGAAAATTACATAACTCTATAATACAAATTGAATCTCTATAATCAGAACATTGTCGTTTGCAAATTAAATTCAGAAGAACATTGACTTTTCACAGCACTAACAACACCATCATATGAATTGGGGTTACTCCACTATCAAAGATCAATTTGTCGCATTCACAAAATGCATGGATCTGACAAAATTCCCTCCATCCAGAACCAAATTTAACAGAAGCTTTCAGAAATTTTGCAATTTACTTCACTATTACGTCGATGAAGGACAATATACTTTAATCTGCTTTCCTAAATGTAATTGGCAAAAGCAAAAGGAAGATCCTAAAAGCAAATAAACACATGTATAAATACATAATGAAGTAATATGAAGTAAGAAAAAAAATTCAAAATTATGCAATTAAAAATTACCAGATGAATGGAATGATACAAATAATGTGATAGTACTATAGTGAAATGAACATAAGAACCCTCAATGAGAGGACCACGATTTTGGAGATGATCATAAAATTTGTCTACGGATGAAGAAGTCGATTCTGCCTTAAACAAAGTAAACTTAAAAGAGTTATTTCTAACATAATCAAAAATATTGGACATAATAAAATAGATAAAATAATAACAACTTGAAAATGTGATGCCATTTTACTGAGCCCTGAGAGTGTTTTTTCAAAAGAAAGAATTGAAACAAAAGACAAATGTCTCAGAAAACGTATAAAGAAAAGCATTAAGGATGAAAAGCAAACATCTTTAAGAAAAGAACTTGAACATTCACTTCAGATTAAAAAATAGAAGTGTAAAAAATAACTACGTTAAAAACGTATAAAAACAAACATTAAGCATGAAAAGCAAACATATTTAACAAAAGAACTTCAACATATGTATTGGAATGAAAAATAGGTGGAAAAAGGTGAAAAAAAAGTTTAAAAAGAAAGTTTAACAAAAAGGAGATGTCTTTGAGAGGAAGTCCAAACCCTAAGTACCGAAAAAAATTATCTTCATTAAAAGCAAACATCTTTAACAAAACAACTTCACCATTGGTTTCAGAATGAAATATAGATGGAAAAAAAGGTGTATAAAAGTTTAAAAAGAAAATTTAACAACAAAAAGGAGATGTCTTTGAGTGGAAGTCCAAACCCTAAGTAGCCAAAAAAAATTCTCCATTAACGATTAAATCAGCAAAAAAATCAATAATGAAAACAACCATGCGGACAGATGAAGGAAAAAATTTCACCTTGGTGCTTGAACATACGATGGATATGAAGGAGAATCCATTCCACTACCGGTTGTTGCACAGAAAAAAGAAAAAGGCGAAATGTGAGAAAAAGCATAGAGCAAATCCAGAGAAGAAGAAATCCAAGAAAGGGCGAAATGTGCCCAGAGAAGAAGAAACCCAAGAAATGAAAATACTTGAGAGAAACGAATAGGCAACGAAATAAAGGCAGAATAGAAAAGAGAGAGTAAATGAGAGGAGAGAATGAGAGAAACCAAAATAAAAGAAAGAGAAAGGCGTAAATGAGAGGAAAGAGGGAAATGTGGGTGATAATAAAATGAGAGTTTTGTTACACGTGTAAGTTCTACAACGTACCACTTGTCACTCCTAGAATGAGTTTGAGATTTCTATTTTTAGTTAAAATTTGAAATCTTTTCTTTTTGAAATTTGTTTAGAACTTACCCTGGAAGTGCCTTCTATTTGTATTATAGATTTATATGACCTTAAACAAAAGAGGGAGTGAATTGTTTATGAAAGATTTTCGCAAACTTTGAAGGTATAATGAAGTTCAATACAGAATCACAGATATAGAAATCCATAAAGCAATCAATCAAAAAAAATTTAAGTTGATTGTCAGAAAATCAACCGGTTGTTTTTACGATTCAACCGATTGTTTTTATCAACAGAGTTAAAAACAACTTAAAAGCATAATTTAAATGAGTTCAGGGTAAGAGAAAAACACACAAGCAATTTATGTTGGTTCACTTTTATCCCAAAAGCTACATCTAGTCCTCAGAAACCACTGGTATCTACTATGCAATCAAAATCCAGAAGTGACCTTGAACACCTCAAGTCACACACTTCCTTTGGCACACAAACACCACAGAAATCAAAACACCCTCTAATTCTGCACTTACACACCAATATTCAGAAATACAAGAGATACAGAAAGGATTACACCTGATGAAGATCAAATCAAAAGATTATAGCAATCTTATTCCACTTCTTTGAGAAAGCCCAAAAGCTTGAATGCAAATCTTTGAAAACTCAAATATGTTTTCACACTTTCAAAAATGTCTCAAAACTGTTATCAAAATTTTAGAGTGTATAACAACCTTTTTAAATACTCCTAAAGTTTCACTGCCTCACCATGGACCCCAAGGTCAGGCCCGTCCGCCAGAGAAGAAGGAAGTTCAACGAAGAGAGGCGGTAGGTCATCAAGGGAGAAACAAAGAAGTTGTTAAGTGTCGACCACATCAGAGAGATTCAATACCCAGAATGGTTGGCAAATGTGGTCTTGGTAAAGAAGGCCAACGGGAAGTGGAGGATGTGTGTGGACTTCACCGACCTCAACAAGGCATGCCCGAAGGACTCGTACCCCTTGCCAAGCATCGACGCCTTGGTGGACAGTGCCTCGGGCTGCAGGATGTTTAGCTTCTTAGACGCTTTCTCTGGGTAAAACCAGATTAAGATGCACCCAGGGACGAGTGCAAGACAACATTCATGACCGAGCTATCTTGTTACTACTACACGGTGATGCCCTTTGGGCTGAAGAATGCGGGCGCCACCTACCAGAGGTTGATGAGTAGGGTCCTTGCACCCATGATAGGTCGGAATGTGTAGGGCTATGTGGATGATATGGTGATGACCTCGCAGGTGAGGGATCAGCATGTGACTGACCTAGAAGAGCTATTTGCAACAATAGCCAAGTACTGGTTGAAGCTGAACCCTGAGAAGTGCGAGTTTGGGGTGGAAGCGGGTAAGTTCTTGGGTTTCCTACTCACCGAGCGTGGGATAGAGGCGAACCTGGAGAAGTGTGCAACAATCCTTGCCATGAGGAGCCCGATCTCGGTGAAGGAGGTGCAGCAGTTGACAAGGCGGATGGGTGCCCTGTCCAGGTTTGTATCAGTTGGAGGGGACAAGGGTCACCCCTACTTCCAGTGTTTAAGGAGGAATAGCTAGTTCGTGTGGACCAAGTACAGAAACCAATATACTTTGTGAGCAAAGTATTGCAAGGGCCGGAGGTGAGATACCAAGCCCTAGAGAAGGCGGCCCAGCGGCCCTGGCCGTGGTGTTCTCGGCTAGGAGGCTTCATCATTACTTCCAAAGTTTCACAGTGGTGGTGATGACGGACTTACCTATCCGAAAGGTGCTGCAGAAGCCGAACGTGGCAGGAAGGATGGTACGTTGGGCAGTGGAGCTCTCGGAGTTCGACATTCAGTACGAACCCCGAGGCCCCATCAAAGGCTAGGTGTATGCAGATTTTGTGATAGAGCTCTCCCCGACAGATGCACAACAAGAGGAGGAGGCCAGCTTCAGATGGCTGCTCTCAGTGGATGGGTCATCCAAGCAGCAAGGCAACAGAGCTGGCGTGATCTTGGAAGGACCGAACAGGTTGTTGATTGAGCAGGCCCTAAGGTTCGCTTTCAAGGCCAGCAACAATCAGGCGGAGTATGAAGCCCCCATAGCCGGGATGCTCTTAGCTAAAGAGATGGGAGCGCATAACTTATTGGCAAAGAGCGATTCCCTTTTAGTCACAAGTCAGGTAACCGGGGAATATCAAGCCAAAGATCCACATATGGTCGCGTACTTGGGGTACGTCCAGATTTTGAAGGGCTCGTTCGCAGTGTTTGAGCTAGTGCACGTCCCAAGAGAGCAGAATGTCTGAGCTGACTTGCTGGCCAAGCTCGCCAATTCGGGCAAGGGGGGAAGGCAGAGGACGGTCATACAGGAAACCCTCAAGGCACCGCAAACTTTTGTTGTTGATAATAGGGTGGGTGTTCATCAGATCAGTACGGCTAGTGGAAGGACGAGGAGTCATCGGTCGTTGACTCAAGAGACGCTGGGAACGCCAGTGTAGGCGCTTACCCGGCCTTGGAGGGGGAGCCAATGCAGATATGCATAGTTGAGGAGGGGAACACATGGATGACACCCTATAGGCGCTATCTAGCTGATGGGGTGCTTCCATTGGAGCTCGCTAAAGCCAAAAAGATAAAGAGGAACTCCGCCAAATACACCTTTATTGATGGGAAGCTGTTCAGACATGGGTTCACCCACCCGATTCTGGTGTGTGTGAGTGGAGACCAGTGTACACGAATAATGGCAGAACTCCACGAGGGGATTTGTGGTAGCCATGTTGGAGGTCAGTCCTTGGCATCGAAGGTTGTTCATGCAGGCTATTACTGGCCAATAATGAGAAAAGATTGCACAAGGTACGCCCTGCAGTGCAAACAGTGTCAACAGCACGCCGACTGGCACAAGACGCCGCCAGAAGAGCTGAGGTCGATTTACAGCCCGTGGTCGTTTCACATGTGAGGAATCGACATTTTGGGGCCCTTTCCTTTGGCGGTAAGACAGATGAAGTACCTTGTGGTAGCCATAGAGTACTTCACGAAGTGGATAGAGGTTGAGCTAGTAGCACAAATCACAGCTCACAAGATCCAACACTTCGTGTGGAAGAATATAGTGTTCCATTTTAGCGTACCGAGGCGTCTAGTTTCTGACAATGGCACACAGTTCGCGAGCCAACAACTGGGCAAGCTATGCACATAGGTTGTAATAAAGCAGGTGTTCGCATCAGTTGAGCACCCCCAGACAAATGGGCAGGTCGAGTATGCCAACAGAGTCCTACTCAGAGGTCTGAAGAGAAGGCTTGAGAAGGCCAAAGGGACTTGGGCAGAGGAGGTTCATAGAATAGTGTGGGCTTACCATACCACGCCTCAGTCCACCACCAGAGAGACACCCTTCAGCTTGGTGTACGGGTCAGAAGCAATAATTCTGGTAGAGATCCAGGAGAGCTCGCCACGATTTCAGAACTTCGTAGCTGAGGAGTCCAACGAAGAGAGAAAGGTGAACCTGGATCTACTGGATGAGGTCAGAGAGGATGCAAGAATTAAAGCTGAAGCGTTAAAGAGAAGGGTGGAGTACAAGCACAGCTCAAAAATAAGGCCTCAGTAGTTCCAGATCGCTGACCTAGTAATGCGCAAAGCCCACCCATATTAGCTAGAAAACAAGTTGTCCCCCAAGTGGACTGGCCCTTTCAGGGTGACGGAGGTCCAGGGAAACGGGGTGTACAGACTCGAGACTTTGGAGGGAGGCGCAATTCCTCGTACATGGAATGCGGCCAATCCCAAGTTTTATTTCAATTGAACTCTAGCATTGTACACAGTTTCAAGGGGACACTCTTTTTCCCTTTTAAGGGTTTTTTAACGAGGTCACCAATAAAATTACGATTGAAGTATACGCATTCTCGTATTTTTTGTGCAATACAGGGACGAACCTATCGTTTTGGTGTTTAGACACCTCGAGAGGGAGTGGCAGTTTCCTTTAGGACGCCTCCCCCTCGAGTGTGGGCGCCAAGTGCGAACAGCAAGGTTCAGTCAGAAATGAACCTGTCGTTTTGGTGTTTAGACACCTCGAGAGGGAGTGGCAGCTTCATTTAGGATGCGTCCCCCTCGAGCGTGGGCGCCAAATGCGAACAGCAAGGTTCAGTCAATAACGAACCTGTCGTCTTGGTGTTTAGACACCTCGAGAGGGAGTGGCAGCTTCCTTTGGGACGCCTCCCCCTCGAGTGTGGGCGCCAAGTATGAACAACAAGGTTCGACCAGTTTGAGTCCTCCTTTGCCTCTGAGCAAAGACGGGGCCAGATGAACGCCTTGGGGCTAGAAACCTTGAGAAGGAGTGGCCCCACCCGCGTAGAACGCCTCCTCTCAAGAATGAATGTCAAGGTTAAGTGAAAGGACTCCCAGTTAAGTCCTCTGTTTCCTTAGGGGCAAAGATGAGGACAGTCAATATATCTTCCCTAACCTCAAAAGCAGGGTAAGGATCAGTAAAAGAGTTTCCCTTGTCTAAACAAAGTTAAGGCAATGCCAGTTAAAGGTTCATGCATGCTCGCCTCCAACACAGGTGGTCAAGCAATCAAAGCAAAGAGAAAGGAATGGGGAGGGAGCGTGTTACCTAAGGTTCAGAATCTTTCAAGGTCATCGTATGTTAAAGTTACTAGCGTTGAAGTGTTGTTAGTAAGTTAACAGTTAAAGGCAGAATGAGACAACAAAACAAGTAAGGGAAGTACAAGTTGTATTAAATTACAAGTTTTGGAGGACATAGTTCAAAGCCAAAGTTACAAGCTCCTTTTAAGGGCGCCTAGACACGATCTGCCCATCAACGACGTGGTTCGACGTTGCAAAGGGGGAGACATCCATCTCAGGATGCTTGCAAGCAACCTGAGCAAGGGCGTCCTCGAACCCCGCTGCGTATGCGTCAGCTGCATCGCCGATGAGCTCCTCCTTGGCTCTCCCGAAGGCTTCAGCTTGGGTAGTCAGTTCTGCCTTGGCCCTCTCAAGGGCTTCAGTTTGTGCGGTGAGCTCAGCCTCCACCTTCCCCAGCTTCACCTCCTGCTCCGTGGCCCGTTCTTCGAGTTTGACCATCCTAGCTTTGTTGGCCACGACTTCCTCCTCGAGTCCCACCACCTGGGTACGTAGTGGCACAACCCGGGACAACAGGGTGGTGTACTCTTGGCTCTTGCCGAAAAGCTTCTTGTTAGTCTCTAGCTCAGTCTGGCGAAGGGCACTTATTTCCTGATTCAGCGCGATCTCACGGTTAAGGAAGACCTGAGCCTGTTGGGCCAGTTGTTCCTTCACCAGAGCCAGTTCTTCAGCCAAATCTAGCTGCTCCTTTGCTTTTGACTCCACCTCATGGGAGAAGCCGTCAGCTTGGGCAAAGAATTCGCCAAGGCTGAGAGTTAGGCTCTCCTGCACAGCCTTTTCGTTGGAACTTCCCATGGCCCCTTTCTGGTAGCCCTTGAGGATTTGTTGAAGGACTAGGGGAAGCTCAGGGGCAAGGGCAGGCTCAGGGACGCTCTCACCACCACCCTCAAGCGTGAAAAGGCGTTGGGTGGGTGATCCCTGAGCGAGGCAGGGCGCCTAGTAGAGGAAGAGTGTGAAGTGACCGCTACCGCCACTCTGCGCCTTTTGAAGACAAAGCCGTTTGTAGTGTCTGCGTCGTCATCAGACACAATCTCCACCATCCTCTTGCCTTTCTCAAAGGGGGCTGGAGTAGGAGAAGCCCCAACGGCAGCCAGAGGCACAACGTCAAGAGGAGTCGAGGAGGGGGTAGGGAAAGGAGTGGCTGGTGCGATGTTTGGAACAGAAAGGGCTGGGGCACCAACACCAGTGATCGCCTCTTCACAAAGAGCTAAGACCTCAGCTAGCCTTGCTCGCTTCTCTTCGTTCAGCACCATGCCTACACCCAGAACAAGGAGAGGTGAGAACTTGGCAAGACAAAGTTAAGTAAGAAATCAACAGGCATAAGTAAGAGTAAAGCAGAGTAGAGTTGAGAGAAGGGTCATAAACAAGTTTCTATACCGATGTAGCCAGCAAGTCCTGATGGGCTATACTCATTCTTGATAAGCTCAGTGGTGTTGAAGACTGCTCCAAGGCTAGCCAGCACTTGGCATACCTCACGATCAGCAAAGGATAGCTCATTGAGATTTTTAGCCTTCTTGAGGGTCAATTTCCCCACCTAGTACAAGGGGAACCCATCCAGGCAGGTGCGGTCGTGCTCAAAGCAGCACACCCTGAAGAATTTCCCCTTGAAACCCTTGTAAGATTGCTGAAACAGTGTGATGATGACTCTTCCTGTCACCCCGCTGAAGCTTACCCAGAGGTTCTTCCCAGGGTTCTTGGTTTCGAAGAAATGAAGAAAGACATCTACAGTGGGTGGATGGCCAAAATGGTTACAAAGGATGGAGAAGGCCCTCACAAAGGCCCAGCTATTGGGATGCAGCTAGGCAGGGGCAACGTTCACTTCAGTTAGCAGCTCCCTCTCGAAGCTGGTAAAAGGGAGGCGTTGCCTAATGCGCTTAAAGACCGTTTGGTAAAAGAAGAAGAAAGGTTCTCCCTCGTTGGCGCGGTTGTCTACGCACACAGGTTCGCCCTTTGCGCAGGGACGAACCGAGATATAAGCATCGCTCTCTATCCCAAATGCCCTACCCAGGAACTCGGGCTTGCTGTCTAGGTGTGCCCTCCAGTCCGCAATGGAGGTGAGGGAGGAGGTTTTGGCAAGGAGTTCAGCAGACACCCAGGGATACATGCTCTTGTAGTTGACGCTGGGGGGAGGGTTGGAAGTGATTTTCGTTGCCATGACGAAGGAAGCTAGGAAAAAAGCAAGGAAAAGAAGAAAGCAAAGGTTCAACATGGGAGGCTATGGTGTAAAACTCAAGGATGGAAAAACCCATAAACCTTATGATCATAAGAAAACCAGAAAAATAGAGGAACGAAGAACAGATGTAGAGGAAACCCAAAGTGCGTTAGTTTAAACAGACCCAAGAAGTTATCAATGCATGAAATAAAAAATAAAGAGCAATCAATAGAGAAAAATCATACCTTTGAGTGATTGATGAGCGAAAGTTTTGATTTTTGCAAAAGACGAAACGGGAGAACTCGAAGAAGAAGATGAAGGGTGCAAGAGGAGTTTCAAGTGATGGAACAGTACCTAAAGCACGCGTTTTTGAAACACTTAACATAAACTTGGAAAGCGCAAGTGACATTAAGTCCCAACCATTTGATTAAGACACGTGTGCGCTGATTAAGGCAAGAACAGGAAAGCATCACTTCGGTGCACTGTGCACGTCCTGTCACATGCAGCCACTTAGGTCGGCAGGGCGAGACCATAGTCTCTTCGCTGAACAAGTTAACAGCTCGAGACTGAGGGGCTTGTGTACTGACCAATCCTCAGACTTGGGCGTTGACCAAAGTCATGATGGGCCCTAAAGGCTGGGTCCACTGGGAGGCTGGCAGGACGGGCCAGAGTCTCAGGAAGCTCGCGGGTAAGGGTAGCCGAGGAGGGGGCAGCATCAAGGCGCGGGGTGTGGAGGCCTCGGACCTCGGCAACCCAAACAGTAAAGCTGAGCCGAAAAAGGGTGGTTTCCAAGCCACATTCCAGCACTCAGTAAGGGAGAAGTCAAGGTCATAGAAGGTCCATGCATGGGGTGTGGACGAGGTGGTAGGGCACGCCACAATCAAAGAGCCCCTGGGAAAGAGACGATTGGGAAGGGTCACGTCCTATTGAAACGATAAAACAACGGGTTGTTTTTTCACTTCTTTATAAAATAATTTTTTTCAAAAAGGTTTTGATTTCAAACTCTTTTAGATTCAAACAAAGAGTAGATTACACATCATTCTACCTAGATCCCACCCACACAAGCAACAACTTCAGTCTTCCATCAAACACCATGGATTTGGAGACATCAAAGCTTCAAAATCATTCTTCATCAACACTTATCTCCTTTAATATATTCTTTTCATTTTTATTTCTAAATTAAACTTCAGTATTTTATTAAGAGAAATTATCAATGCTTAAAAATAATTTGAGTGTTTTTTTTTGAGTCTTGACATTCCATGAAATTATGAATGATTAAAATAATTTATCCTTACATGATTTTCGAATTAAGCAGAAGGTAAAATGTAAGAAGTATATCAGTACTTCACTGCTACTACATCAGGGAAGAGAATATTTTTAAGCTTAGAAGCACTCATAAAGTTGTCCCTAACAAGATTCCAACAGACAAAACTAACTACAAAATCTGTTCCAATGAGTTAAAATGAAAATGTCATGACTATTGTTTATATTCCCAGAATAATTTATCCATGTCATATACGCTGCACTTCACCATTATTAATTTATTCATTTTGTCTCTAACCAAATTTATATAATAACTTATAGGTTGATACTTTGAAACATACGCTGAAAGTTTTGAACCCTGGTGTTTGTTTCTTGTGAACCCATGATTTTCTAATTCTCTTTAAATTATGTTTTGAATGAGTATCATGTCAGTTAAAAAAACTACTTCCTCAATGTGAGGATGTTTCAAACTCAAATAAATTTATATTAAGCATAAGTTTATAACTAACACGTTTCATCTTAGTTATTCCACCACATATTGTTTAAAAAGTAAACCATTTTGTGTTAACTCATCCAAATAAAAAAAAATTTAATATTATTTTTTAATTTAAAATTCTTTATTCATGTCTCTTTGTTTTTAGTTCATATATATATTTAAACCAATCCAACTAATAAAAAAAAGGCTAAACACATTAAAAAAAAAACACACATTATATATAATATTAAAAAATAATATATATA
>Ga0123341_1006006_pt1 | contig 10919 bp, 19 predicted proteins | sample Turbeapinknodule_FD_89959 | JGI IMG/M metagenome (GOLD analysis project Ga0123341, IMG submission 89959) | Root nodule microbial communities of legume samples collected from Mexico - Turtle bean Mexico pink nodule | ecosystem: Host-associated > Plants > Roots > Nodule | place: Mexico: Nepantla...
ACTCTTAAACCAAGAGCTACATCCAGTTTCCCAGAAACCACTGGGGAATCCACTAAGTAACCAAACCTAGATTACTTACACACACCACCAAAGAAGTGACATTGATCCCCTCAAGAAACACACTTCATTTGGCTCAGCACATACACCACCAAGAATGTTGATCTTGACAACCTCAAGAGCACACAACACTTCTTGGCCTATCACACCAGAGTTTACACAAAGTACAGAAGGATTACACTTGTTACATCATGATCTGAAATCAATACAAATGAAATCCTACTCCACTCTCTCTTGATCAAAGCAAGCTCAAAGTAATTTTTAACTCTTGAAAGCAAAATCAGTGAAAAACTCAAATCTATTTTTCTATGATTAAATCTCAGTTCTTGTTTATTACAAAAGATGAACAAATTCAAAGAATGGTCAAAGTATTTAAAACAGGAGCGCATTCAGTTACAAAATCATTTAAAGCTCAGTCAACACACAAAACAGTTTTTTGTTATGATTTGAAAACAAACAATCGGTTGAATGTGTGAATCAATCGGTTGTTTTGGTTTGAAAGCAAGTCAACCGCCAAAAACAGTTTTCAACCTTTCTCAAAACACCTAAGAGTAAAACAATCGGTTGTTTCGACAAAACAACAAGTTGTTTTTCACTTAGTTTGAAAAACACTTTCAATTCAAAAGGTTTGAAAATACTTTAACTTTGGATTCAATCAAGAGTGGATTTACACAATATAATCTACCCCAGATCCTATTCTAAAGCACTTCAGCAACAACAAGCACATCTAGCCTTCCATCAAACTCAAAGGATTTGGATTCTTCAAAGCTTGAGCACACTTTATTCAACACTAGAAGGATCGAAAAGATCCATGTGCAAAAGTTCAAAGGGTTTTGAAGTTGAAACACAGTTTTTCAAAGGAAAAGATTTTCTAGTTTGTTTCCCCCTTTGACATGCTTCACACACATGTTCTTTTTCAAATTTGAGTTTGGGTAAGCCATAAACAAGTTCATTTGATACAAGCTTATTTAGATGATTCATATGAATATGAGCAAACCTCCTATGTCACAACCATGATTCTTCACGCTTTGATAGAAGACAATCTAATGAAGGATGACTTGATATATGAAGTAGATAAATGTTGCTAGATCTCTTACCAATGAGAAGAATATCCTTTGAATTAGGTAAGCGAATTTCACATGAGTTGGTCCTAAAGGTCACTTGATAACCTCTATCACAAAGTTGACTTATGCTAAGCAAGTTGTGCTTCAAACCTTCAACGTAGAGCACATCATGAATAAGCAAACTACCTTCGTTACCGATTGTACCTTTCCCAATAATTCTTCCCTTGTTATTGTCTTCGTAGGTTACATGACCATCTGGTTTGAGAGAAATGTTGATGAACCTGGATGCATTACCTGTCATACGTTTTGAATAACCACTATCTAGGTACCATAGATGTTGTTTTCTCTCCAAACAACCTTACAAAAGAAACAAAATCAAGTTGCCAAATCTGGTCCCCTTGTGAATTTGGGTCCATAAGTGTTAATGTGTTTCCAAGAATCACTAGGCTCTTTAGGAACCCATTTCAGAATACCCTTAGGTACAAAGAACTTTCTGATTCTGCAGAACCTAACAGAGTGTCCCTTTTTCATGCAATAGAAACAACAAACAACCGGTTGTTTCGATGCTTTAACCGATTGTTTTTTAGTGAAGGTTGAAAAAGGTTTTCTGCACCCACTTTGTTTACTTTGGGGGTTAAAACCCAAGTCAGATTTTCCAAAAATACATGTTTGGGATGCCAACACATTTTCAAAATTTGATTTTCCTTTTGAAATAACATCAATTATTTTCATAAGATATAAGACTTTCCCTTGAAGAGACTCACAGTTTTTGCAAAAATTTGAATCACATTTGCAAGAGGATTTTTCATGCATCAAATCAGATTTTTCTAAATAAGTTTTTTATTGATTCATGTCTTTTTCCAAAACTGTGATTTTCATTTTCTACTTGTTGTTTTCACATTTCAATCGGTTATTTGAAAAAGTTAATCTCTTAGCTTCTTCATGAATTTCTTGGAAAGCATCAAACAATTGAAAATAACTTTTACACTTATTAGAAGAGGTTGTACTTACTTGACTTGATTCTGATTCTCCCTTGGTCATTAAAGCAGACTTCCACTTTATTTTTAGAAGAGATTGAGCCAGCAGATGAATCTTCTTTATCTACCAAGTCACTCCTTGGATTCTTGTGTAATTCCTCAAGTCTGTCCCACATTCCTTTAGTTGTAGTGCATTCTGAAATCTTGAGTAGTACATCAGAGTCTAGAGCAGACACAATAATATGTTGTGCCATACAATCAAGATGTTCTTTAGAAGATTCATTAATTTCAGGCATATGCACATAGGTATTATTTGAAATAACATTCCAAATATTCTTATCTAAAGATTGAATAAAGAATTTCATTCTTATGCACCAAATAGGATAATTTTGACCACAGAACAAAGGTGGTTTGCTCAAATAGGCACCTTCCCCAAAAAAACTTTTATCAGCCATCAAGATTTTCAAAAACCCGAAATCAAAAACTTGAATAACTTTCAAGAACCTTGCTCTTGATGTCAATTGTTAGGTTTGATGGCTACAACAAGAGGGGGGTGAATTGTTTTCAAACTATTTTCACAAATACTTGACTTAGAATAAAACTTTATCAATCAACCCAGAAAAGCAATTCAGAAAGTTAATCAAATTACCAAACAGAAACAGAAGCAGAATATTAATCGGTTAAAATAGCGATTTAACCGATTGTTTATGACAGCGGAAAATACAAACAGATATAGAGAGAAGGCATAGAGAGAATTACACACAGAGATTATACTAGTTCACTCTATCACAGAGCTACATCTAGTCCTCAGTCAAACCACTGATTTTTCACTATGCAACCAATCACAAATTACACAAACACCACACACAAAGAGGTGACTTTGAATCCCACAAAGCCTACTCACCCTCCTTAAACACAACACACACCTCAAGCCAGAATCACACTGACTTTACAGGATTTCACACAATTATACAGAATGTTATATGAACAATTACAAGAATTTGAACAGGATTAGAAAACACCTGGTAAAACACAATACACCAGCACCCTATTGAGCAATTCTTTGAACCACAGCAAGGCACAAAGCAATCTTGTTAAAACTTGATGAAAATCCTTTTCACAAGCAGTTTTGTAATCTCTCAAATCAATCTCAACTCAGAATATCAAAAGTTTCTGTTTCATCAATCTTTAAACGTTTGAATCAAAAACATATTTATAATACTTGAAATGCTAACGTTAAAGAAAATCGAAACAACCAAATCAGTTAAATCAGATTTTCAAAAAGTTGTTACAAAGAAATACATTTAATCGGTTAAAACCACGATTTAACCGGTTGAATGCTCTTGTCAGTTATAAAACAGTTTTAAAACCTTTGCCAGCTAAGTTACAAACAAGCGATTATTTCGAAACTTTAATCGGTTGTTTTTCCCTTTGCATGGAAAAACACTTTAATCTTTAAGAACAGTTTGAAATGATCTTTGTTTGAGATTCAAAACTGATCTTGCAAAGATTCTAAACCCCAACCAAAAACCTAAACCTAAAACATCACACAACTTCAAGCTTCATGAGGATTTGGCACATCAAAGCTTCCCATCTTCAACAGCGTGTACAGGCTGTGGAGAATCAACTCAATCGAAATGGTGAAACGTTGACCGATGCACGAGTTGTGGAGAAGATTTTGAGAACAATAACCGACAATTTTGAGAGTATTGTGTGCGCAATAGAAGAGTCAAAGGACCTAACGACACTCATAGTTGACGAGCTCGCCGATTCTCTCGAGCCACACGAGCAACGAAAGAAGAAGAAGAAGGAGGAAACATTCGAGCAAGCACTTCAAATATGCAAAACATTAGAACATTCAAAAAATAAATATGTTGAAAAAATTCCTTGTGTTTTTCATAAAGCGTACACATAGAACATATATCCAAACCTTTACATTGAATATGCTGATCAGTAGAAAGTCGCCCATGCACAACTTTCCAAAGTACTAAAGTTTTGGAATGTGGAATATAAGAAGACCAAATGAATTTACCCCAACCATAGGAAACTCCTGGTTCCAAGAAAAAAGTTCTAGCCGATTTAAGAGTGAAACTACCAAACTCATCTAAAATCCAATTAGGAATATCTTGTGCCTCCGTAACCATGATATGATTAAAAAAATGAGACATCTGCTATAAAGGCAAGAGAATATTCTAATCACAACCAGTCCAAAATTGAGAGATTGTATATGAAATACTAGCACCATCAGATAACCCTACAATATTAGCTAAAGAAGTAGTAAAACATGATTTATTATTCCAAAAATTAATAAAAGAACCTGTATCATCAGTCAAAGAAGTATTGTCAAGTATAGTAGCATAAAACTGCTTAATTCCAGGCTAAAGAGATGAAGATCGATAAACCATTTGAAGCTTGTATTTCAATTTAAGAACTCTGGCTTTCACAAGAAAAGACCAAGGCTTGTTGCTATAAGTAAAGTTCCAAGCAAACTTAAGAAGATATGCATTATTTTCATGATGGAGGTTAATAATGTTCAAACCTCCATTCTCAACAGGAGAACAAATAGTATCCCAATTAACTGTAGTTGTATCTGTTTTCAGAATATCCTCAGTCCAAATAAAATTTCTACACCACTGCTCAACTTGCTTAAGAAGGGAAACAAGCCATTTATACATATTAAAGTTATAAGCTAAAAATTCAGTAATCACCATATTAACCAACTGAATCTGACCCATCATGCTAAGAGATTTACCTTTTCAAGATGCTAGCTTCAATTTGACTTTATCAGCTAAATTTTGAAGAAATTGACACTTTGGAGCACCAACAAAGATAGACACTCCTAAATAAGTAAAAGGTAAACAACCATGACTACAAAAAAGAAGACATTGAATTTTGGTGAAAAATCTTGAAGAATTATCCATGGTGAAAAAACTATTATTAGAATTATTAACATATTGATCCGAAAAATCACCATATATTTTAAGAAAATACTCAAATTTCTAAAAGACTTATTATCCGCCCTACAGAAAAGTAATATGTCATTAGCATATAAAATATGAGAGGGAGTGCATAACCTTGTGGACTAGCCATATGTAGAATCTTTTTATTATTCACAAGCTTGGAGATACCTCTACTGAGAACTTCGTTTGCAAGACGAAAAAGTAAAGGAGACAATGGATCTCCTTGTTTGACACCTCTACTACAAAGAAAAAACCCACAAACTACCATTTGTCCTGATAGAAAGCATAGCTGAACGGAGAATTGTACTAATCCAACTAACAAACAAGGGATGAAAACCAAAGCATGTCAAAACTAATAATAAGAACTTCTAACTCAGAGTGTCAAAATGCTTTATGAATATCAACTTTGTAAGACACATTACCTTCTCTAACCATTTTAGAAAGCATGTTAATAGCTTCAGAACAATGCCAATACAATCCTGAATCTACCTACCCTGCACAAACCCATATTGATTAGGAGAAATGATTCTAGTAGCCACAGTTGCAAGCCTATCTGCAAGTATTTTGGAAATAATCTTAAATTTGAAATTTGCAACAACAATCGGTCAGTAATCTTTAATGGATTAAGCACCCTGAATTTTAGGAATAAGAGATACCACATTACTGTTTATTCCAGGAAGAACCCAATTTTGTTTAAAAAACCGTTAAACAACTTTGCAGACATCTGTCCAATAATTTCCCAACAAGAATGATAGAAAACACCACCAAAACCATCAAGACCAAGGCACTATTACCATTAAGATTAAAAGCAACATTCTTGATTTCCAAATAATTAGGGCATTTAATCAACATCATATTCTCCTCAGAGGAAACCAGCTCAGGAAAAAAGGTACCAATAAAATCTTCCATATTACCTGTATCCAAATCATTAGAAATAGACTCAGCGTAAAAAAATTATAGAAATCCAAAATATGATCCTCAATGAGTTGAGGATCCTCAATAACCTCATTATCAATTCGTAGGCGATGAATCCCATTGGATTTATTCCTCCTCTTGACCACAACATGGAAAAAAACAATATTTCTATCCCCATCTTTAAACCAAAGCATCCTGGTCTTTTCTTTCCAAAACAAATATTGACAATGAAGAGCAAGATCAAGTTCCTCCTTAGCAATATTTTCTTGACAAAGAAGTCCTTGAATATCAAACAAACTATTAGTCTTTAAGGTTTGTTGAATACTAAGGAGGAGACCATGCTTAAGAAGCACTGCATTGTGAATATTACCAAAAGAATTTTTATTCCAGTCTCGGAGCTTGTACTGAACAGAGCACTCAGGGCTCAGTGCTCGGTGGTCGGAGCTCGGTGCATGGTGTATGTAGGTCAACTCAGTTGAAGCATAATTAAAATAACCTTTTTATACATTAGTATAAGGCTATTAGTAAAGGATATTTTTGAACCTAGAGGTACGTATAGTACATGTGGTGGTTAGGTCACGTAAATATTTTTTAACCTAAGTGTGTGTGTTCTAGGGCACACAGTGGTTAAGTTGCATGCATGGTAAAGGATAACGTTACACCGTGAGTAAGGGTGCCCGTGTAAACAAAGTATTTTCCTGTTGTTAAGGTGGTGCATTGCTGGCAGGTGGTTTTTCTGCTGTTATTTTATGCTTTCAGTCGAAATATGATTTTTTTTTCTGTTGTAGCACTATGAGTGAAGGTGCCCATAAACAAAGTGTTTTTTTATTAAGTATAGGTTGAGATTAGATCCTCGTGGATGAAAGTTGTCAAACGAGTAAGCTATAAAAGGGGCTTGAGACCCCAGGTAATGGTACGTTGTTTATGAGTCTGAAACTGAATACTTATTTAATTTTAGTAAGCTCTTACTGACTTGATTTTCTGAGTGTGATCAACAGGTAGGCCCCCTTATGTTTCAACGGAGCCACATTCCAGTGCAACAAGACATAGACCAGATTCCAGAAAAGACAGACAGAGCTAGAGATTGTTACCCTAAAGCCACATGAACTGTCCTAAAGCCACATGGAAAAGAAACGAAAATTGCTAACCTTCCTTAAACATTTATTGGCAAGACTAACAAGAATAAAGGAGTGGTCAAAACAATTTTTAACAAGAACCTGATAAGTAAAAGAATCTCATTCATCCAAACACACTCCATTACATAAAACCCTATGCAGTTTTCTATGAATTCCGTGTAACCCGCTCCTCCCATTACACCAAGTATAACAAAGTCCAGTAAAAGACATACAAGTAAGATCATTAATATTAAAATCACCCCCCTTAGAAATCATCAGCCGAGAGTACAACATTAAAATCTCCCAAAATACACCAAAGCCTTGTGAAGAAACTAAGATCCCTCCACAAAAGTTGTTTAACCAAGTATGTGTTAACACCATAAACACTTGCAAATCTAAAGCATTTATCATGCAGAAGGAAAGTTACAAAAATAAACTGATCATTGACCAAAAAAATTGGTCAAGATTTAGAACCAACAACCAGCAAAGTTTAATAGCTTTATTAATAATAGGATACATAGCAACCAAATGCAGATTAACATATTTAAAAAGAACATTTAAAGCATCAGTGTACAACATCATAGGTTCACCAAGAAAAACAAGGAAAGATTTATGCAGTTTAAGTAAATTAAACAACATCTCCACAGTTTTGTGGTTCGCTAGTCCTCTGACATTCCAAAAAAAATAAGAGACCTTCATTGCGACTTTTTGGATAAAACTGCCTTAGCAGTTTTCCTGGATTCATCAGTCCCCTTAGGTGGTGTCCCAGATTTTCTAGTAGTGTGAACAATTTCCTCCTTAGTATCACAGTCATTCTCCCCATCTCACTAGGATACGCCCAAAATTTGGAGACAACTTGATTTTCAATAGTTATATGTTCAGAATTAATATCAACAATGGTAGTCAAAATAATTGGCATACCAGTATTAGGACCACCTCCCGCATCTGTAATTTCCAAACCATCAAAAGATGAAAAGTGATTTTGTAGGACCAACGTATCATTATCTCGAAGTAGTGCGTTAGCATCCCTAAGTGAGTTAGCCATCCGAGGAGAGGCGTGACGTGACAGAGACGGTACATCAACAGTGGCAGAGACCTCCACATGATGACCATCAATAGGAGACGTAACGTCCTTTGTGTCTACAACGAGTTGTGAATCAAATCCCTTGGCTTGCATAACAGTCTGTGAATCCTCTACCATCCCCGGTTCTGAAACCGGAACTGTATTAGAAGTGGGAGTGGACAATCCCTACTTGGGTGAGGACTTATCATGATCCGAGGCATTCTCGAGAAGAGGCATATATGTAAAATCATCCTCACGTTTATGTTTTATCGGAGTCAAGTTGACCCAAGAGTGACCTTGCATTAGTCCCATCAAGAACATCAATTGTCCGATTACCAATAGGGTCTTCCACGAGTGTCATCTGCAGATCTTTCTTTCGATACTCTTTATGTTGTTTAGGAAGCACGAGCTCCCCCACAACCTTCCCCTGTTCCCGTTCATTAGGAGTTTTCTTTTGAGAAGACTTATGTTGAGATCTAGTAACACGACCCTAAACCTTAAACCCTAAATCTGACCATGTAGACGGGTCTTGCAATCCTCAAGACTAGTCAAGTAATCTTCCTCGTGAACTCGGACAACAACCATGTCTCCCTTTATACAAGGAGTAGGTAGCTGGGACAAAGGAATGTCACATATATTTCCCAAAGCCTGATCAAATGTCTTCCTTTGGCTGGGCATAGCAGATGCTTTCTTATTAGGAGACATTTCTCGATCCATCAAACAACCCCATGGAATGAGGAAACCTATAGAGCCCTTCATCATTCCTAAAGGCTAACAAGTTGCGGCCAAGAACAACCACATCGTCATTTCCCGCTACAGAACTAGTCAGGGAGCCACCATTGCGCACACACCATCGCAACAACCCTTGCAGCAACCACCACCCACCGCAGAAGCCACCACTGCACTCACTGTCACGCACTGCACACAATGCAACAATCACCATCATGCGCCACCCACACACTCACGACACCGCGCAAGAGCCGTTGCACTAGGGTGAAACCCTAATTAGAGCCTGCTCCGCCGCACACTGTGCCCACCATCGCACGTTGCATGCCTTCGCGACCCACACAACAGAACAACCGCAAGCACCGCCGCCTATTGCACCGCCCATGCACAAGCCCAAACCACCATGCGCCATCACCAATTTTCACTACCAACACCCTGTGCCCCTACACCACCACCGTCCCCCACACTTCTAAGGAATGAACGAACACCCACATAAACCCTAGCCACTTCGAAACCCTTTTTTAGGACACTTTTATTCTCTCTTGTTTACCATACACAAGAGGATAGGTTTTTAAAGAAAGTGGTATTTAGGCAATAGAAAATGGTAGATTTCAATCCTTAAATGTACTTTTAAAAGTTAAAATAAATTCTAGTGAAACCACACATTTAGATATAAAACTATTAACCTACTTATAATATAAATTTGAATGTGACAAAAAAAATACACTACAAGAAACATTGGATTTACCAATGGAAAAAATATGTAGGTAACAACAACAATTCGTAGGTAAATCAGCATTACACACACAACAAAATTTGTAGGTAATATGCCTCAGCTCGTAGGTAATACTCACCCACCTCAGTCTATGGATAAATTCGTAGGTAATCTTGCATATTTTATTTTTAATTTTTTCATTATTATTTTTATCTTTTTTATTATTTTTTTTTATTTTTTATTATTATTTACAATTATTATTAATTTTATCATAATTATTATTAATGTTAGAAACACATATTTTCGTGGGAGGGACTCAAAGCCAAATCCCTTGAGTGACCCAAGAACCTTTAACCAGTTCAAGATATTTTCACAATTTTCATGATTGTTTAAGTCAAATTGAAAATTTCATAAAAATCAACTAACTGAAATCATTGTTCAATCGATTTTAAAAATAAAAGCAAAGATAAAAACATAATATAAACCAATTGTTATGTTTAATTAACCGATTAAATTACTACCCAGAAACCAGAAAACAATAATACAGTAAAAGAATAGAGATAGAGAGAATCACGCAGAGAATTTATACTGGTTCACTCTTAACCAATAGCTACATTCAACCCTTAGTACACCATTGAGAATTCACTAAACACATAATCAACGATTACAAGAACTACACATAAGATCTTTGTTTCTTGGACCCTTCAAGAAAGACAAACTCTTACAAACACAACAGAAAAACCAAAAACCCTATGTGGATCTGTCTAAGAACATATTACAAGTATGAAACTAAATCACCTGAGTTTATTACAGAGGATGAATACAACAAATTATAAACTCAGGAAAAGCTTCTTCACACAAAATAATGATTCAAGAATGAACGTAATCTCCAAGAATTTCAAAAGATTGTTTTGAATATGTTTTGTTATAAGAATTTTGTTACCTTAAAAGGTCTAGAAAACACCTTTATATAGTTTCAAAATAATTGCCAAAATAGTTTGTAAAATTAATGAAAACAGTTAAGTCAATTAAAACCACTTTAAAAAATATAACAAAATTAAAACATTTAATTAATTTACTAAAATAAATTATTATTTCTGTTTAATAAAAGAAATCAACTAAAACACTTGGTTTATTTATCGAAACAATTGGTTGATTTCTGATCCGATCGGTCATCGGTAGTCAATGACGTCAGCAGCAGAGAACCACGTGGACCACTCGCAGGGTGACACGTGGACCAGGTGACAGAGAGATCAGGGAGACGATCGCCAAGAGCGGTGATCGGGGGGTCCGTAACCAAGGGACCACCGACAGATCAGGCGGCAGA
>Ga0123341_1006007_pt1 | contig 10919 bp, 6 predicted proteins | sample Turbeapinknodule_FD_89959 | JGI IMG/M metagenome (GOLD analysis project Ga0123341, IMG submission 89959) | Root nodule microbial communities of legume samples collected from Mexico - Turtle bean Mexico pink nodule | ecosystem: Host-associated > Plants > Roots > Nodule | place: Mexico: Nepantla...
AAAGAAATGCAAGTGACTTTTATAAAATTTAATTCGTTAAAATACATTATATTAATTAATATAATTATAACCAGTATAATTTTATGGATTCTAATTGAGAGCACAATCACATTTTTTTTATTTAAATATATACAGATCCATCAAAATATCAAACACCTTCAATAGTTAAATTCGTTTTTTTAATGTATCGCCTTAAATCATTATTATCTATTATTTTAATTTTTAACAATTTCAAAATAATTAGTTGAATAAATAATACTTTATAAGTACTTTTTCTATAACCCATAATCTAAAGTAAAGTTGTATGAAATTTTATTCAATTTCAAAAACACTTATCATCGCTCATAAATTTCAACTTGAAAAACAAATAGTCTAGAAGTATGTATAAATGTGTGTGTGATTGTTACGAAGAGTGACAGTGGCACAATAGGCCCAACAAACACTCACTATGATAAGATTGAAATGGCTCTATACCATATTACGAGGCAGACTTAAGCCTAACTCAACTCCATAAAACCAACTCATAAGGTTGAGGTTTGCACCCACTTATATACAATGAAAGACTCTAATCTCTAGTCGATGTGAGATTTCCAACACACCCCTCACGCCGAAACTAACAACTTGTGCGTGACACTATATATTATGGGTGGTCCGATAGTGGCCCGATAGCAGGTGGCACAATAGGTCAAACACAAACACTCGCTAGGATAGATTTAAAATGACTCTGATCTCACATAACACTTTGTAATGTTTCTAACACAAGAATAATTTGAACTCTATCAAATCTGATAAAAATATTAAGAAAATTTGAAAGTGCTAAAAGAAATTGGCTTGTTTGTCTTTCAATAGATTGATATAAGTAAACTTATAACATTGCCCAGCACAACATATTTGCTCAAATATGAATAATGTTATATATACTAATTAAAGTAATAACAGTAATGCTATATCTTTCTAATTTATAAAAAAAATCAAAGTATATACATTTCATATCTTTAGAATATTCAAAATTTATCATGCAAAAACACAGAAAGATTTAAAAAACACAAAATTATTCCTTTTATTTTGTAACAACATAACCTTATATTATATGTGTCGATGTGAATTTGTGGACAGTGTAAGAGTGGGCAGAGAGGGAGCATTTCCATTTGACAGAGAATATGACGCCTATCCATTCTTTTCCATAATCACATTGATTTTCATATACTTTTGATTTGCCATTTTTCTATATATAAATGTTGGTTTTTTCCTAATTGTGGTTATATTGCTATCTTCTACCTTTGTTCCACAATTTCCTCTCAAGATATCCCAGTGTTTTTGATGATGGGTGGTGGTCCAATCAAGAACTACCTCATTTTCAACACCCTCATGTCATTTCCTGTCTAAACCAACAACCTTCCCCTTTTCTCCCAATCATTTTTCTCTCTTCTTCTGCAAAGGGATCAAAACTGTTATATTATTCATTTGTCAATGCATATGAAACTTTCTTCACTTTGTTCTTGTTGTTGTTGTAGCTCTTAGATAACCAGGGGAGTTATGTAATTTCTGACTTTCAGGTTTTATTTCCCTCAAATCTCTTTTCTCATGGATAATCCTGTCTCTCTCTTCATGTCAAATCAATCTTCAATGTATGTGCCAAATTTGGTTGTTCATGTGCCTTCTGATGTGTAATGATTTGGTTTCTGATCACTAAAAAATATTATTATTCTTCATTTCTGACTTTCAGAATGGTCACCATGTCCTGTGATCTGCATCACATTCCATTACGTGGATGCCATGAATTTAGTTTTTGGTTCTTTATTCTTTTGACTATGGCATCGTGCATGTTCAACAACTTCCCTATTAACTTATATGCATATTCTCTCACAAACACAATTATTTGAGTGGTTACATGGTTTCACAAGGAATTGAGTACCTTTTGTTTATGGAAAGACCAACAACTAGTTTCTTACATTTGATGTAGTTTTGTTTGAATTTTCATGTCATTTAGATTTGTTAATCTTCAATATATAACTAATTTGCATGAGTCTTCTTATTTCTCTTTCTCTTTTTCAGGAGTTCCTCTTGAAGGTTGTTATTGCGTTGCCTATTGATAAGATCAAATCCTGTGAAGATGCCTGATTTACCACCTGAGGTAAGAGTTTCAGCTTTATACATTCTCATAATTGCCTACAAAATGCAATCAGTGGATCCAAGGTCTTAAAAATGATCTTGGCCACAAACATTTCAATACTTCTTCAGAAAGGTCCTTTTTTGGAGTATTTTTATCCCAATTGTGATCACAGTTTTCTAAATTTATACAATGGGTATGCACTAACATGTGTAAAAACTTGAAGGGAGTAAAAAGTAAGAAGAAAAAATAAAATAAAATATTTAAAAAATAAAAGTAACTTGGGCATAAAATAAATAGAAACATTTAAAGGCACAAGAACTTCTATAAATTAGTGTATGTATAAATTAATTATAATTTATTTTTTTCTATTTTTCTCTCCGGAAAAGTCTCTCATGTGAAATATAATATCAAAGAACAAAATGAATCTTTGACCCTATTTATGGCATTGAAAGCATCCATTTTTGGAGAAAAAAAAGCATGACAAAACTGAGTGAGAATTGACCAAAACTTCTGGTTCATCCATAAACACAGATGAGCTACAATGTGTCAGAAGAGGCACACCCTAGTGCTCATAGCAGTTGTGCAAATTCAGGAAAGAACTCACCAACTCATCCCAATAATGTGAACCAAACAGAAAAAGAGACCTTTACAGCAAAAACTGTCCACAATTCAGGAAGTGAAACTGGACACTTAGACCATGTTTCAAAACCTGATAATGCAAAGTTGGAAGGTAGATCAAGGCCCCAGAGGCTAATCCCACCAAACAGGAACATTTCTGACTTCAACCAACACCAAAGTCCAAGGACAACAAAGAAGCCTAGTTCAAACCCTGATCACCATCATTCAAAGACAATGTCTGTATCAACCCCACATGCAAAGACCCCTGGGAGTGGTGCTAGTTCTCGCAGTGACAGCTTAGAGAGCACAAGTGCACCCATTAGGCCACACACTGGGGGTGATGTGAGGTGGGAAGCTATCAACATGGTTTCAAGGTGTGGCCCTCTCAATCTCAGCCACTTCAGGCTTCTCAAGCGCATTGGTTATGGAGACATTGGGAGTGTGTACCTTGTGGATCTCAAAGGGACCAGGACCTACTTTGCCATGAAAGTAATGGACAAGGCAGCCCTCATAAGCAGAAATAAGCTTCTGAGGGCGCAGACAGAAAGGGAGATTCTTGGACTCCTTGACCACCCCTTTCTCCCAACTTTGTATTCTTACTTTGAAACTGACAAGTTTTACTGTCTGGTGATGGAGTTTTGTAGTGGAGGTGATCTTCATTCTCTTCGACAGAAGCAACCTAACAAGTGTTTCCCTGAAGAAGCTGCCAGGTTAGTTAAAGCTCACTGTGTTCTGATCATAATTCATACTGAAAAACTTGTATGCAATTGATAAACAATATAGCAGTATCTTGTACAAGGTTCTTCTTAACAGTTTTAGAAGAAAAAAAAAGATGAAAAATGGAAATTAATTTTAAATTCTCTCTCATTGATGAGTTAATTAATATAAACTCTTGTGATTACTCTTAATTTTTATTTTTAACTTAAGTATAAATTAATTTTATTTTATAAAAAAAAATAATTATTTATTTATTCTTTCATTACCTTATCCAAGGCTGGGGACTCATTAGTATTTCCTGTTTAAATCATTTTGCCATTAACAGGGACTTGTGTTAACCATCTGATTTCAGTCTGTAGATCAATTTCAGTACTTATATGCTTAAAAATCTTGTGATAGGTTTTATGCTTCAGAGGTTTTGCTAGCTCTGGAGTACCTGCACATGCTGGGCATTGTATACAGAGACTTAAAACCAGAAAATCTTCTAGTGAGAGATGAAGGGCACATCATGCTCTCAGATTTTGACTTATCCCTTCGCTGCTCCGTCAGTCCTACACTAGTTAAGTCTTCATCTGCTCATGCAAGCAACAATAGTGGTGGCAACAATGACTCCAGTGGCGTACTAAGTGATGACCAAGCAGTGTCAAGCACTACTCAAGCATCAAGTTTTTTTCCGCGCATTTTGCCTTCAAAGAAAAACCGCAAGGCAAAGTCAGATTTTGGCCTATTGGTTGGCGGAGCACGCCTTCCTGAACTGATGGCAGAACCCACCAATGTGAGATCAATGTCATTTGTAGGAACACATGAGTATCTTGCTCCAGAGATAATCAAAGGAGAGGGTCATGGTAGTGCAGTAGATTGGTGGACTTTTGGGATCTTCTTGTATGAGCTGTTGCATGGAGCAACCCCTTTCAAGGGTGCAGGGTATAAAGCCACACTTTTTAATGTTGTTGGACAACCACTTAGGTTCCCAGAAACTCCCCAGGTCAGTGCAGTGGCTCGTGACCTTATTAGGGGATTGCTGGTGAAAGAGCCTCAGAAAAGAATTGCATATAAAAGAGGAGCTACAGAGATAAAACAACACCCATTTTTTGAGGGAATGAACTGGGCTCTAGTTAGAAGTGCCACACCTCCTCACATACCAGATGCTATAGACTTCTCCAAGTATGCTAGCAAAGAGTCAGCACCCCCAGTGGACAAGAAGATGGCAGATATTGCTAATGATAAAAACAGCACTAATGCTAATGATTCTTACATAGATTTTGAGTATTTTTAGCAGTAAAATTCCTATATGGATATAATACACTTCTTTGACAAGAATATATTGTACAAAGTGTCACCTCTCTTCCCCAAAAGAAAATTGAAGACTTCTATGAGAAACATACAATGTAAAAAAGAATGTAAATTTGTCCAAAAACATTCTTTTTCCCCCATTTTTTTGAAAATGTCTTTAATATTGTTGTAAGGACTTCCAAAGTAGCACTGTTTGCAAAATTCAGTGTTCAGAATATGTTTTGACAATGAAAAGATGTTTGTGGTACGTGACATGAGTTCTTCAATGTAGAATTCTGATGGCTCAAGCAAAATGTGATTTTGGTGATCTTACATAGATTTGGAGTATTTTTAGTAAAGTCATATATTTGGTTAAAAATGCAGTTTGACTGGAATACACTCTACAAACTGTCACCTCCACCTCCTTTCCCTATAGAAAATTGAAGACATTTCTGAGAAATATACATTGTAAAACACAAGGCGTGTAAATTCATTCGAGAAAGTTATTTTTCCCTATGTTGTTTTATTACTGTCTTCAATATTGTCATAAGGACTTCCAAAGTAGCAGTACTGTTTACAAAATTCAGTTTTCAGAATGTCATACACTCTAAAATGTTTAACTGAGAAGCAATAGAATTCCCTCCTTCAAGAAAGAGAAAGAAAAATTAAGGAAATGAAGAACATATAATGGACACATTCATCTTGAACTTTACAGCTTCGATTGTGAAGATAATCTTGTTCGCAGCTCCTCAGCTACAGCATCAATGAACTCTTCCGTATTCAAATACTTGGATCTAGAAACCCTACAGATTAGAAAAAAAGGCCAAGTTTTAATTTGTCATGCATTAAAAGTGAAAGCAATAGCTAGCATTTAGAAACAACAATTCAAATGCCAGAAACTACTTAGGCCCATGAACAAGAAGCGCAAGATCCTTTGTCATCTTTCCCAATTCAACTGTTCCAATGCAAGCTGCTTCCAGTTTCTCCGTAAACTCCAACAGTCTAGCATTTCCATCCAGCTTTGCCCTGTAAAAGTTAGCGTGCATTTGAATAAGCTGAGAAAAAACACATTTTTTTGTAGTTTTAAAATGTGTATGATGATAAGCTTTTAAAAGAAAATGCTCATGATATCTTTATTTAGTTTTTTCCTTTCAAGAAGATACAATTTTTTGTTTATGCTCACTAGTAAAATTAACTTTAGATACTCTACTAGTAAGAAAAGAACATAAGAACATCTTTATAGAAATCTATATCAGATTATAGAGAAATTTATTTAATTTTTTTATGGGGAAATTTATTTCAATTTTCTTTCATTTTCTTCTCCTATAAGTGTTTATGTAGAAAGTTAATCAAATAGACCCCTAACTCGTAAAAAAAAAAAGCACTAGAAACTTTTGCTTTCGTTTCAAAAAGCCTTATCTAATAATTGTAAATAATTTTAGACAAGCTTTTTTGCTAAAAAAACATTTTTCCTTATAACAACCACCAAACAAGGGCCTCTTAAACCACTCAGCCTTACTTCAGTAATATGAAATCAAATGGAAAACGATCAACTTCTACAGATTCAGGCATAAAGAATAACTAATCAGACTAGTTTCCATTGCAATCCTTACCTGTGTGCAAGACCTCGTGACCAGGCAAAAATTGAAGCAATACTGTTTGTGCTGGTTTCACCACCTTCCTGATGCACCCGATAATGACGTGTTACAGTGCCATGGGCTGCCTCTGCTTCAATGGTTTTCCCATCTGGGCAAACCTGTTGCCAAATTTAGCTTCTTGAACATCATGCTAGAGATGCCATGTGGCAAAAAGAAGGTCCGAAGGAAATACATTATGCTTGAAGAGAAAAGAGAAATGGTACAAAAGGTTAGAAAAGCAATACCAGCACTGAAGTCATCAAGCCAAGAGAACCAAATCCTGTTCAATGGAAATTATTGTTATGAATTTCAAGAAACTTTGTCCCATCCATCAACAGAAGCAACAGAACAATGAATAACTAAAAAGCTAAGTGAAAGTCATGGGCATATAGATATCTCACCTTGAGCTAAGAAATCACTCTGCACATCACCATCATAATTCTTGCAGGCCCATACATAACCTCCATCACTTTTAAGAGCATAAGCAACCATATCATCTATAAGACGGTGTTCATACCTAAGAATTAAGAACATGAATTAGTAGTTATATTATAAAGGTTTCGATTATGCTGATTAGCAATTCAACTAACCATATGCCTGCAGCTTTGAACCTGTGGCTCCATTGAGCCTCAAAAACTTCCTGGAAAATGTCCTTGAATCTTTAACAAAAGAAAAAAGTTCAAAAGGTGCTTGAGGGTTTGATTAATAACTACTGCAATAGCATCTCACTTTAACAGAAGAGAAATTAAATACAAAGAAAGATGATCCAAAAATATACCAGCATACCTTCCATCATATTTCTTTAAAATGGTATTTTTAGTGCTAAGATACAGAGGCCATTTCTTCTGGTAAGCAAAGTTCATTGAGGCCTCAGCAAAAGCTCGAATGGACTGTTTCCAGATCAAATACAACATAAAATTATTATCATCCAAGCAGTAATAAATTATTTGAGAAGAATAATAAAAGAAGAAGAAGAAGAAGAAGAAGAAGAAAATATCATCCAAATAAAAACCTCATCAGTATTATACATGGATAAAGCTATGCCTCCAGCGCCAGTAAAGTTGTAGACCTCTAGCTCTTTAGTTCCTTCACCTCCACTGGGAGCTGTAAACACACAACTGGACACCATAAGATTCTTTAATTTTATAGGCCTCTCTAACTCTTTTATCTATTAGGAATTGAAAGCAATCAAAGTCTCAGTTTTCATTGAGGAACTTTGCAACTTCATCAAGATTGTATCTTCAAACTACTTGAGCCATGAAAAAAAAGTTGACTGGGGAGTGAATTTACCAAACACCAATTTTAGCTTTCCTGGTCCTTTTATAACTGTATCTGTTGCCCGATATTGGTCTCCAAAAGCATGCCTTCCAATGCATATTGGCTTTGTCCAGCCTAGACAATAGACAGAAAGTAATTAACACTTGCTAAGTTGCAATCATAAAGTAAAATTCAAAATTTCAAATATGAAAGGATCTTTAGCATTTTATGAACCTGAAACAAGACGAGGGATGTTTTTACAGATAATTGGCTCTCTAAAAACTGTACCTGTAGAACATAAACATTGAATGTTCCCTGGATGTCAGCTAAAATTCAGAAAACAAAGCAAGGATATAACAACCATTAGAAAGTTTAGTTACCATTTAAAATGTTCCGGATCGTCCCATTTGGACTTCTCCACATTTGATTTAAGTTAAACTCCTTGACACGAGTTTCATCTATGACAAAGAAAACCTTTGCATGTGAATTTCATTTATCATGCATATCACGTTACTACACAACCATAAGTCATGACGTGGAAAAATATGCACCATTCCATCTTAGAAAAACTGTGAATACCTGGAGTTATAGTAGCACATTTGATAGCTACATTATACCTGCAATGAAAAAATTTCCCTGGCATGTCAGGAGGCCTCAGTGTGTAAAACAAGTTTCTCCAATAATTAACAAACAACAGAAAGGAAAGCTACTCTATTCCACAGAATTCAAAAAATGATCACATCAAAACATAAATTACATTTGTTTATTTGAGTTGATAATATGTAAACATAAACCAAATACACCAAAGAACTATATCCTCTTACTATACTACAAGAATTATTTGTTTCCATTCTAACCTAACTTATTCAACAGTATCGTATTTACAGAATTGAGCATATTGAATATTTAGTCCTTGTCTCCATTTAAATCATATTTTTTCATCAAATTATAAAGGCAGTTTAGGATACACTACTGCCACAGGGACAGAGCATTGCACCCTTTTATACCATCAAACATGTCTGAAGGAATCTCCACACAGCCCCAATTTCCAGAATTGTATAACAAGGAATCTCTAAAGTGGAATTACCCAGGGGACACAACTATATCAGCAAGTCAAAGGGCTATAGGTAGGTAAGACCAATTTTAAGCTTATAGTGAGATGATTGAATGTTGAACCCACCAACAGCTTGGTGGCACTGAAACCTAAGTTCAGTTACCCTCTGCTGAGAATAGAAGCATAAGAGAGTGAAAAACAACATTTCAACCACTTGAGCAAAACATTCATATACACTATTCAGAATTTGATCACAATTTTGGCTAATAAAAGATCTAACTAAAATTTCTAGATTAATGAAATAGCTTAATCAAATCTAAATGAATGAAGAGTTAGCATGAGTACGCACCGAATCCGATTTTTGGCACTAGAACAAAAAAGACAGGTGTATATTTTCCTTTTAACACTATTGCAATTGCAAGTTTTATCTCAATAATAATCATGGAAGAAACAAAAGAGGCAGATAACAAAGACTAAAATTATAAATAATATCAAGAGTGAACACACACTTGAGTGTAGCTTCAGCACTTTCAATGGTAACTCTATCAGCAGTGGCATCCCGATGAGGAAGGCCAAGGTCAAAATACTTAATATTCAGCTCCAAATAAGGAAGAATAAGCTGCAAAAGTAAAAAATGTAAAAGTAAGGATAACTTGATTCCCAAAGATAACTCAAAAAGATAAAATTACCTTATCTTTTATCATTTTCCAAATCACTCGGGTCATTTCATCCCCTACATGCGAAGAAAACGAAAGACTGATTATTCAGATTGAGACACTGAAAGTCAATAAAATTTTAAGCATCTATGGAAAAATCATATGATTCCGAAGACAAATTCTATGAGGATGAGACCCCCAATTTAACTGAATCTCCAATAATGATTAAATCATATGAATAGAAACACTTCATTCAAATATTTTAAATTATTATGAAGTATAAAATTTTCTATCATAATTGTGCTTCAATTTCACAACTTGCTATAACTTTTCATCTGGTTCTAGACAAGTTTTTTATGTTATTTCAATAGTTAGTTTTGCCTAATTAAACGTTTCAACCAAGAAAAGGCATCAAATTTAAGAAAGTAGGAGACCCCCATATGATCTCAGGTCCCAAAATCGCTTGAGGCATAACAGAAAATGAAAAAGGGTGACTGTAATTGACAGCCCAGATGAAAAAAAATGATTAAAAAAGACAACTTTCTCACCCTGATAGAGAACTAAGCACTCACACACTATTATTAACATTCGCCAGAATCGAAAGCAGAAATATCACACACACACAATAAAGAGATAAGTGTGAGAGATGCATAAAGTGATGCGTAGAATACCATCCATTTCGACGATGGGGTTGTCAACTCTTATCTTCTGAAACCCCATTTTGCTGTTAGTTTGGTTGAGGTGAAAGTGGGAACTCAGAGAGGATCAACAAAATTCAAACTCTCTCGCACACACTGAAAGGGAGAATTGGGTTGTGTTTGTGACTATGTGATCATGTGATTAGTTGCTACTAGACAAAGACATCATGGTTGCTTTGTACCTTCCCCACTTCATCCACTTCCGACAAAAATAACATATTCTGAATTAATTACAAGACAAAAAATTTAATTTTATAATTTTATTTCAATTTTACTAATGATTAAGGTTATTAAATATATATTTAATATTTAGTAATTATCATATATGTTAGTTTGAAGAAAAAGAAAAAAAATAACATTAAATAAAGTATATTAACATATTTTTTTAATAAACAAGTAATAATTACCAAATTAATATGTGTGAAGAAACATTAATAATAGAATTCATTAAAATTACAATTCTTTTTATTATACCAAAAATAGATATATCAATATTGAATAAATCAACTGTTTATTCTATTATCAAAGATTTATATTAACTAAAAGCTTAATTAATTTCAATTTTATTATTAATTAATATTCAATTAAGTTGTTTAATTTAAAAATATAACAGCATAATTATTTTTTATCCAATTAACATTAAAATCGTTAACAAATAAATTTCTTTTATAAGATTAACATGTAAAATAACACAATGTGCTATCTAACGTTCTAAAATTTTGAAACTACTTTCTATATCATTATGTAAATAAAAAAATATTTATTTTGTTATAATTACATGACACATAATGTTAATGAACTTATATAAAAATTATTCAGCAAGTTATTAAAAAAAATATATATTGGTTTTATGAAAATCGATATTTATTGAACATTGTTATCTACACACTATATAAT
>Ga0123341_1006008_pt1 | contig 10917 bp, 10 predicted proteins | sample Turbeapinknodule_FD_89959 | JGI IMG/M metagenome (GOLD analysis project Ga0123341, IMG submission 89959) | Root nodule microbial communities of legume samples collected from Mexico - Turtle bean Mexico pink nodule | ecosystem: Host-associated > Plants > Roots > Nodule | place: Mexico: Nepantla...
TAAATATATATTTTTATTTATTATAAATACAAACATGTGGTTTGTTTAGAGATAAATTATGAATTAAAAAATATTGTATCTAAAACATAATTATTGTTTTTTAAATTAAAACTGCAGTCCGTGGAAATATATATAAATTAGTAAAATAGTCTTATCCTATCATTCTTAAGAAATAAAATAAATAATTAATGTAGTATAAATATTTTTAATAACAATCATTATAAGTGTTCTTAATAACATTAAAAAGTAACCTAGTATAATACTTTATTTTTAATTGAAGTTGTGTAGTAGGGGCATGAGATTCAGATACTGCTTTCAACACATTTAATACCCAGTTTTATCCTTGTCCTCTTAATACATAACACCATTAATATATCAGTAGCATAATTATCTTATTTGTCATCCCTTTCATGGTAAAATACTAATTATAGTTTGGAATTAAATTCATCATTGAAGAGAAAAAAAATAGTGATATCTCAAATGTTCATTTTAAAATATTAACATATGGGAGACAGCAAACAACTAATTAATATGCACAAGAAACATACTTTTTAATATAATTAAATTTATAATAATTTAAAATTTAAATATGCCGTTATAAATAGAGTGTTATAAATAGAAAAGCTACCAAGAATGTCTCTGAATAAGTATTTGGATAACTTATAGAAGTTTGTAATATTTATTTAAAATATTTTTTTATGTTTTATTTATTTAAAAGACTACAGTTCTTTTTTCATCTATAAATTTTGGTGGTTATCCTAAAATATAATAAGACAAATTACACTCATATATTTTGATGCTTACAAAATCCCTTAATGAATATTTTAGTTCAGTTTTATACAAAGATTTTCATTAGTGGAGGTGAGAATCTAACATTAAAATATAAAATGTAGAGCAAAAAGTAAATAGTTTATTGTGTTAATAAATTATTTGTTTAATACAAATATTTTATTATTTCAAGAAAAATATATGAATATTTTTAGCAATACTGTTTTTACCAAACAAACAAACTTTAGACTTTTTAAGAATTATAATAAAAATCACAATTTCTAAGAATAATAATTTTCAAACATGACAAATTTTCTCTCATATTATGTCAAAGGAGAAAGTAAAATCATATAATATAATTTTTAACATATTAACACATTTATAAATCTTCAAAGTAATTACCATTCAATATAAAATTTCAATAATTTTGTTTATTTATCAAATTTAAAATAGTGATAATTGTGAGATCCAATAAATCTAAATCCACTTTATTCAATTACAGTTCATAGTCAAATTGTATGTAATTTGATAGTGATTCTTATTTGATGATTGATGTATTGAAATTGAATGTGTTGAATTTTAAAGTTTAAGTAATGTTAACGAAGTAAAAAAAAAAGGCAAAATGAACATTCTTTAATTTGCATTTTTAATTGGACTATATTTTTGACTTCTTAAAATAATGAATTGGTCAAAATATAGTTTTGGATTGTTTTCCAACTTGTTACATGATTTATATATATATATATATCTTATTTATGTTTTGAGCTACTGCTCAAGTAAGCTTCAATCTTAAATACATAATATTATTTTTTAAACAATCTTAAATCTTAAATCAGTTAAGTTATAATTATCTTTAATTAAATATTAAAAGAGAGTATCAACTTTCTAAACACTATTTGTTCAAGACAGAAATATTATCTGAATTGCAATTCATATAATATTTTATTAAATAACGAATTTCTTATCTCTTATATATATCATCACATATTACTGTTATAAAATATAATAATAATAATAATATTTTACTGATATTGTGAACGGGTACCAAAAAAGATTGAACTCCTGTAGTGTTGGAACGAAATTAGGGTGTCATTTTGATTTGGTTATAATTTGTAACTTATTTTTGAGCAGTAAATAAAGAGAGATGGTAGAGAGAGAGAGAGGAGTTGTTAAAGTGAAGGAAGTGAAGATAATTATTAAATAATAATGATAATAAGAAAAAAGAAAAAAGAAAAAAAGAGGAGAAAGGAAAGTGAGAGTGTTTGGAAGTGACCTAAAATTGAGATCTGGCATTTAGGTATAGACAAATTACAGATATTGGTAAAATTTTCATATTGTGAGCCACACACCCTCTTCTGTCTCTCCAGTCACCATACCATTTACACCCCTATCCTCTCTCTCTGTCACATATAAAACCCTCTCCACCTCTTCCCATTCCCTCATTCACTCCTTCCTTCCTTTCTTCCCTCCTTCATTTTCTCCCTCTACACTCTCTCACTCTTTCAGCCATGGGAGCAGTGATTCTCCCAGATCTCGGAACCGAGATTCTCATTCCTGTTTGCGCCGTTATTGGAATCGCCTTTGCCCTCTTCCAGTGGCTTCTCGTCTCCAAGGTCAAACTTTCCGCTGTCAGAGACGCTTCTCCCAACGCCGCTGGCAAAAATGGCTACAACGACTACCTCATCGAAGAGGAGGAAGGCATCAATGACCACAACGTCGTCGCCAAATGCGCCGAAATCCAAAACGCCATTTCCGAAGGTCTTCCTTTCTCTCACTCTCACTCTCTTTTTCACTATTGGGCCTCTGAGATCTATCCTCGATTCTTGGACCTTTCTCTTTCCCTCTCTCTTTTCCAAAAATGTTTTAAAGATTGGAACTTGTTGTGTCGGCGTGGGTTTCAAATTTCTGGGTAGATCTGGATCTTCTCGTGCTTCGCCCTACAACGTTGTTTGGGTTTTTGTTACAACAGCTTTGTTTTAAATTTTTTATTTTTCTATGTTGTTCCTTGTTCGAGTTTTGTTGTTTGTGAACTCTATATTCCGACTCAGAGAGCTTCCATTGTGTGCGTTTTTTAAACCGTGTTATGTCTATTTTCGGGGCTTTATTTCATGGACTCTAAAACGACTATGAGCTGCTTGGTCACCTGGAATATGATTTGAGCCTCGTTTTATTATTTAACTATTAAAAAATCGATTTTTGGTTACGCGATTTGGACCACACATCCAAGTCCTGTGGTAAATTAGTAATTACCCATGTTTAGTGCCGTTTAGTCTTTCTCTGCTCGTTTTATGCGTGTTTTTTTTGCTCTTGAGGACGAAAGTTTGCTTTTTTACGTTCCATGGATAATCGCTTTGATCTTTCGTCTTTAGTAGTATTTATGTTACTTGTTTTTTTTGTCTGCGGGTTTAGAGTTGATGCTCTATGACCCCTGTCATCTTATATTTCTCAGTATTTGAAGCTTTTGAATAGTAGGAGATGAAAGTATTTCTATGATTAATTTGTAGCCTCGTGGTCCCTCTTTCTAGTTGAGTGCATTACCATGTTTCTCCTCATTCCCTATATTAGTGTTTTAAACTTTAATAAGCTCTATATTGTTTCTTAAGTTGGACCTTGTCAGTGTAGATGATTTCTCTCCAAGAACTCTGTGATCTGTTTTTTTTGACCTGTTATACTTTATATTAGAGTATAGTTGGTTTTTGCTGAAACCATTGCTTGGCAGTAGTTTTGCATTTTATTTGTCCTTTAATTTTGTTGGATATCCTCTCGATTACTTGCCCTTGTTCCGAATTAGTGCTCATTGGTGGATTCTAAAGAATACTTGTGCTTGAACTTGAACAGGAGCAACCTCTTTCCTTTTTACTGAATACAAGTATGTGGGAATCTTCATGGTGGCTTTTGCCGTTTTGATATTCCTCTTCCTTGGTTCTGTGGAAGGATTCAGCACAAGCCACCAGCCTTGCACATACGATAAAACTAAATTGTGTAAGCCAGCACTTGCCACGGCTATTTTCAGCACCATATCTTTTCTGCTTGGTGGCGTCACATCACTCATTTCTGGATTCCTTGGAATGAAAATTGCAACTTACGCCAATGCAAGAACCACTTTGGAGGCAAGAAAGGGTGTTGGGAAGGCCTTCATTACTGCGTTTAGATCTGGTGCTGTTATGGGTTTTCTCCTTGCTGCCAATGGTCTTCTGGTTCTTTACATTGCCATAAACTTATTTAAGATTTATTATGGTGAGGACTGGGGTGGTCTTTTTGAGGCCATAACTGGTTATGGTCTCGGTGGATCTTCTATGGCTTTGTTTGGAAGAGTTGGTGGAGGTATTTATACCAAGGCTGCCGATGTCGGTGCTGATCTCGTTGGCAAGGTTGAAAGAAACATTCCTGAAGATGATCCAAGAAATCCAGCTGTAAGAAATAGAAACCTGAAATTACTTCATTTTATTTTTATATTTAAACATTCTCTTAATCTTTTTTTTATTTGTCTGATTAAATTATTGTGCACTCAGGTGATTGCTGATAATGTTGGTGACAATGTTGGAGATATAGCTGGTATGGGATCTGATCTTTTTGGTTCATACGCGGAGTCATCTTGTGCTGCTCTCGTTGTTGCTTCCATCTCCTCATTTGGGTTGAATCATGAGTTCACTGCGATGCTATACCCTCTCATTGTCAGTTCTGTGGGTATTCTTGTGTGTTTGATCACCACCTTATTTGCAACTGACTTCTTTGAGATCAAGGCGGTGAAGGAGATTGAGCCTGCATTGAAGAAGCAGCTCGTTATTTCCACTGTGCTGATGACTGTTGGGGTTGCAGTTGTTAGTTTTATTGCACTTCCAACTTCCTTCACTATCTTCAATTTTGGGGTGCAGAAAGACGTCAAGAGCTGGTAAGTTTTATATCAACACCTATAAGTAACCATGTTTTTTGGTGAAAAAATTGTTAAAAGATGGATTCTTAAATATTTATACAATAATACATGGTTGCTTTTTATACATGTTGACTCGTAAGACATTTTTATGTTGTCTTGCAGGCAGCTATTTTTGTGTGTTGCTGTTGGTCTTTGGGCAGGACTTATCATCGGATTTGTAACTGAGTACTATACTAGTAATGCATATAGGTAAGTAATTTATGGTAATGCTTTACCTTTTTTACCTTTGTGCAATCATATAATCTGATCTTTAGCTTGACTATTTGTCTGGTTTTGCAGTCCTGTTCAAGACGTAGCTGACTCCTGCAGAACTGGTGCTGCAACAAATGTTATATTTGGCCTTGCCTTGGGATACAAGTCTGTTATTATTCCAATCTTTGCTATAGCGATTAGTATTTTTGTTAGTTTCACCTTTGCTGCCATGTATGGTATTGCCGTTGCTGCACTTGGGATGCTGAGTACCATTGCCACTGGGTTGGCCATAGACGCATATGGTCCAATCAGTGACAATGCTGGAGGTATTGCTGAGATGGCTGGTATGAGTCACAGAATTCGTGAGAGAACTGATGCCCTTGATGCTGCTGGTAACACGACTGCTGCAATTGGGAAGGTGTATATTTTGATTTTTTATACTTTCTTCAATCCCAATTTTGTAAGTTCACGAAAATATCAGTTTTCTTGCTACTTATCTGATATCTGTATTATTCTGTTTTAGGGCTTTGCCATTGGTTCTGCCGCCCTTGTATCTCTGGCCCTTTTTGGTGCCTTTGTGAGCCGAGCATCTATTACAACTGTTGATGTGCTGACTCCAAAGGTTTTCATTGGTTTAATTGTGGGGGCAATGCTTCCTTACTGGTTTTCTGCCATGACCATGAAGAGTGTGGGAAGTGCTGCTCTGAAGATGGTTGAGGAAGTGCGCAGGCAATTCAATACCATTCCAGGGTTGATGGAGGGAACTGCCAAGCCTGACTATGCTACATGTGTTAAGATCTCTACCGATGCTTCCATTAAAGAAATGATACCACCGGGTGCTCTTGTCATGCTTACACCTCTTATTGTGGGGATCCTTTTTGGTGTTGAAACACTTTCTGGTGTCCTCGCTGGATCTTTGGTATCTGGTGTGCAGGTAATGTTTCATCCACCCCTCTTGATTCAGTAGTTTACTCAACAACGTTGTTCTTTGTCCCTTATATTCTTGCATCTAAGACATATTTCCTTGCGATGCTTACAGATTGCTATCTCTGCATCCAACACCGGCGGTGCATGGGATAATGCCAAGAAGTACATTGAGGTAATTATTTATTGACTTTGAGCTGAATAATTAATTGATCCACCCTGCTATTATAATGGTGTCCCGACTCTTAAACTGGTGATTGTAGTTTTTAAGAGTAATCATCCTAATAGAAATCACATGATATGACTTTTAAGGGTAATTATTATGAAATTTGACCTTTTATAACAACAATATCTTGGAGTTGTGTGATGAATATCTGTAATGTCGATTTGATTGTACAGGCTGGTGCTTCTGAGCATGCAAGAACCCTTGGTCCCAAAGGGTCAGATTGTCACAAGGCAGCAGTTATTGGTGACACCATTGGTGACCCCCTCAAGGATACATCCGGTCCATCACTCAACATCCTTATCAAGCTGATGGCAGTTGAGTCTCTTGTGTTTGCCCCCTTCTTTGCTACACATGGTGGTTTACTCTTCAAGATCTTCTAGAGAGTTGAGAGAAAAGAGCGTCGTTCATCAATTTTCTACTATGGCAGAACAAGGAAAATCCGTCCTTTTACCATGCCTTTACTTTTTTTGTTAGTCTTTAACTCATCTGTCGTGTCGACTTCATTGTTTTTGAAACTCATTTGTAGTTTTAAGACACCTCATTAGGTTGAGTCTGCAGCAAAAATTTCCTTGTTACGTGGAGTTTCACGATGATGACGATGATTTTACTATCTTCGCGCGATCATTTCTTAGATGCCTATCAATTGGCCGATTCTATTACATTTCTTCATTTATTTGTATTCTGTTTAGAAGATTTCTGGAAATTGAACTAATTCAATTAAAACTGAATAATGAATTAATTAATAAAAATGAATATATAAAATAAGTAGTTTAATTGTGTTGACTTGAGCTTAAATTTCAGAGTCTAAAATTCAGATAAAACTTTAAAATATCACTCATGGTTTATAATAGAATGAAGAATTAGAACGTTTATTATAAGCAACACCATTTATTATAATTAGAAAGGTGAGAATCATTATATTGGTTGATTGCAAGCAAGATAACTCATGTTTTTCCCCAGTTTTACATTTAAGAAACATGTAATTATGATAAATCAGGTGATATTGAGTTCTTTTTTTTTCACGTATTGCATTTCCTGTTCAGTTAAAAATACCTCAGTCGTTGGGATAAAAGAGTGTAAGCGACTTCAACTTTAGTTAAAGGTTTGGAATGACTGTTACATTAATGTTAAAGAACGAACGTGAATGTGTTTAGCCTTTTTTTTTGGTCTAACCTTTCCAATTAATATTGTTGCCTTTAGCGATGCTATTAGGCCACTACTGTGTGGATACTTGAAGATTCATCACTGGATACAGTTCTTTCTTGCAAACTATTAAAAACTTCAAGAAACAAAACACAATTCTTGGCTCATTTGTGGAAGTTGAATACTGCGTGCTCGCATATACAACTTGTGAGCTGCACTGACTTATTTACTTGATTAAAGATCTACGAATCTCTTGCTACAGACCTATTTTTCATGTTGTAAAGCCTAGTGCCCTGCATATTGCAATCAATCTACTTTTTTATGAGCGAATTAAAACATTTGAAAATTGATTGTTCATGTTGATCCAACAATCTAATAAGACTTCATGAGATTACTTTCTTCCTCCAATCAGTTGGTAGACATGTTTAATCCAATAAACATTCGTTTAGGATAGATTCTAAAGAACTCTGATATCATACTAAAAAAATGTAAAGATTTACTTTCATTTATATATTATAAAATATTCTAATCAAATCAGAGTTAACATAAGAATATCAGTCCACAAGATCTAACCCAGGACCATCAAGTTGTTGTTTCGAATATGTTCAATGATATTTCTTAGATATATTTGCAATATGCCCTTAGATGTTAATGTACCTCTTTACTGTTATTGCCTTGTCTTTGTACGATTTTCATGTCATTCTTATCATTAGGAGTTGTAAGGAATAGAGCTTTCTATATGTTGTGTCATTAGTGTTCATTCCATATAGAATATGTAATAAAAGAACTCATCTTTGTCCCTTTTCCTCATCTTCCCATTTTTCTGATAATTAAGATTATAATTTTGTAGATGTTTCCATACTGTGATCTTGTCTTAGACACGAGTGTGGATGCTAAGTATGGAAGTAATTTGTTCCTCATGGATATAAAAGATAGTGGGAAAATTGCCATGAATTTTGGTTGAAAAGATGTATTTAACTGGCCTGGTGCATTTTAATGGCGATTTTAATTTACTCTTTCATATTATTTGTGTGGTGAATTTTGAACTGATTTTTAGTGGTAATTCAAAGCTAGGACTCCAGAAGTCAAGTTAGGGACCACTCTTTAATGTCTAGGTTAACCTAGACAGCAAACACACGAAATAACTTTTCTGTTACCATTTTGAAGAATTGCTATAAAACGGATTGAACTTGCTAACATTCTAAACGAAATTTCATTACTAGTTATGGTTTCAAAGCAACCATACATGTTTATCTTTTATAGTCTGATTTAAATAACGAAAACATCAAAGACTTTTCCAACTAATTCAAATTTGAAAGTCTCACCACCTCTAACTATCTGCAATTTTGAGAGTCTCAAGTGGAATCTTTCCCTCTTGATAGCACTTGTAGTTGATATGACCATAATCTTTAACGCTTCTGTATAGCCTGGGCCGTGACTCATCTATAAGACCTTCTGCAGGTCCAATCTCGTTCCCCGGATCTGGCTCATTGAATATTGCCAAAGACATCCTCATCTTTTCAGTGTTTGTCACAACCCTGTGCATTATGCTCTTGAATATTCCATTACTCATGATCTGCAACAGTGTCAAACTTCATTAACATTCATCAACTAAACACCGATTCCACCTCAAAAACTAATTAATGACGCACCAACAACAAGTAAGCAAGTACAAAAATAGTATTTTTTAAGCTTGGTGAATTTTGATAAGTAGAATGATTTTTTGAGACAGAGCCCAGTTTACCTGCATTTGATCGCCCAGATTGACAACAAAGGCATCAGGCATTGTGGGAACACTGACCCAATTGTCATCTATCAGAACTTGAAGACCTTCCACTTCTTTGTCTTGCAATAGGACTGTGATTCCTGATCTATCTGTGTGAGGTTTGACGCCAAGAACCAAATCAGGCCTAGAGCAACGTGGATAGAAATTGAACCTCGCCAGCATCATTGATTCTTCACCAAACTGGTCCAGGAAGCTACCCTCAGGCAAATTCAGTGACCTTGCCATGCATCTCAAGAGATAATCCATCATTGATTTCACTTTCGTCGAAAACTCCTCCAATTTCTCACTGTATTATAAGAAAGTTGAGCTCAATAATTACTTTAGTATGTACTTGAAATTTCTCAGGACTGGTTGAAAGGCAGTACCTAAAATCAGTAGGATTTTTTGGCCAAAGAGAAAGCCTTCGTACTTTTTGTGGAAAAACTCGAAGTGATAAACGATAGGACCAGTCAAGGACCTGCTTGTCTGAAACTACTCTGTCATTCCCATATCCTTCAGATTCATTAACAGCTCGGCCATATTTCTGCTTCTCCTCTTCTGGGAGTGCAAAAAATTGTTTTGCAACTTCACGTATTTTTTCAAGGTATGAGCTTGACATTCCATGCCCAATTGCCTGTTGGTAAAAAGCATGTCAAATATGCTCACTATTTGAAAGATGAAAGCATTAATATCCCTATCACACTCAGAATAATCTGAGAATAGTGGAAGAGTCCCATTTTAGCATCAAGTTAAGAAGTGCATCACATGAAAGTTATCACCTTTTTCATCTTAATAACTCTTAATTAAAAGGGAACTAGAAGTAGAAAATAGAATATGCAACATATGATGACTTATGGTGCTTTAGACACATGCAGGTATGCAGAGATGAAGTTTTTGTAGATCCACACCTGGAAGCATCCAGCTGAACTTAGAGCAGATCTGAGGTTCTCTAGCTCAGCTTCTGATGAGAGGAGACTTACATCAATGACGGGTATTGGAATCAGTGCAGAAGAATCTTTAGATCCAAAGGTATTTCCTTTAACAATATATTGCGATGGTGGTTCATCACCTTCAATGGACATTTGTTGAACGCCCTTGGACACTGATTTCTCCTCCGAAACGAGTAGATTGCCGGCCATATGTCTTTCTTAATTGCTCATCTACCAAGTGATGGTTTTCTACTTTGTCAAATCAGTCATGGGAAATGATATTTGACAAAAATAAAGTCGTATAGAATTTTTGGGGTCAATCTAATTGATTTAGATATAAAAATATATATAATTAATTGTATTGTACGACACTTTTAATTGTTAAAACTCAAATCAAGTTGAATGAAACTAACCTACCTTTTAAAGGTAATGTAATCATAAGTAAGGTAAGTAATTAAAATAATATAAATAGTTAACATTTCAAGAAACAAGATATGTCATTATTACGGTATATTTACTGAGTGTCGAACATCCTTTTTACTGACTTGAGTGTCGGAGTGCCTTCTGTAGGTACCTTTCCCATTTGACATTCGTCCCAGACTGGGAGCCGAAGGAATAGCACGAAGGCGATAAGGATTCCAGTGAAACCCTAGCAACCTGCCCGAAAGAACGAAGAAGACTAAAACTTTAATAGTTCTCTAGGTCTCATCTTCCTATCAGTGTATAAATAATAAATTTATGAAAAATAAAATTCTCAAAATTTCATTTCCCATATTTTATTTCATAAGTTAGTGGTGTCAAGATATAGAAAAACTCTGTATTTAATTTGTTTAATGTAATACAAAACAATGTCAGCAGTTTAGTGCAATGGCTATGGAAGAATATGAGCTGTAATGTTAAACTGTTTTAATGAACATGGACTTTCTATTTGGCAGAAAATTTTGCACCTAATATTTTTAGTAACCACTTTGTGTCAGAGAATAATTCTTTTACGGAATGTTTAAAATGTTTTATAATAGAATATACTGTTTACTAA
>Ga0123341_1006010_pt1 | contig 10915 bp, 4 predicted proteins | sample Turbeapinknodule_FD_89959 | JGI IMG/M metagenome (GOLD analysis project Ga0123341, IMG submission 89959) | Root nodule microbial communities of legume samples collected from Mexico - Turtle bean Mexico pink nodule | ecosystem: Host-associated > Plants > Roots > Nodule | place: Mexico: Nepantla...
ATGTTATACATTAAATAAATATAAAATCAATAAACTCTAATTATGCGTGGACTATAGCTCACGCTTCCTATTATTTGCATCAGCTTTGCGTCGGTCGTAGCCCACGCAAACTGGAATTTTTATTTATTTATTTAAATCTATACATGCGTCCATTATGCGTCGGATTGCCAAAAAAAATGACTTTTGCGTCTACACTTAGCCCACACACGCACATGGAAGCTAAATCACCGTTTTCTTGTAGTGAAGCATGCATGCGTCTAGGATTCAATAGGAAGGGAAAGAATAATCAATCTGTGTTTCTGAAATTTCTGAAAAGAATATGCATATGGAATATCAAAACAAGTTCACTCACAATATCCGCCCTTCAAGGAAGAGAAAAAAGATTATCAATTCCTTAGGAAAATGTGCATTAATTTCACATTTTTCAAAGAAATAGAAGAAGCTCAGAGGATAAGGGAAGAAGAACAGTGGGACACAACCAGGTTCTTGAAAAAGAGCAAGCAAGACATATTTTATCAGCTAGAATCAAGAACCATCAAAGCTGAAAGAAGGGTAGAATTGCTTCCAAGAGTATTTTAGGATTTAAAAGCAGAAATCCATAAGAGGTAGTGGGATAAGATTATCACTCCTTGTACTTACTTCCTTGAGGACATAGTTGGAGAGTTTTATGCAAATGCTTACATTGCGAGCTTTAATGAAGCAACAATAATATCTTGGCTAAGGGGAGTGCATGTTTGCTATGATGCAACAGCTATAAGAAGGCAGATTCACATTAATCTGGAATTAACAGAAGAAATCCTAAAAGAGATTAATCCAAAAAGGAAGGATGATGCAATCCAAGTTCTTGATTATTGATTGGAATGGAATGAGGCAACAGAATGCTTTGATGATGAAGAGAAGCTAATGGAATTGAGGGAGCTAGGTGTGGTAGTGGTGAGTGCAATGAATGGGAAGGAGGTGTGGCCAACCTTCCCAGGTTCACTAGACCAAAGGAGGCTTACTAGCAAATAGAGATTTGGGAGAGAATGAGTTTCTATTTCAAAATACTTCATTCAATATATGGCAAATCATCCTACATGAGGTTTATTTGAGGTATTTATAGATGAAGAGGGTGAAGGTAGCTTTCTTCTTAAGCTACCATAATCCTAGTTAAGCCAGCTTAACTATGGTCAAGTTTGGTGGCTTAAGGAGGGGCGTATATGTCCTCTAAAGATGCTCTAGAGACCCTTGCTTGTGTGACAAGTGAGGGTTTCTAGAGTATATTAGATTCATCTATAAAATACTCTTGAAAGTAAATGACAATACAGGTCTTATACATGAGTATTCTACTATATATACAGAAAATTATTTTATCTTTATTCTTGAGTATGGTGGCTTGGATGGTCCTCCATCATTCACCCTTCCTTCAAAAGGATTGGTTTGAAGTGTCACCTTATCTGAAATGAATGATTTTAAGATCCTCCTTATTCATGAACTTACCTTATAAAGATAGCAAACATAAGCAGAATGCAAAAGACTAGAAGTTGATGGATATGGAAATATAAAACAAACAATGTATATGGTAGGTACCTTTATGGGGGTTTTTATTTCCTAAGGTAGGAAAATAAAATACCATAGAGAATGGAGAAAACCTTGTAGAATAAAAATAAATATAAGAAGAAGAAGAAGAAGAAGAATTACCTCGATTAGGTGATACAAGTATGCAGTTAATTTTTGTGTCAAGGTAAAATGGTCATCTGATTTCTTTGTGTTTGAAGTGTAAGATTTTCTTAACCAAGTTTTGTTTTTAGTTTACTAGTATCCTCTCTACCCAATGTTCTTTGTCCTATATGTGAACTTTATGAACTCTTATAATCCCAAGAAGCTCATCCCACGTCGAGGTCTCTAGCCTCAGTAATGGCTATTATTTTGGGTTCCTAAATCTTGGCCATGTTGCCCAACTTCAGATTTATTTGCACTTTGGAGAAGCTTTACCCAAGGATGCCTAAGGACTTCTAATCCATTATAAGAAATTGCATTCTTCAAAACATGTCATCTAGGTTTTATTGCCTTCGTAATGAAAGATTCATATTCGAGTAAGAGTGACCATTTTTCAAATATGAACTTCTTCATTTCCTTCATAGTTAACCACTAGAGAATCCTATATTCCCTTTGTAGTCTTTAATATGCACACTTCCTTGAATTCATTTTTGGAACTCCAAGGAATGCAAGAGGGAGAGATGCTCCTTCTGTAGTCAGTTGTGGTTCCATGCTTATCATGTTCGACGTAAATTTATGTCGAGTAGTACATGGTCTGGCGTAAATTTTGTACATTTTTACCTCTTTTTCTATTACAAAATTATGTTTGTTGTGTTGTGGTTTATCTTAAATGAAAAGTTTTTACGTCGAAGGTTGGTTCAAACATAAATTTACGTCAATGTGCTAGTGTAAGAGAGTTGAGTGAATATTTTCTATAAAATTGATATATATTCATAAACTTTTAGATCTAATTTAAAATATTAAAAAAAAAATACGATTAATTAATGAATATTTGATCACTTAAACATATATACACATATTCATTGTATGAGTGCACCCGATGTTATGCGATTTAATTTAATATTATGTTGATACATGTCAAGATATCTCATATATAAATATATAAAGATATAATACAAAAGGGAATAATAATATCTAAATATTATATCAATTGAAGCAGGTTAATTCTTTTATATTATGAGTCATCAATAGTTTTTCGAACAAATATTTTTGAATAAAAAAAGGCCAATCAATTGAAAATTCTAACAAGCCCACACCATAACTCATATATGACTCTAGATATTCATATCTAATCTCAATCTTGCATTTTCTCAGTTGTAATCCTTGCCCTTATCTAGTTACTATCTTTGGAAGATCTCAAGTACAACTATACAATCCTTAAGCGGAGATCTTTATCAAGAAAAATACGCTTACCCATCTTTCATGGAAATTTAATTAAAGGTAAAAAGTAACCATATCCTGCTAGTGACTAAATCTCGTATCAATTAACTTTTATTATTGTTTATTTCTGGTGAACAGCATAATTAACAAATCACTCTGGGAAAACAAAGGTCTAAGAAGAAGTAGAACAGAACAAAACACAATAATTTTGCTCTCTTTGATTCGACATTTGCAGCGAATGGGTCGTTCGAGTGGTTTCTGTCTCTTTCAAATTTGCTAAAATTTTGTCCCCACATCGTTATCGTAATTTAAGACCTATCTGGTTAACAAATTAGAGGTTACTGTGATATTTTTCTTACGATTTCGTTACAATAATTAGTAAATTTATCATATAATAATTTATAATTAATATATAAAACTATTTTATAGGATTACTGTACAGTTTATTTTTTCATAAAATTTTGCATAGCAAAAACAAATAATAATAATAATAATAATAATAATAATAATGCATGACCTTCCCTATATTTTGGGGCACAATTAATTAGCTTGAGTAAAGAAAACAGAAATTACATAAATAGTGAACCAAATAAGTTAAATATAACTGTAATAGGCATCGATATCTACACAGTCTCTCTGCCCCTTTTTCACCATTTACTAAGTTTACACGTAAAATAGAGAGAAATAGAAATTAAGGCAACAACACTGATCTTCCATCAAACTTCGGAACTCTCCTCCTCTGTTTTCTTGTTGTTACTGTTGTTGTTGTTGAGTTCCGTTTTGTCAGGCTTCTCCTCATCTAGTTGGTCTTCCTTCTTCTCCCCAATCTCTACAACTCCAGCTTGAGGGTTCACTTCTTGTTCTTGATTCTCAGCAGACACCGTTGGAGCAACGTTTTCATTGTTGTCGATATCCCCTTTATGTTCTGGTAGCTTCTCGTCCTTTAGGGTCTTGTTGTTTCTGTACATCATGTAGAGAACGATCTGAATGACTCCAAATGTTAACCCCACAACGTTCGGCAACTGTCCAAGAAAAAACCAGAAGACAGTGTCATATGTGTGCACATGAATTATCCTAAAAGACAAAATAGCAGGTACTGGAAAACACATAATAGCTCGTGTATGAACATGAACATGAACACATTACCGTCACATAGATATCCTTCAACGAAATACCATATAACAGCCACATGATTGCGCTCAACAGAAGGAGCATTGAAAGAGGGAAGGGAAGGAACTCTACGCTTTTGGTCCGAATAACCACCCTCTGAAAATGTAAAACAAATTGAATTAACCATGCGCTCGTGATTAGTCTAGATATTTACGAAGAATATACTTTAAAATATATCAACAGGAAGACTAATTAATTTAAGAGCTTCATTTTTATGCATGTGGGGTACAAATCAAATCGTAGATTGAATGAATTTTGAAGTAATTATTATTATAAACATAATCAAATTTCTTATACAGTTTTTAGTAAAATAAAAGTGCGTCCTACTGTGTTTTCTTAGACCATTTATTCTTAATTTAATAACACGTGACATGATGAGATTAAAAAAAGAAAGAAGGTTCTAGTTTGAAGTAATATATATATATACAAAATATACTCACAATAATGCTTAAAGGTGCTGCAAAAACACTAGTAGCAAAGACCACGCAAATCCATCCTAGAAGCTTGACACGGCCTGCCCCTTTTGCTAGTAAGTGGGTTAGGAGGACAATCGTGCAAAATCCTCCAAAATTGAACAAAACAATCATCCTCAATGTCGACATCTGAAAGTTCAGAAACAGTCTCAGATAATGTTACAAACCATCTATAACCAATGAGGAATACAAAGTGGGAAAATTCATAATATTTAACCCTTGTCTAAGATGTACTAATTGTATATGTTTACCCGAGCTTTCTTGGGGCAGTAAGTGAGAAATATGGCAAGGTAAATTGTCTCAATCACACAACCGAATGAATTGATGGTGATAAGAAGCGTTTCTCCGGTCTTCACATAGGCATAGAAGATCCAAAGCATTGCACTGAAGAGTGCAGCAACATATGGAACTGATTGGAACCCTTCGGTTGATTTCTTCTTACAAACTCTATAAAATGTTGGTCTGCAACATGTGTTTATTTTTATTTTCATCAGTAAAATGTCGGTATATGATTATATAGTTTTCATATGTCAGACAAATATGAATCAAAAGTAGATTGAATGAGCATTCAGACTTACAGTGGTGCCAAAAAGCACACGAAGGAGGCAACATTACCTGCAACATTTACAAGAAAATCAGAAGAATGTCACATCTTCTGTAAACTTCACAGGTATGTGTGTGTGCGTTTATATATGTGCAGAATAAGAAGAGAGTGAAAATATAAAACTTGTGTGTGGATAGATACCTAGAACCCCAAAGAGGAAACTCAAAGGACTGTGAGACATGGCCTTGGATTTCTCTCTCTGATTTTTCGTTCCTTGTCTGAAGGGAGAGAAGGTTGGAAGGTTAGAAAAGAAGAAACTAAGTAGCTATAGCTTAATTTCTGTGTCTCACAACTGCCACGAGTATTGAGGAGAACGAGGCACTATATATATATAAGGATGTGGCTGGCTCATGCACGAGGGAATGGATGGGCATGTAAACTTTGCATGGACAGTATGAAACTATGAATGATTGCTTTTCAACACATTGTTTTGAAAGCCACACAGAAGCCAGAACAAAATTTGATGTTTTTTTTCTGAAAAAAAGAGTATTATATATTTTTTAAGGTTATTATTTTATGTTTCAAAACTAAGATTATTTTCTTAAATAAATAAGTTTTTTTTTAAAATAAACTTCTAAGAAAAAATATTTAATAATAACTCCCTAAATTAAAATAGAGAGGCTATTTAATTTTTTTTAAAACCGACCAATAGACAATTAATATTCTATATCATTACTACTTCTCATATATTACATTAAAATCGTTCTTAAAACGAGAAATAATAATGATGAATCAATATAACTAAAGTAGTAAATGATAAATAACAATGATGAATACGATGATTTTGCCAACTCAATATGTTATTGTTGTTATTGTAAGTGTAGTTGATGTGTCGTTCTTCATTTAATACATGGGCCAACCCTTTACTCAATACCACTTACGTACCTAATATGTCTTCTTTGAAGTCCTTTCTTTTCGCAGCCTTGAACACCACCTCTCCCTTCCTAGTGAGACACATCTCCATTATTTGCATTTCCTTCATCACTCAAAACATTCTTCTTTAGACATTTTTTCAAGGATGTAACTTTTCTTTTCATTATTCTTATTAAAATATTGTTTTATGTGTTCTATTAAATAAAATGATGTCAATAAACAAAGATATGAATCACTGAATTGACAATAAAAAATATTAATAATATTTTATAAAAAAAAATAAGTATAAAAGTTAAAATATAATAAATTTGATTTCTCTTATTTTTATTTGGGCATTGTCTGCCCAGATAACTTAAAATTGTTTATGTTATTCCTATAATGTGTAAACACAGAAAATTATACCAATCATTTATCATGAGCTGTATAACTTATTTTTATTTAAAGTAAATTGGAGAAGTCCATTTTGTTTATTGGTTATAATCTCCCTTTTAATTTTTATATATAATATCTTGGTGGTACTTCAATGTACACATGGCCACCAAACTCTCCTACAGGCGAATCACCTGCACTATTATCAAAAGGTAACCCATTAGGTCAACATAATTTCATGATTTAGAGATGAAAACAGGACACGCGTAAAAATAATGTGATTAATAATATTATAGTCATTGTACTATTGCTTTAGGAGTTTGGGATACACTTTTTTTAATTTTTTTGGCTGAATGGTTTATGATTCATATATTTAATACATATCTTGATGAAACTTATTGTGCTATTGCGTTCTATCTCATAGCTTTGGACTGTCACGCGTGAAACAGTGGAATTCAAAGTCCTCTCGACGATTAACCAAGTGGTACCTCTCATCCGATGACACTTATATGTATCTACTAGTTTCATAATATTATAGAGGAAAATCACTTGCTTTGCACCTGGTTTTGATGGAGATTACATAAAGCATGTGTTTTCCGATGAATACAAAATTTCAGATGAAAAGCCAGATTTTTTAAAGTAAGCAAAAAGAAACATATTTAAAGGGTATCATATATAGTGCATGTCGTTAGTTACTCGAGTTCATTTTTTTAATATATAGTTAGTTTAAGGTTTGATGCTAACAATCTATGTATCACAAACTACATGTAGGACAGACACTGACATGGACACTGATACGACACAGACATAAAGATATGTATAATTTTTAAAATATAGATACGGAGACACGGATTTATATATTATATAATTATGAATTATATAAATTGATAATAAATATTTATGTGCACAAGTATGTTTTCGTGTTTTTTAGCAGAAAGATATTTTTCATTGTTAGTTCAAAAAGATTTGTTCCTTATTTATCATACTAAAAATTCATACAATAAGTTTAAATTTTTAGAAAATTAATGTGTTTCTTCTTTTTAAAATTGTGTTAAAATCATGCTAGAATTGTCAGTAACCCAATAAATATTTTTTGAATCAGACACTTTACTTATAAGTGTCCTACAAGTGTTTTTTTGAGTGTCGATGTCCGATACGTGTATCTGACACAGACACGTCATTTAAAAAGAATGTCTAAGCCTCACTAATTAGATATCAGAATATATTTTTAACTAATCATTATAAAATAAAAAGATATTTGATAATGTTGTAATTGAATGATAATATGTATAAAAATATTTATGTTGTTAATGCATAATATTTATTCCAAGAAATAAAGTCATATACTTCTTGTCAAAATATAAGTATATAACACATTTGTTAAAATGATTACGATAGTTTAACGAAAATAGTACACATTATTTTTTATATTGTAGCATGTACTTCATGATACACGATAGCAGAATAACTCCCTGAATATGGGATTTATAAATTAATTGCGATTAGTGACGGCTAACTTTAGTAGGTATAATTGAACTCCAAAGTGGTGGGTGATTATTAAAATAAGAGGCATAATTAACAAGGTGGTTAACATTTTTAAGATTTTGAAAATCTATCGGCGTTGATATTATAATAGTTATAAGAGGCTTTTTAATGTAATGGTCGCATGATCTCAACATATAAATAAATTACTCAATCTAGAATATTTTTAATTTTATATAATTGATTATATGAATTATTTATTTTGATTGTGTAAGTTTTAAATATTGCATAAGTTCAAACACGATACATAAGGTTATTAAAGTATCTGTTTCACCTAAATTAATAAATTTATAATTGCCTAAAAAATTTATCAATAATAAAAAAAAAGTTATAAATAGGAATACTCCACCCGTATATATAAAAACTCCTAACCAATGAGACATGACTACTACGCAACCTTGTATATATATACTACAAGAAAATTATGAAATAGAAATCAATTTTAGAAAAAAAAAATAATTAGTTCCTATAATGACTAAACTAGAGACCATTTAAAAGACTAAAAATATTGTTGGTTTCTATTATTATTAAATAATTTCTAAATTGGTATCCAATTAGCTACCACGGTTTTAACAACCAATTATTTAGATTTTAAATTTGGTAACAAAAATCTCTGTAGCTAATTAGATACCAATTTAAAAATCATTTAACAATAATAGAAACTAATTTAAAAACCAAAAGTTTTGTTTAGTTTCTAAAATGTTCTCTAATTTAATTACTATAACAACTAATTATTTTTTGTCTTTAAAATTGGTTTCTATTTCATGATTTTCTTGTAATGATACCTTGATTTTCCAACTTCACATTTTTCTCAAATAGAATTCTTATTTTACACACTAGAGATTTTTCAGTCTATAATGCATTGACAAAAAAAAGCTTGAACTCGCTTCTTCCCAAAGCAATAACATAAATACCTATAACCTAACTGCCTAAAGACAAACTGACAATGCTTTTCAAGTCATATTTAATGCATAGGACCTTGATAAAATGTGGAACTAGAGCAAGACATCTTTTAATATCTGTTCCTTGCTACTCAAGAATTCAAACCACGAAAGAAGTTGAGATAAGAAGACCCTCTAGCACCTTTTTTTTCTCATTGTGACAGAAGGGTTAGTTGGGGTAGTAAGGAAGGCGATTAAGAAAGAGTTGTTAGAAAGTTTGGATATCGGAGATAGCTCCATAAAAGTTAATATGCTTCAATACGCGGATAATACGTTATTTTTTTGCAAAGTGAAAGTGAAAAGTGTGTTTGTCATCAAGGCTATTTTAAATTGTTTTGAATTAGTTTCAGGTTTAAAGGTTAATTTTCATAAGAGTAATATTGATAGGGTGGGAAGCAGCTTAAATATGTTACAACGATGTCCGACTATCTTGAATTGCAATATGATGAAGATTTCATTTAAGTATTTGGGCATGCTTGTAGGAGAATGTTACAAAAGAAGCAAGTTTTGGGAAGGGATAGTGGAAAGCGTGAGGAACAAATTAGGAAGATGGAAAGGCAAGTTTATTTCTATGGTAGTAAGACTCTGTTTGATAAATTTTGTGTTATCCTCTCTCCCCCTATTTTATTTGTCTTTGTATAAAATATCAGCTATGGTGGTAAAGGAAGTACCGAAGTTACAGAGAAATTTCTTGTAGGGCTACGGCTCGAATGGAAGGAAAATAGTGTGGGCTCCATGGAAAAAGGTATGTGATTCGAAGGAAGAGGGAGGATTGTAAATGATAAAGATTAGACGATTCAACGTTGCTTTGTTAGGAAAGTGGATATGGCGTTTGGGGTATGAGAAGAAGGGCATGTGGAAAGAAGTGTTGGAATAAAAATATGGAGGCTGGAGGGATCTTAGAAATCAAATGAATAGTATATTAGATTCGCTTTGGTGGAGGATTTGGAAGGAAATGTGGGCGCTTGAGGGTTGGAAAGGAAAGTTTGAGGACAATTGCATATGATATGTTGGGAATGGAAGAGAGATAAGGTTATGGGAGGACAATTAGGTTGGAAATACAAATCTCAAGGCCAAAATTCCAAAGTTTTTCTCAATCTATTCTTATAAGAAATAAGAAATACGTAATCTTTTATCAAGGTTTGAATTTAAGTGTATTATTTTCATGATATAAGAAAAAACGTAGGTCTTACTGCTATACAAGAATTGTGTACGAAGCACAAAATAAAAGAAAATTTTAAAATAATTTCATCTGATAGAATTGTGTTTTTATATATTTTTTAATAATGTTTATAAACTTTATAAGATTTTTTTTTATTGATAAAGAATAAAATAAATAAATTAAAATATTTGACGGGTGTATATAAAAAAAACGTTTAAACCCTATTCGTTTCCGTACATTTATATACTACATAAATAATCCAGCATCTTATGAATGATATAAGTTTGTACTTATTTAATTCTTCTAAAAAATGAATACTATATAATTAATAAATTAATTAGAAAATCGTGTAAAATTTTTGCAAAGATTCTTCCCCCAACAATTAAGCTATAGCGTAGCCTATCGCATTAATTGTGGATTTAAGCAATCAATTCAAATTAGAATTATACTGCGATATTATAGGCTAAGAAGCAAACCTTTAGATGATTACACTACAGAGTTGTTGTATACGCGTTCTCTTTACAGTGACCAAATTCTTTTCAAAAATCTTAAAATCAATTTTTATTACACTTTAAAAAAGTAAAATATAGTAAAACTGGCAATATTTATGATAAGAAGATTTAAAAGGTTGGAGCACCCATTTTACTTTAATTAATTTTTTATCGATAAAAAATATGGTAAAAAAAATCTGTTTTGGTGGTGATTTTAGAATGGTTGACCACAAAAGCAGAGTAAATGGAATGTAACCCAACTCTAGAAAAAAGGGAAGCAATATGATTAATAGTGATTTAGAGGTTTTTTCACAAAACGTACGAGTATAATTTTTTTTCAAAATTATATAAATAAATACTTTTAAAAAAAA
>Ga0123341_1006011_pt1 | contig 10914 bp, 7 predicted proteins | sample Turbeapinknodule_FD_89959 | JGI IMG/M metagenome (GOLD analysis project Ga0123341, IMG submission 89959) | Root nodule microbial communities of legume samples collected from Mexico - Turtle bean Mexico pink nodule | ecosystem: Host-associated > Plants > Roots > Nodule | place: Mexico: Nepantla...
AATATAAATACAATGAAATACTATTTATATAAATAACTAAAGATCTTAAAAACCATACAACAAAAATAAACATATATGCATCAACAGGTTTCTACAATAAAAGCAACAACCAACTTAATACTTCAATGACTAATTAATAATAAACAATATATAAATAATAAAATGAATATAAACACTCCATAATATTAACATAAAATATATAAAATAAAAAATATGATCGAAGATTTTAATGACTTTAATATACTGACAATTGTTATAGTGTTAAACATATTTAATAATTGCAACATATTATAAATATACCAGATAATGGAACAAAATTGTAATAGTTTATATATTATGTATTCACATTGCAATGAACAAATAGAATATGAATACTAGTAATGCATGAACAAATAGAATATGAATACTACTAAACATAAACATATAGTCAACATAAGCATAAAGAGCACTTAACTATTCAGGTTTCCAACAAAGTGAAAGTACAAAAATAAATATGTTTGATCTTTCGTAAGCACTAGTAATTGTTATCCTAAGAGAATAATAAAAGAAATTATCCAGGATAGCTTAAACGGTGAATAGAAGTAAGTAACAAAACCCTGATGTGAGAAGAATGATTTTTGGTATCACATTCAAAGATAATCTTGTCTCCTTCACGCAAAGAATGAAGACGACATAAATTCTTCCACGCTTTGCCAAGTTTAATGCGTCTAGAAGGAAACGTCCCTTTCAACACCTTGCATTCCACCTCCATTAGTATACCATGGAGAGTAACCTTATTGAATATCCCTTGTCAAATATATTGTGCAAATGGAGCAGGAAGATCCTACAACAATATGAAAATAATAAGTAAAAAGAAATGAAGTAGAATATAATATAAGGCACTTTAAAAGAAATGAATGTTATACTAACCAGATAACTAACTTTCATACTTAATCGAGACAATTTTATCGAAAAATGGTCAAAGGGACCAATGCTTAAGGGTTCCTTCCCTTCAATTTCCTCCAAATAACGATTTACTCCACTTTTAGGGATGTCATCCATATAAACAGTTATATGGAAAGCGTTCTGACCCACGTAATGAAATAACATATAGTGATCACTTGTGAAGCCATAAAAATCAGTCAAAGTCCACCATCCACGCAAAATTTCCGGCAACAATAAATTTTCATTATACTGCACTATGTGGACGTTCCCTGCTAAATCTGCAAGTGCCCACTCCTCTCCAAGTTCCTTTTGAAACTCGATGGCGAAAGCACGATCAACATAACCAAGCTATTGATGTTAAAATAAAGAATAAAAAGTCAGGAAATGAAGAAACTGTTTAAAAGGACAAATTTTAGAAAAGAAAAGACTCCTCTTGTTTCAAATCTAATGATTTCTTCAGCACTAGGCGCCATTAAATGAATAATGGAATAAACATCAAGAAATAAGTAGGAGAGAAAGTGATAATAGAGAAATAATAAAGAAAGCACCAAGAAGGAAGTAGTAGAGAATTAGAAATTATAGAGGAACAAAGAAGAAAAAAATATGATTGTGAATAATAAAAAAACCGCACAATGTTATGACCTTTGGTGTAACTATTTATAACATATTTTATGACCTTTGGTTTGTCCATTGCAACAAAAAAAATTTGTTTCATTTTAAGTACAACATTAATTAACATTAATTAATTAATATTAAAAAATAACAATTAAATTGAAATTACATTTATTTAACAAAAATAACAATATTTATACCCACCAAACAATTAACATGTAGGTAACACATGTAAATAGTTGTAAATCATATATAAAATATTTTAAGTTTCGATGTTTGCAATAACATAAAAAAGAATAATATTGTTATATGTACAACAAATATAAAACATAAAATAAAGTCAAATATAATACAACAAATATTTATAGAATGAAATAGTACTCATAAATAACTACAAATTTGAAAAATGATACAATAAAGACAAACATATATGCATTAAAACGTTTCAAGATAAATAAACATAACTTAATACATCAATGACTAATTAATTAATAATAAACAATATATACAAAATCAAATTAATATATTCATTCCATAATTTAGAAGAAATATATAAAATAGAAAAACAATATGAAACAGGTTTATGAATTTTAATATATTGACAATTCTTATAGCGTTGAGCATATTTAGAAATGTCAACACATTATTAATATGCCAGATAATAAATGAAAAATTTAGAACAGTATGTATACATATTGCAAATAATGGAAACAATAAATACAAAGAACTAAAATGAGATAATTAAACATAATCATAATAAAATAAAAATAAGTAGTAAACCAAAGAAATTGTTCTGGTTTCCAACAAAGTGGAAACTTGATGCTTCCCAGCAAAGGAAGGAAGCAATACTTGCAAAATAAACCAACTAAAAAAAAAGAGTAATATGGTTCAAAACAATAAAAATGATTATCCTAAAAGCTTAAGAAATTTAATTACACACTAAGTCTTGTAATGACTCGTCATCAATAGTAGAACCCTGATATCAGAAAAGGGCTTCTTGTTTTGACATTCAAATATAATTTTGTCATCTTCACGGATAGAATGAAGACGACAAAAATGTTTCCACCCGCTACCAAGTGTAATGCTTCTGGAAGGAATCCTGAACTGAAAACGTTGCATTCCACATCTTGTAGCGATCCATGTAGAGTAACCTTCTTGAACCTCCCTCTACAAACATATTCAACAAAAGAAGAAGACAAATTCTTCAACAATAACCATATAATTAGTTAATAAAACAAATAGAATATAACTATAACCATTTAAAAAGAAAGGATGTAAACTAACCACATAACCTCCATAGACCTGTTTTGAAGACACCTTTAAGCTAAAATGTATAAAGGGGCCATTGTTGAACGACTCCCTCCCTTGAACATTATTTTGGAAATTTCTTACAACACTTTCACATAACTCTCCCATATAAATAGTTATATGGAAGGAGTTATTACCCACGTAACGCAACAATATATTGTGGTGACCTTTAAACCCATAAAAATCACTCAGATTGGACCATCCATAGAAAATATGGGGACAAAGTATATCTTTGTTATAATATACTATATGAATATTGCCTTGATTGTCGCTGAGGGTCCACTCCTCACCCATCTCATTTTCAAACTCGATGGCGAATGCACGATCCACGTGCCCATTCTATCCATTTTAAAACCACAAAAATACTCAAAGAACTGAAAAAACTATGAAAAATAGGAATCTGAGAAAAAAAAAAGCATACCTCCCCATGAATGTTAACTGTTGTAAACAAACCTCGAGTATCAAGTTTTACGATCTCTTCAGGAATGACAACCATGACAGTGAGAAAAAGAAAGATGATGACGATGGAAGTAGGGATGAGTAATTTAAGAAGTTACAAAGAATAAAGCATTAGGATTGTGAGTAATAAAAAGCCCTACGTTACTTATTTATAGCAAACATGTCTTTTCAATCACAAATCTACGATTATTTTTTTCTGAAACAACATGTCCTTTCAGTTCCAATATTAAATAATAATAAAAATAATTAAAATCCAATAATGATACTAATAAAAATTAATGAATAATAATAAATTAAATACAAATAAATACGAAAAGACAAAATTATAAAAAACAGAGTAGATGAGTGTGTTACCTGTAATTATTCTTTGACGTTTCGATTTTCCATTGCCTTATACAACATGGTCTTTAACAAAAGAACTTCAACATTTGTATCGGAATGAAAAATAGGTGGAAAAAAGGTGAAAAAAAAGTTTAAAAAGAAAGTTTAACGACAAAAAAGAGATGTCTTTGAGAGGAAGTCAAAACCCTAAGTAGCCAAAAAAAAATTCTCCATTAACGATTAAAACAACAAAAACCAATAATGAAAACAACCATACAGACAAAAGAAGGAAAAAGCACACGTCTTTAAGAAAACAACTTCAACATTGGTTTCGAAATGAAAAATAGGTGAAAGAAAGTTTAACAAAAAAAAGAAGATGACTTTGAGAGGAAGTCCAAACCCTAACTAGCCAAAAAAAATTCTCCATTAACGATTAAAACAGTAGAAAACCAGTAATGAAAACAACCATGCGTACATAAAAAGGAAAAAGCACACATCTTTAACAAAACAACTTCAACATTGGTTTCAGATGAAAAATAGGTGAAAAAAAAAACAATAATGAAAACAACCATGTGGGCAGAAGAATGAAAAAGCTCACATATTTAACAAAACAACTTCAACATTGGTTTCAGATGAAAAATAGGTAGAAAAAGGTGAAAAAAAGTTTAAAAAGAAAGTTTAACAACAAAAAGGAGATGTCTTTAAGAGGAAGTCCAAACCTTAAGTACCCAAAAAAAATTTACTCCATTAACGATTAAATCAGCAAAAAACCAATAATGAAAACACCCATGCGGACAAAAGAAGGAAAATATTTCACCTTGGTGCTTGAACATACGATGGATTCCAGTTCGCCAAACATGAATATGAAGGAAAATATATTCCGCTACCGGCTGTTGCACAAACAAAAGAAAGGCCAAATCAAATGAAATAGGGCGAAATGTGAGAAAAGGCATAGAGCAAACCCAGAGAAGAAGAAATCCAAGAAAGGGCAAAAAGCCCAGAGAAGAAGAAACCCAAGAAATGAAAATGAATGAGAGAAACCAAAAGGCAATGAAATCAAAGAAAGAGAAAGGCAGAATAGAAGAGAGAGAGAGACACTAAAAGTAAATGAGAGGGAAATGTGAGTGATAATAAAATGAGAGTTTTGTGACACGTGTATGTTCTACAACGTGCCACTTGTCACTCCTAGAATCAATTTGAGATTACTATTTTTAGTTAAAATTTGTTCTTTTTTATCTTTTTTAAGAGTTACCCTCAGAGTGCCTTCTATTTGTATTATAGATTGATGATTTCTTTTACGCTTATTATCTTTGTTTTTCTTTTATTTTTTATTTTAATTTGTTTGTTTTCGGTTATTTTTTAAAAATTTAGTTATTTTTATTTATTTCAAATTTTTTGTTTTCTTTTTTTTTAAAGAAGTTATTTTTTTTTCTTAGTTTTAAATTTTTTGTTTTAATTTTAATTTTAATTTTTTATTATTATTTTAATCCTTGTTTGAGTGTTCTGATATATGATATTAAGAAGATAGATTTCGAGAGATCAATTGCAATTAGATTTAGAATTTGAGTAGATAACTCAGAAAAATAGAAGTAGAAAAGAAAAAGAAAAGCAAGAAGTTAGAAAAGAATCTTCAACCACGTTTACACCTCACATTGAGATAATTCAAGAAGAAAGTAATATGGTTGAGGAAGGACAATCACCACCTAAAAGAACAATTGTTAAATTCTACAGAGCAGTAGAGTTGGAGGACCTAGCGTCACACAAAAAGTTGGGTAGTCAATGGTCAAAGGTTGAAGCCTTATTTAGGTGGTGAAATTGAAAGGATCATCATATTGATTTTGTTGAAGGAGCTATAAAGAAACATGTGTCAAACTATATGACGTTAAACAATTGCTTATTAGGAGGCAACCCAATATTTTAATTACTATGTTTTATTTTTGTGTGTTTTGTTTAAGTTATGTGTTGAGTGATGAAACTAGGTTTGATGAGCCTAAAACTGTTCGGGTCGTATGTTGCATGGCCTAGGGACAAATATTATTTTTCCGAGGGGGCAAATCCAGTAGAAGAAACAAGACCATCTACAGTTGTAGATGAAGATTTTAACACAAAAATGAATGAGTTGTTAAGAAGAGATGATTGAGCACAAAACATGGTTTTATTTTTCCTATTTATTTCCTTTCAACCTGTTTAATTTTCTTTTTTTGTTGTTGTTTAATTTGCTTTTGTTTTACTTTATTTTATTTGTTGAGTTGTTTTTCTAGTTTTATTTTGTTCTTAAAATGTTATTGGAAGAAATAGAATATTAATTTGAATTGTGGGAAAAGTATTAATTAGACTTTGTGTTTAAAGATTAGAAAGGTGAAATGACATAGACATGGGTTGGAAAAGAAAATGTTGAATCCATATATTTAAATGTGGTTGAGATTGTGGTACATGAAAATTAAACATGATGACTAGTTGAAACGGAGAATGACAAGTAATAAGGAATTAGACTAATTAAGTCAAGAAAGTGTGTGTCAGTCTTAAACATTTTGAGAGTTTCATTGATGAATTGATCGTTGTGGTTGCTTGATTTTTTTATTTTATGTTACATCATCAAAGAGCATGAAAATGCAAGGTCAAATAGTCAACCTTTATTTAAATTGATTATATCTTTGTGATAGCCCTTTTTTTGCCAAGATTTTCTTTTATTATTGCACCCCGAACCTTAACTGATATATTTTCCTACCTGTTGGCATGTTTAAGGAAGCAGAACATAGATGCAATCTATATATAAAAAGGGGGATGATTGGCTTTAGTTGTTTTAAAAGTTTAAATAATTTATTTGGTTGGAAATAGGAATAATCTATTTCTATTATCATTGATTGAAAAAAAAAGAAAAGAAAGAAAAAAAAAATATAGTTCACGATGAAATCGTGAATAAGTAAAGAAATTGGGGAAAAGTGGTAAAGTCAAAGAAATTGGTGATTAGATAATACATATGTACTGTATTGGGATTGTAGGCATGTTTTTTTTCTTTTAAGTGTGCATTTTTTCTCTGAAAAACCAATATTTTTTGGAAGCTCAACCTCATTATAACCCAGCAGAAGACCGTAAGATTCATGTTTCTAATGTGATTATGATATGAAAATGAAATGAAAATCAATTGTGATTTGTTAGGATTCAGTGGAAATAGAGAGAAACACTTGTGAGAATATGAGAAAAAGTTCCTTAATAAATTGTCATTTCATTCTTTCGGTTGTTATCCTCCAAGTTGATTGTATCTATATCTTATATTTGATATTTGAAGTTGGAAGCACCATAAGTTTTTAATTAATCTATTGTTTAGTAAATAAAGTTGTTTTGATATTTGAACTCAAATATGATTTATTTATATTCATTTACTTTGTTTCAGGGCAACAAGATTCTAAGTTGGGGGAAGTTGATAAATACTATAATTAAGTCATATTTCATACAAAAGGATAGGCACTTATGAACTTTAATTGATAAAATAGTTATAATTCAACTTCTAATTTAGGAATTTGAACATTTTTACATATTTTTGGATTGTAAGATGAAGGTGAACAATTTATCTCAAATTTGTGTTAATTTCATAATTCTAGGAGAAAATGAAGATAAAAGGGCTATAGGAGAATGGACAAATTGAAGACAAGAAGAAAAGGCAAAGTGGAGCATTGAAAACTCGCTCAAGACTCATCCAAGCCTCACTTAAGCGAGTTGACTCCAGTAAAGTTGAGCTTTTTCTTGTAAAGCTCGCTTAAGTAAGTAATATCTCACTTCTTAAGCTAGATGTCACTTAGCCCAAGCCCAATTAGGTTAAATAGAAGGAGTGGAGCATAACCCTAGACATCACTGGGAGGAACCAAAGGAAGGAAATCCTAAAGGAGACACCCGTTAAGGAAAAACGCTATGAATATTCTTTTCTTGCTATCAATGCTTGTAATAGCCACCATTAATGGCTAATTCTTTTCTTTGGGATTGAGAGTAATTTGTTCAAACTCTTATGTATTGAAGTGATATTTATCTATAATATTCAGTTCTTTATTGATGATTGGTATTATCATTTTATTCTCAAAGCTTGAAACTATTCATGATTTTAATCCTTAGATTTGACTGGAAATTACTTCTAAGCATCTGACCTAAATGATAATGCTTAACATATTTAAATGTTAGGAATAGATTTGAAATGTTAATTTCTTTATAACATCTGTTCGTAATGATAAAGAGTTTTTATAAATATGCAAAAAATCGATATTTAGGAGACTCTCTTAATAATTTTGTATGTAAGGAACCGATATGAATAATTTTTATATGTGCATCAATATCAATAAAGATGGAATGTTATAAATTTAAAATACAAACGAGAATGAGAAGGATTAACCTCATTCCCAATTTTCTTAATTTTATTGTTTTACTCATTTATTTTGTTTTCATTTAATTTTCACGAAAACTTATGTCAATATCTTTCAAATCAAATTATTGTACATATTCTTATACTTAGTGAATACTACTATTAGGATTTAAAATAAATGTTCCTTCTAGGTTCGATATCCGTTTTTAGGGACAAATTATTAGTTTTGACTCGGTATACTCGCCATAAAAAAAAGGTTATGAGTCCACACCCATAAAAGGGTCATCATATCATACAAATATTACATAAAATATACAAGAAAATGTATATCATACAAATGTACATATATAATCATCATTATCATCAATGATTATACCACACACATATATTAACACACACACATATATATAACCATTACATGCTTATCATTAACATCACCTCACCCTCAAGTATGTGTCATTTGAGTGAGTTCATCTCACTTTAGTGATCTTGATAGCTTAAACAAGAAAAACTTTCTTGCTTGAGCATTTTCACATAATTTAAGTGATAAGAATTCCGTAGAAAAGAGTTAGTTAAGCCCCTCGTTCACTCAAACGCTCATTCAATGCTTGAGCAACCATCACTTAAGCATCATTCCAACACTTGGGAAATGTTACTTTTTGTGTCACCTAGAAAGTTTCAAAATCATCATTCTCACTGTTTCATTAATTCTTGAGCAACCATATTTTCATTTGAGCATTAACACATAGTTGCACGATATCATACATTTCAAAACCTCATGCGTTATTATTGTACCTTAACTCTTAAGCAACCTCTCGTGCTTGAGCTTCACCCACTTTAGATGATAGATAATTGTCTCGACCTCTCTCTCATTCATGTCTCAAGCCTTCACTTAATCATATACTTTGTCGATTGAATGTCCATGTTGGCACTTAAGTCATTGAGTGGTGTATACTATGATGACTCACCACTTAGCGTCGTTTGAGTGACAATCCACCTATTGAGACAATTCATTGATTAAGTGATATCATCCTAAAGAAGAAAATTCACAATAAAATGTAAAACATATCAATTAAAATTTTTACAAAACAATAATTTCTTCTTATAATAATTCCATTATACTCATCAATAATAACCACACTAACATATTCAATTTCTCAATTATCATATACAATTTTACACAACCCGTTTTCATCATACATATAATATACTAATATCACCATTACGTTTTTCACACAATTAAACATTAATCCAAATTATTAGATGTTATAATTAACTCTTCTTACATAAAGATAGTGTGCCTATAGACAAAACATTCTTTATACTCAAGAGAAGAAAAAGAAAGTTTGAAACATTAGTATGGAATGAGCTACTTACACAGATCAAAAATATGATAGACTCAACTTGATCCTCAGGTTGCTACCTCTTTATAAAATGCATAAATTTAGCTTTCAAAAATCTAGAAAAAGTTTAAAATGATGAAATTTCTAAGGAAATAAAGAATGAATACTTATAACTTATTTATAATCTTTTTATGATCTATCCATTTAAAAATTATAGTTATTAACAATTTAGGTATTACAATAAATGCACATATATGAATATGATTATACAAACTATATGTATACTCGTTGAAAGTTTAAAATATGATTTTAAAAGTAAGAAGATAATATAGTCCTTTTGGGTCCATATATTGATAATTTGGCATATTCTAAACATAGTATATGTATTAGAGTAGACATGTACTTTTTATTTGTGAAATTTGTGTTTTCTTTAGCTGATATCGCTCAAATGATAGATCGTTGTTTAAGAAATGTCCAATCGATGAATCATCATTACATAAGCTACTGAAGTGCTAGCATGGACGAGACTGAGACAACTTTTTCTTTTGGAAGAAGTGATGTTCAAACGAGATGTTACTTAAGTGCTAATATGTGACAATGGTGCATTAAATTATGAAATATGTGAGATAATACAACTACGTGATATCACTCAAGCATTAAGGAGACAATGTGTTTGATGTTTTTGGAACTTGTTGGATTATATATAACAAGAAATGATACATCGCTTAAGTGTTGAGATTATATATATCTAAACTGTTAGATGATGTTCAAATGATAGATACTCAAGCAATGAGTGATCATTCGAGTGAGGAAGAGACCGAATAAACTATTTTTCTGGAGATGGTCGCTCAAACAATGAGCCGTTTGAGTGAGATGAATATCATATTAATTCTCTTTCCTCTAAAATTGGTGTTGCTAAAGAAATGTGAGATTGTTTAAGTAAGGAAGTTTTTTTTTATAAGGAATCAAGATCACTTAAGTGATGTTAGACCGATGATGATACACATATGTGAATATATATATATATATATATATATATTATTGATGATGATGAGATGTATGGATATGTATGATATATGTTGTGTTATATATTATATGTGTTATATATTATATGTGTTATATATTATACAGTATTATGATCCTTTTATGAATGTGTAGATGTTGATAACTTTATGGCATTTTGATCCTTTTACGAGTGTATGCTTATCATTTGTGATATCGTGCCTCTTTGGATGTATTGTGATCTAGGATGATATCATTATCCTAATGGTCATAAGCACAAAAGTTCATAAAAATTAAGATATGGTAAAAAATTGAATAAGACTTGTACATAACTTATAAAATTGAGAATGAATTTCTAATTGTGAAATACAGGTCTCTTGTAAAATATACTAAATAGAAATCTTTCAATTTTCAATGGGACAAGTTACTTTAAATAATTGAAATGCAATTAAGAACTCTATTTTTTCATATAAGAGTGATTTAAATGTAATTTGTTGATGTTTTTTAGTGTGATACTATGATGTGACTTTATATATATATAAGTTATTAGAACGTTAAGTCTTCAAAACTATTTATATATCATATATATACTAC
>Ga0123341_1006012_pt1 | contig 10913 bp, 7 predicted proteins | sample Turbeapinknodule_FD_89959 | JGI IMG/M metagenome (GOLD analysis project Ga0123341, IMG submission 89959) | Root nodule microbial communities of legume samples collected from Mexico - Turtle bean Mexico pink nodule | ecosystem: Host-associated > Plants > Roots > Nodule | place: Mexico: Nepantla...
GTTATTATATTACTCTGTTTATGCACTCACAAGAATGGAACTCAAGTAGATTTGAAATCTGTGGTGCACATTTAGGTTTTGTTGTGAAGGTGCAACAGCCTTATAACAGAGCATCCTAGTTCAAAAAGTTTAAGCACCTGAAACGTGAATCGTTGCCATCATTATAGAGAATTTTTATTAAATTTTTAGTAATTAGAAGAACACAAAAAATATTATATTTTTTATTGTTTTTATCATTACTTTCATACCTAAGTAATTTTATGTTAAAATGATATTTTGTAGTTTGTTTTTTTATAACATCAGCCCTGACACATTTTATACACTACCTATTCTTTTCAAGATTTTCTCTATTAATTTTGTGTTTTTCTCATTTTTTTTGACAAAGTTGAGTATATGAAAACAAAAATTATTCACTTAAATTATATATTTTGCATGAAAACTTAAGTTATAATGTGTTTAACTTGATTTATATCTTAACCTCTTCTTATCTTTATCTTTGTGTGTATTATCTGATATTGAAAGATAAATATCTTATAACTTTCATTACTTTAGTTATGCTATTGATGCATTCACTCCTCCTCTATAGCATGATTGGTCCTATTTTGGCTTCGTTGACTCTTCCTCAATACGAAACACTTGTAGTAGTTCACTTCTAGTACAATTTATATTAGTACTCTATTAATTTGTAAAATTAATATGTTTTCTTTTATCTGTTTGTCATATTTCTTAACATTGAATCTTTGAGTTTAGAGCAATTTAGGAATGGAAATGACAACATTCTTGATTGGAAATGTTTGAATCAAAATGGCAATGAGAATGGCTATGGAGATGATAGATTTATACATATAATACTTACCTTGATAATGGAAATAAAAGTTTTGGAAGAGAAGTTTTAAATCTGGAGAGCAAAACAAATGAGAATATAGGGCGCAAGGATTTTGAATGGAATTTTAAGATGCTAAAGTTTTTAGTTTTATTTTATTTTTTATTTTTTTTAGAAAAATCCCACCATTAGCAAAGTAACTTCTTCTATGCTAGGCTAGGTCTTTTTAGTTCAGGCTAAATTTTGACCGAGATCATCATATTTTTCTAGCTCAAGTTAGGTCATTTTAGCTCATGTTAGAATTTGGCCGAGAGCAACAAATTTTTCTAGCTTAAGCTAGGTCATTTTAGCTTAGGCTAAAATTGCAAAACAAAATTTCTTTATTTTTCTGCATATTTAGTTTAGGCTATAAGAACTTAGCTTAAGCTAAAATTACCATGCAATGAAATTTTCTTGAAAAATTTCATTTTATCTTTGTCAATAGTTTCAAACCTTTTTAAGTTTTCTTTCATCCATTCATTTCACTTAACATTTCAAACCTACATGACCATTTCAAAAATCAAATTGGTTTTAAAGACATTAAATATTAAAACATACTACTAGATCAAAAGAAAAATTAAAGACACACTTCAAATAGGTTGCCTCCCAAGCGCTCGTTTAACGTCATATAGCTTGACGCCTAATTAACGTCATTAAAGGATCAACAACAATCATATCCATTCTAAGACACTCTTTCTGATCATTTGAATATTTCATTGCTTCAAAAATATTAAAGCTTACTTCTTCATCTTGAACACAAACCTTCAATCTTCTCTTGTCTACATCAATTATAACTTTGACAGTTTTCTTGAATGGCCTTCCCAATATTAAAGGTACTTCAGCATCTTCTTCAATATCCATAACAACAAAATCTACTGGAAATAGAAATTTATCTACCTTTACCAACAGATCTTCAACTATTCCATGTGAATATTTGATTGATCTATAAGCCAACTACAAAGTCATTCTTGTTGGTCTCACTTCTACATCTCCAAGTTTCTTCAGCATTGATAAAGGCATCAAATTAATACTAGCTCCAAGATCTACTGATGTCTTTCCGGCAGTGAGATTTCCTAGGGTAACTGACAAAGAGAAACTCTCAGGATCTCTATATTTCTATGGTAATGATTTTTTTAATTATAGCACTGCATCCATCTTCCAATTCAACTATTTCCTGGTCATTGACCTTTATTTTCTTTGTCAATAATTCCTTCATGAATTTAGCATATGTAGGCATCTACTCTAAAGCTTTAGTAAACGGAATATTAGTTTGCAATCATTTGAGAATATTCATAAGTCTTGCAAATTGTCTTTCCTTGTCTTTTCTTTGTAAGAGCATGTAGATAAGGTACATATTTTATAGGAACACTCCTCTCTTGTTTTTCACTTTTTTTTTTCTATTTTCTCTCCAGCATCTACAACATCTTCCTTATTCCTTCTTTTTCCTTCCTCACACTCAATTTGTTCTTTTTCAATCTCTCTCTTTTTTAAAATCTCCTCCTTAACAACTAAATTATATCCAATTCCTTTTCCTATAACTCTCTCACTTCAGGTAGTGATAAACTTCCAATGCTCATTGGGATTGGTTTGTGTATTGGTTGAAAATTGACTTCCTTGATTACCAGCTAACAGTTTAGCCGATTGTCCCACCTGTGTCTCTAAATTCCTTATTGATCGTTCAGTATTTTCTGATTGGATAGAGAGACTTACATGAACTTCTCAAAAGTATCCTCCAATTTGAATGTTCTCTCATGAATGGAAGGATAATGTGGTTGTTGTTGTTAAGGAGCTTGCCTGTCAGATGATCCAGCTTCTTGCTTCCACCCAAAACCTTGATTTGGATTATTCCTCCACCCTTGAGCCATGTTATTTGGATAGTTAGATGAAAATTCACCTTGCCTTCCTTGATTATTCATATACTGAACCTTTTCCTCAAATGGATTTTGATAAGAGCATTGTCCATTAAGATGATCTCCCCCACAAAAATAACACTTCAAATCTTGATTCTGAATTGAAGAAGAATTTACTGCATGTAACTGTTGAGGCAGTTTTGACATTTTCTTGGTTAATGTCTCGCTTTGCTGAGTTAAAATTTTATTTTGTGCTAAAATTTCATCTGAAGTACTAAGATCCAGCATCCCTTTCTTTTGCATTGTATGTCTATTGTGTTAAGCTTGGTAATCTGTTGAGGCTAAGGCATCAATGATTCTTGTAGCTTGCTTTGCATCAACAGTCATCATTGTACCTACTACTGCAGCATCCAATATCATTTTAGTATCAGGCCTCAAACCATTGTGGAATATGTTCAACTGAGCAATATCTTCAAAGCTATGATTAGGACACCTTCTTAACATCACTTTAAAACGTTCCCAAGCTTCACAGAAAGGTTCATCTTGCCCTTGCCTGAATGTGGAGATATCAGACTTAGCCTTGATATATCGAGAGAGTATAAAGAATCTATGTAGGAATTTCTCTTCTACATCATTCCAGCCAGTTAAACTTTGGTTTGGATGTGACTTTAACCAATCTTTTGCCTTGCCTGCAAGTGAGAAAGGAAATAGACGTGGATAAACAGATTCAATATCATTTTCCTCAAAGCTCATAGTCCCAACCAACTCATAGAATAGGGATAGATGAGTATAAGGGTCTTCATGATCCATTTTAGTGAATTGATGGGTGCTGATTAAACAAAGAAAAGATGACTTCACTTCTAATGATTTGGTTGCAGGTGGTATGGTTATGCTGGAGAAATGCCTTGGTCCTTATTGCATGGCATAGTCTCCCAATGTCCTTCTAAGTGGATTTTGTCTATTATCAGCCATTTCTAAATCTGTTTGATTGTGTGAGTTGAGAGTGTTGGAAGATTCTCCTTTTGCTTGTCCTTCCTTCTTCTTTTCTCTTCTCTTCTTACTCTGATTTCTTCTAGTTGTCTTTTCAATTTCTGGGTCAAATTCCAATTGATCTTCAAGAACCTGTCCTCGTAATAACATATATCTAAGACGACTAAAGCAAGGATTAGCATAGGACAAAAGAATAAGATCTAGACAATTATCTATTCACAAAGAAAACAAAATATTCACAATACTCAATAAGTTATACTTCAAAAATTCTTAAAAGAAATTGTTCCCCGGCAACGACGCCAAAAACTTGTTGATTTATCTCGGCAAGTATACTGAATTAACTGTAATATAGTACTACTTAAAGTACGAATGTCGAACCCACATGGAACAATTCTAATTAAGATGTTTTCTGTTATAAAACTCATCAAGTATAGAAAACAACTTTGAAAACTTTTTCATAACCAAATTAACACTTTTACTAGAAATAACTCAAAGTTTAGGATGTGATTCAACAAGTAACAAAACTAACTTATCAAATATAGATAAAAAATACTTGGGATTGAATTGCTTCTATCTCAGTCATCTTTATTTCGGAATAATACAATATATATTACTCAAAACTACTTATTCTTGATGTTGTAATTTATAGTCATTTACCTTGATTCCTCACAGATGAAATTCATAAGATGATTTCTCAAACACTGATTTCTCATATATCTAACAAATCATCCACCTTTATGAACAAAATTATGATGCAATTAATAACCTGGAATCTATTCCTAGCATTAACAGTTATCAAGTATTTTCTTCTATTTCAGATCCTTAAAAATACTTTCCAGTTAAAGTTAAGGATCAAAATCAAGACTCCATTGATCAAATAGAATCTAGCAATAAGCATGAAACGAAAATACCAAGAACAAGTAGAAAAGAGAATATATATATATATATATATCACCAAGAATACATTTGATCATAGTAGATTACATTGAATTCCAAGTTTGAAAGCACTTAGCCACTCATGATAGCTCCTTCAATCTTCATTCTTGATCTGAATTGCATAAGAAGGGATGATCTAAGCAGATTTTTCTTCTAAGAACAAAGTTTTCTTCTTATTCTCTCACTAACATCTCTCTAAAATCCTCACTTATTTTCCACCACCGTGTTTTAATTCTGTTCCAAAATTTATTTAATGAAATTTAACTCAAGCCAGCCAATCTAGCTTAGGCTAGATCACTCGGTGTTGTTTTAGCTTGAGCGAGCAATTCTAGCTTAAGCTACTGCACCATTAATTTAATCTGTATAATTTTAGCCTGAGCAAAATCTTCTAGCTTGAGCGAGGTGCTTCCTTTATATTTTTCTTCTTTACTCCTTCTTGTGATCCAATTAAGTTTTTGCTTTCTTTCTTTTAATGCTTCACATTCATCTGAAATTTACACAAAATTTGGGATTAAATTTCTTCATTTGTTTCATGGTTCAAAATATATATTCAGATTCAATAATTCTCATATTAGGGTAATTTTTTGACATTAAGCAACAATTAAGTTCCAAAGTGTTCAGTTTTCTCAATTATAAATACTACACATTGGCACTTATCAATTGTTGACAAGATGAGCGTAGATGAATTTGTCCAAGTCCACAAAATACATAAGCAATTACAACTTTTGTTGAAAAATCATTTGTTATATTTCTGTTGAAGTTGTATAACTTATTTATGTTGTCTCATTATCTATTTTTGATCCACCCATTTAGCCTATACATGAGATTTCCGAAATAATAAAAAGGGAAATTTGAAGGAAGTTTGAAGACTTAAAGGGAGATTAAGATCTTAGACTTTGATGTGTCGAGAAAGTTAAGAGACTTACATGTTGGCATGTGGGATCAAACATTTATCACTAAACCAAAAGTTATAGCTTAAAGTCATAGAAATCACAACAGTTTGAAATTAGCATCTTCTGATAAGTGTAGCTCAATAGATTGTCTAACGTGTTAAAGATAGTAAAATTGTCTAATACGTTGAACACCAACACAATAATAATTATTACTATTTTTTCTTACTTCTACACATGAAAATACTTTGTTAATAAACACTTTATATCTCATAATGTTTGTTATTATCAAAATCTTATGGACTACTTATATATATGAAATCGTCTAACATGATCTTAAATTATCTAGAAATGAATAGATCGTCTAATGTCTTAAAAAATATTAAGAATTTAGACTCATTATTTAGGTTTGATTCATCCATTCAACCACAATCATCTTATGTGTTTAATGTTAATAACAAAAATACTATTGATTATTTCTTGACTTTATAATCGTCATCATATAGTGTCGTTAAATGATGTTTTTGCACTAGCACTAGTAACCTCCTACCAATATTTTTTTTTTTAATAATAATAATAATAATGGTAATAATTATAAATATCAATAAAAATAATATAAATTTGTAATTGTAGTTCACTTATAAAATATAATCACTCGTGAAATGTAAAATGATAATGCCAAGACCTTTGAGTTGAATTGAAAAGAACAAACACTTCATTGAAATGAAATACATTTCCTTGTTGGTTTTCAATGTTAAGCAAATAGCCTTGTGAGGTATGAAGTGAATATGGTTGGTAGTGTTAGCTGTACCCAAAAGTTCCCCCAAACACTTCACCTCGCTGATGAAGACCATTCTATCTATGTTAAGGGCAACACAAAATAGAAGTAGCCCCACGAATGAAGTGCTCAGAGGAACTCCAAGAGACAGCCAACATTTAAAACTGAGCATGGCTAGGGAAAGCACATATGATTCTTTTATAGGGCAGAAAATATGGCCGGAGAATAACAAAAAATTGGGGAATTTATGCAGATATGGAGAAATTTAACACAAAAGAATGAACCTGGTCCAGATATGTCTGCTAAGAAACAAAAAACTAAAGAAATATCCTACTTACTATGAAAAATAGTTGCGTGTAGAGTGATTTCAATGTAGTATGGTTGAAAAATAACCTTTTCTGGTTCAATTTCAAATATATGCGTATGAAGAAAATCTAAGTTATCGTGAATAAAAGTTGAGTTTAAACAGTTTGACGTAGTAGATTCCATTTAACAGTAGGCATTCAGAAATGAATCGGTTTAGTGAGAGGACCTAGTAAAGACAACAACGCAGAATTGCGTGTGGCCACTCGATTTCGGCTGTCCTTGCTAATATTCTCTCACCCTTCAATTCAACTCTCTATGGATCAATGTTGCGTCCAGGTTCACAGCCACATTATTCCTATGAAAGTTACCGACATTTGCAGCTCAGTGCAAGGAACACATTTACCCATTATAACCAATACCATGCATGGACATACACTACTGTTCCTTCCAAATCTTTTCAAATAATATATCCTCTCTGCAGTGTTCGGGGAACATGATAGGATGGCTCTCAAGGAAAATTAAATGGCTTAAGGATTTCATAATTTTACATTATTATTTATTTATATTTTAATTTCTTAAAATAAGATCATGAGGCTCTAGATTATTGTTTAGTTGTTGGTGTCTCCAAGGTTATATAAGTCTATTTCCTCTACCTATTATCATCAATAAAATAATATATAGACGAAAAATGAATGAATAAATAAGAGGTATTTCAGGATACCTAAACCCTTATACAAAAGATCTGTATGAGGATGTAATCTTCTAAGTTCTTAACAAAAACTGAAAATCCTATAAGTAGACACAACTATCTCCTAAGAACATTAACTGAACTCATACAAATCAAAGGCTCAAGACACCAATCTAAGTATGAAAAACTTATACCGCGCATTTTAGACGTAATCCAAGATCAAGTCTTCATTTGTGTCATAATGAAAATTTCAATGTGATCTACCATACCTCTTCTGAAAATCCTCTTGTTCCTATGTGATCACAGTTCTCCTACAATTGCTATCCACATGCCGCCCCAAATCTTATTAACATTTTCCTTGATACCACTCATCCTAAAGTTTTTAAAATGGTTTTTTGGCTCCCTATGATCTGTCGTTGTCAATCTCATCCATTTGTAACCCTTAGATCACACGAGTCAAGCAATTCTACATGTGCAGAAAAGATGGGACGTGGTTTCCTCTTCCTTCCGCACAGACAACACATAATATATTCATGCATAACCCTTTCTAACCAAGTTTGCTTTAGACGCTATTTTGTCTTTTCAATAAAATAATATATGAATGTTTATCTTTTAGCTTTCAATAGTTTTTATGGTAATTTTCCTTATGATGGCTCCCTCAATGTTTTCCGTTGTAATATTGTTGGCAGTGACTGATGAAGGTTGATGTGCAGGTGCAAATGGCCTCAGACCATTTCTGTAGTCACATTTGTGTGTTTGCTCCGCTCTCACTTACTAAAACTGATCCACATCATGAACTCTTCAAAGTTGATTTGAAATCTGAGATGTAACTTCAGCTTTTGTCGTCTACCTGCAACAATCTTGCATCTTTTTATCGATAAAAAATAAACAAAATAAAATAAAGTAATTTTCAACCCTTATAGAAAACAAAATTAGGCTTCGGCTCAACACCCCTAAAATATGTTGTGTGTACTAATAATTTCATTTTATAAAAAAACCTTGAATGATATAAAAAAAAACCTTGCATGATCGGTTCTGAATGTTACAATATATTACTGGGTAATAGTGCCGGGTAATTTACCAATTTCCAAATTACGTAAACAGTAAATTTTGAAAAGCTATCCAAACGGTAAGTCTATGTCATAGGACAAGTTCAATGCAAAGAAGTTGTCTTTTGAAATGTTTTTTACTTTTTTTAATAAAAGAAGCTAAAATGGTGTTTCATAACGTAACTTCTGAATATAAAAGATTATAGCATTGCAGTGAGTACACAACTTTAGTTAAGAAATGTTGAATTGAAGTTATGTCTGAAGTCATGACTATAGTTAAAAAAATAAAATATTCCATTAAAATTATGCTTGTGACTTTAAAAAATATTAAAAATACTTTAAATTTCTCCAAGTATTTATTCACACTTCCAATATGGATCCATTTTCTAAAAAATCCTAACATTGGTGCATTATATATCATGTGTTTTATAAGGCAAATATCGAATTATGCATTTGAATTTTTACAGGTACACTATTATGAAAAATAATTATGTCATGAAGGTTTAGGTCATCAAATTCGGAAATATTAGCTTCGCCATCACATCACCTGAAACAAGACAATTATAAAATATTGATAATATATTATAGATGAATCCAAATTTATCAAAAAAAAATTAGTATTACGAAGACACACTACAGTAGAAAATAACAATTTAGTTAGTGAATTCAGTGAAAAAAAATGAGTGATCGTAATTTAAAACTGAAATAATCATTGAATACCTTTAGTGTCAAATTTGTGATCAAATGAATAACTAATGATATGTTAGTTAGTTTTGCTATCGAATCAACAATTAGACATGAAAGCAACAAAATCATCGGTTGTTAAAGTGGTGGGTACTTTAAATAAATTGGGAAAAATATATTCGTGACCGAATTAGCAACCGAATATATTTATTGTTTAGTCACCGATTTCTATTCAGTTGTTAAATGGAGTTGTTTATTTTTCTTTCACCGAATTAGTCACTGTATATGTTTATTTTTAAGTCATCGATTTTCTTTCGATCGGTAAATGTAATTGTTTATTTTTGTCACCGGATCCGTCATCGAATATTTTTATTTTGTAGTCACCGATTTTCCTTTGGTCGTTAAATGCAATTTTTTTATTTTCTTCCACCGAATTAGCCACTGAAATAACATTTGTATTTTTATTTAATTATGCATATAATAAAATAAAATTTGAAAAATAAATAAATTAAACAAAAGATAAAAATAATATTAATATTAATTTTCAATAATAATATTTCATATTAATTAATAAACATAATTAACACGGATGGGACTGCTAGGAGTTATCCAGGTCTTGCTACTTGTGGAGGTATTTTTCGTGGGAATATGGGGGAGTTTATTGGAGTTTTCTCTGCGTTTCTTGACGTTCAGATTGCTTTGGTTGCTGAATTTTATGGAGTTATATATACTTTGGAGGAAGCTCAAAAGTTTGGACTTACTAATGTCTAGCTGAAATGTGACTTTGCCTTGGTTTGTGTTGCGTTTACTACTACGACAAATGTTCCTTGGATGTTTCGTAATCGATGGAATACTTGTCTTAATTATTGTGGAAAAATCATATTTAGGGTTACTCATATCTTTCGTGAAGGGAATGCGTGTACTGATAAGTTGGCTAATTTAGGATTTATTTATAGAGAATCCTTTCATTGGTATAATAGGCTTCTATCTAGTCTGTTCTTAGAATTCTTTATTAATAGGTATAGCCTACCTATGTATCTTTTTCTTAACATATGAGTTTTGGTCTAGTCCTCTCGTATTTTTGTATTTTTTTTAATAATACTTTTTTCATGTGATGACAAATGATTGTTGTTACTTGAGGTGTCAGCCTAGTTGAAATATCAAGTAGCACAGTGATACCTAACATGAAAACTTTTTATAATAATAAACATATTTAAAAATGGTTACCTTTGTTAGAGAGTCTAACTGTTGATTAATTGTGATTTTTTAAAGACTGTCTAATGTCTTTGTGCAGTAAGGGGACACAAGGTGAGATTATTCTTGCAAAAAGATTAAAGTGATGGTTTTGTCTAAGTCACTACCAGTCTGATATCTTTTACTGTATAAGGGTTGGATCACCCCTGAAGTGGTTCCATTTAATTTCATTGCTATTTGCTGATTAAAAATAAACTACAAGTCTGATACCTTGCTTAGTAAATTTTGAAGCACTCATAATTTCAATATCAAGAGTATCTCTCAGTTAAATATTGAAAGAAGCTTTTAAAGAACCTTTGAGTTTTGGGTTAACACCATTTTTGTCTGATTTCCTTCACTAGATGTAGGTGGTAGAAGGACATTTATCTTTTGATTTTCTGTATTCAATGTTATTTTACTGTCTAATTTTTTAAACTTAGTAAGTTTTGACGAGGTCACGTTTAGATAAGTTCTACTATTAATGGAAAAATGAAATCATATTTTATAAATGAATGGTTAATCTAATTGATTTTTTTTACTTATATTTTGGTATGTTAAAATTTTAATTTTGATAGTTTATCCTTAGATGTGTTGTTTGTATATGAATTACAATGACTGTATTTTATATATATATATATATATATATA
>Ga0123341_1006013_pt1 | contig 10912 bp, 6 predicted proteins | sample Turbeapinknodule_FD_89959 | JGI IMG/M metagenome (GOLD analysis project Ga0123341, IMG submission 89959) | Root nodule microbial communities of legume samples collected from Mexico - Turtle bean Mexico pink nodule | ecosystem: Host-associated > Plants > Roots > Nodule | place: Mexico: Nepantla...
TATAATAATATTTATAAATTTATATCATATATTAATTTAAAACATTATAATTATTATAAACTTAAAAATATAACATCTATATAACAATGATAACAGAAAATAGTTTTTAAAATTTTTAAAAAATGTAATAAGTATGAGAACGCATATATACTTAGTTTAGTTAAATATTTTCGGTTTTTACACTACTTTTTATTTTTATTTTCTATGGTGGATTGTGTGTTATGATTTAAAAATATTATTAAAATAAAATAAAGAAATGATGTGACTGACAAATCAAGAGTGCTAATAGAATATGATATTCTATCTTTCTAAATAATAACAAAACTCTTTCAATACAAAAGTATTTTAAATTTTTGAATTAATTTATTACGAAATAAATATATCGAAAGCAGATTGTTTAGTTATTATTTAATTCAAGAAGTCCAACGACCACACGCTTCAGCCTCCTCTTTATAAGACGGTTTGTAAGTCAATTTTTTATATTCATAAATTATATTTTAGCTTAAAATGTTTTTATTTATTTATCTCACTATAAATATAATTTTTAATTTGAATTTAAAATAGTGTTGTATTTTCAAAATAATATTATTTTCAATTTTAAAACACGTATTTAATATTTGCTATTAATTCAAAACATAAAATGTATCTCATTCTGTTTATTTACGTTACAAAACATTAATTAATATTTTTTATCCAAAAAGAATCGTAACCATCTTAAAATGTAAGATTTTTTTTCAACAGAAAAATGAGGAAACACAAAAAAGTCAAGAAAAAGCAACTAACCTTAAATATATGTTATCTCATATCCTTAAAACAGATATGTGAATAAATTGCATTGTAAAGAGCAGAGGAAAAGGTTTTCCAGTGAATTTTGGTTGATCCCAAACCTACAAACTGGGATCAGCCACTCGCTAATCAAAATCAATTCATTGAATTCCTTTCTCACTGTTAATTTTCTGATAACACCAATTTGTTGGTTCATTAAATCAATCTTAATTTATCTTCATTTTCTGGTACGTACCCATATAAAAGGAAGAAGCAAAGCATCTTCTTCTTCTTTCAGAAATCACGCCTCTGCCGTCTAATTTTACTTCTCAATTCTCTGTGAGTGCTTCTACTCTTCTTTTCTTATTTATTTATCCATTGTTCTGTTTCTTTCAATTGGAAATCAGTTATCAGTTTTTCGTCTCTTCAGTTTGATAAAGTATCAAACTTTTTGGATTTTTCGTGAAAAATTTATAGTAAGGTTAATCTCTGTTTATTGGCTTGGGATATGGGAGGGGTTCTCAATTTAATCTCTGTTTCCTGCACTTGACTTTAACACTTCTCGTTAAGGTTAATAATGGCGAATTTTGCTCTGTCACTCTTTCGTTTAACTCTGTCTTCTTTTTCTTTCTTTTTTTGAATTTTCTGAATGCATGAAATTCTGCTACTGTTGTACTTTGATGATGCTAGTGTTGTTTCTTCATAATATTAAAGTTTTCATTTTTGTTTTACCCTGTTGTGAGGAACTTTATAAGATGAGAACTTCACGTGTTTCTGACTAAATTCCCATTATTTTTCAAAAATTTGTGTGGAGTGGACTAGGAGCTGTCTCTACTCTCTTCTCTATCATTCTAATGCACCCAGTACCCAATTAACTCTTGTGATGTTTTTCTGCTGAGAGGGAGTGGTTGTATTGTCTCTGTTGTTGTTAATAACATAGGCCTTGTCAGGATAAATTTACCTCTTGTAAGAGAAGATAATAAAAAGAAGAAAAAAATGAAGATTATTTAAGAAGTTAAAATTAGTTAATGAATTAAGTTTTCTCGTATATTTTGTCAAAAAGTTGTTTTTAACTTATAACGGATGTTTAATCATTTTATCATCATCACTGTCGTATCCACTCTTAACTGAGTGCATAAAAGATTAAGAAATTGAAGGAACTTATTTAGCAAAGAAATTATAAGTAACTCACCAGTTTCTTAATATTATTAACAGATCCCTGCAGCCATAGTGGGCAATCCACTATGGCACTGCCGCCAGATACTACTCTCCCAAGTTATTGGTTGAATTGGAGGTTCTTCCTATGTGCACTATTTATTGTAATGACTATGGGCCTAGCATCATTTTTGATATGGAAGTATGAAGAATTCAGTAAACCAAGGAATGAGAGAAGAGAAAGGCAGAGAGAAACAGCTGGGACTCTTTACGAGGATGAGGCATGGAATACATGCCTTAAAGGAATTCATCCTGCATGGCTGCTTGCTTACAGGATATTTTCTTTTGTTGTGCTTTTGTCTTTGCTCACTACCAATGTGGTTGCTGATGGAGGTGGTATATTTTACTTCTACACTCAGTAAGCTTACATTCACATATCCTATCTATTCTAGTCTTGATGCAACTATAGCGATGATATGGGCTAAATAAGTTATGAACAAACTTGTTTGAAGTTATCTTTTATTGCTACCTCAATAGCAAGCTAGTGACTTGTATATTCATTTATTTATTAGTTACTTTGGAGCAACTGGTGGGGCTTTTAAAGAACATTTTCTAGTTGGAAGTTCTTTGAACCTATGAAGCTCAGCTCTTCAATGTCGTGTCTCCCTATCCGACAAAGGACACCTCTACGAGTTGCTAAAGTGTCAAATTTGGAAAAACATTTTTTTCGACACTCTTTAGATATAGTCCAACATGGTTCCAATACAATGTTAATGAAGGCATATACATTGATTTATTTAACAAGTTGGAAAGTAAGAAACCTATTGTGTAGGGTTCTATTTCTCTGAAAACATAAACCGTCTATTTCACATTTACATTTGGTGTTTCTCCTTCACTATTTAAATTTGTCTTTAGATGAATTTAACTTAGAGGATATCTTTTTCAATAATGGTAATCAATAAGGGAGTGAAGTGTCTTAAATGAATTAAATCCTTTTTTCACTTTTTAGATTTTAGATGGATTAATTAGTTCTGTTTTTGTGTTAGGAAATAATGTATTTATAGTTATATTTAACTAACTTTTTATAGATCATTTTGAAAATAATCTTGATTGTCAATTTAAATAATTCATAATGTTCAATGTATATATACACACATCGACCTATTTTTGGAAATTATAAGTACTGTCATGTCTATGTTTGTATCCTCGCTTCATAGCTTTGGATAGAGTTATTCTATTTAGAATTTGTTACAACCCTGGGACAACTTCTGCTCTAATTTTCTGTTTAATTAGTGTGCTTAAATCTCAAATTTCAGTTTTCTATCAACAAAACTGGTCTGGATTCAATTCTTCTGTTCCTTCTCTGCACCTCAATCATATATCCTCTTTAAAATGCTGCCAACTAAGTGAGAAATGAACACTTCTCTTAAATGTATACCTCTTTTTGTGCATAATTGGAAGTATTTTATTTGGGGATAGCATTGGGGACAGAAGATTTGAGTTAATCTAATAAGTCAACATTGAAGAGCGTTGATCTGAAAGCACATATATATTGCATGTATTGGAGTATTCCAGACCCGTGTGATGAAAGAGTGTATGTTTGAAGAAAATGATTACCTGATTGACTTTTATGATAAAACATCATTGTCTTAATCTTTTTTCTTGATTAGTTGGCTAGAAATATGCTGATTACTTCTTTGGTGTTGAACAGGTGGACATTTACTTTGGTCACTATTTACTTTGGGGTAATAACACTTATCATCTCTAACTCATCTTCTGATATTATAATGAAATTGCAACTTTTTTGAGTTTAGGGTGGAACTTGTTCCAGTTGGGTTATAATACATTCTGAGTTACAGGTTTATATGCTCCTTAGGAAAAAAATTTGAACCTGTCAGTCAACTTTTCTTTCTCTTATTTTGATTTTATTCCTTCTCCAAGTGACTTCTGCTCTTAATTTCACTTTCAGTTTGGGTCTTGTATCTCCATATATGGATGTTTCTATAAACACAAAACAATTGATGGCAACACAGTCAATCGGGCAGATTTGGATACTGAACAAGAACAAGGCACTTATGTGGCTCCTACACTTGATGGTACTCCAGAATTGCCTAACCTGTATAAGAATTCCAATACCTATCAGGAGCCTCACACTCGAAATATTGCTAGTGTATGGGGTTATATTTTTCAAATAATTTTTCAGGTATGTGAATTTGAAAAGTTATCAGGCTTATCTTAGAAAAGTTTATCTGTTTGAGATGGAGAAAGCATGGATTGCCAAATAACATTTTTAAACTGGCTTTTACAAAGAGCCAAATAGAATTTTTTCAAAATTAATCATGACACTGTAAAATATTTGATTATAGCCTGGAGAGTTTTTTGAGAAACTTGTTTTATTGGCATTTTAGGTAGTCAACATCCTTTATATGCATGTATTGTCTCTACCAAACATTTTTAGGGTGTTTCACCAACTAAAACTTATTATGGGACAGAATTGTTTATACACACCCTCTGTGTTGTTTTACTAAATTTGTTTAACAGATTGAGCATCTATAGAGAATTGTTTTTCTTGTCTCTTAGTTGCTCTTTCCCTCTTTTCTTTCTAAATTTTTTCTGTCAAGAACACGATTGGATAAGAAAGTTCCTAGTGTAATAATATTTGATCCGTCATGGCTGAAAAGGAATTCTGCTAAATGTCCATGGTAGTAGTAAGCTATCCTTACCCAGATAGCTAATTAATCATTTAAGTTATAGTTTGAAAGTCCCAGTTACCTATTTAATTTTTAGAGAAAAGTGTTAAAAAAATGTATTAAAATATAAATTTGCAGATGAAGGTTTACTCAACGATCATAAGTTTGTAAAAGCCTCTGATGCAATCTCTCTGTCAAAGTTGTGTGTTTTTTATAATGTCTTCTTGTTCCTCTCGCCTCGCTCCTTTTATGCTACTTAATTCAACACTATTGCATGCTGTAAAAAAAATTAAACACTTGCATTTGATTATCATTGTGTTATTGATTGGTTGAACTAGGCAATCTACTGATTTGTTTTCATTTTCTTTTTAATATATAGACTAGTGGAGGTGCTGTGGTGCTCACCGACATTGTATTCTGGCTAGTCCTTTATCCATTTATGACAGGCAAGGATTTCCGTCTGGAATTTGTGAGTATTATTGATCCTGTCCCTGGTCTGCCATTTTATCTTTTGGTAAAGAAAGTTATACTTAATATACTAATAAAACTTTTGGAGAATGTTTGGCCTTTCCTTTATAGTTTCATTTTTGTTATAACACTTCTGGAAATTATTGATATTACTAATGAGTCTGTTGTCCTGTCGCAAGTTTGCAACTCATCATATCTATCCCAGCTGTATCATATTTTCCTTAAATGTGAGGGAACAGTTTTGTTAAAAAAATCATTAAAATTTTGCTTGTAGTTGTTTTGTCTTTTATTTATAGGATATTCAACTGGCACATGCTACATGTAATTAGCATCAAAGGATTTGTGCTTTTCTGCATGTGGTAAACATTGATTACCTCACGAAATATGTAACTAATAGGTGTGGTTGTTTTGAAATACCTTAACGAAGCCAAAGAAAGTTGAATGGGATTTTGGTTCTGATAGAATAGGCTGGTCCTCTGCTACTCAGAAGATATTTTCATAAAAGAATCCTAATGCTTGCACTTCTCAATTTGCAGATGGATGTTTGTCTACACTCCCTAAACGCTGTATTCCTCCTCGGTGAAGCATTATTGAATTGCATGGTGATTTTTTATTGTGTTTTATTTGTTTGCTCATGTCATTTCTCATTACGTACATACTAACTTCTTTCTTAACACATGCAGAGATTTCCGGTGTTCCGATTTGCATATTTTGTTTTGTGGACGTCTATGTTTGTGCTTTTTCAGTGGATCATCCATGCTTGTGTTTCACTATGGTAAAAGCCAGTATCCCATTTTCTGATGTTGCTTTTCACTTGACACAATTCTGTTCATAATTTTCTATCCGTTTTTCCAGGTGGCCTTATCCTTTCCTTGACTTGTCATCCCCATATGCAGCCTTATGGTATGTGTTCTTAAATTCAGTGCATCATCACAACTCAAATAGAATCTGTGAAATTTAAATTTAACTTTAACACTAATTGACATAAGATTACCCCTTCATATGTGAAACAACATTACTTATGAGGGGATGCTGACAACGAAACTAGAAATTTGGTTATGAAATTTTGGTTTAAGTCTTCAAATATGACAATCTTACAAGCAATATTATCATGTAACATTGCATGTTTATCTTACATGTTACCAAATGCAGCACTAGGTAATGAGATTAATTTAGGCATTCAGATGATGATATTTATCTCGCTCTCTTGTGGTACTTTTAGGTACTTAGGTGTGGGTGTAGTGCACATTCCATGCTATGCAGTCTTTGCTTTGATAGTGAAGTTGAAACACTTGTGGTTGTCAAAATTGTTTCCTGGGTCCTGTCAGTTTGTACGGTGATGATACATTCATGGGCAGTCATCGGACTAGAGCTGCCTTCTACATGGCTAAAGCAGATTTGTGTGGCATGTGTTTGTAACTTCAGATTGAATACATGAAACTTCTCTGCTCTACTCTAACCATGTTTATGGTATCTTCTATCCGAGATAAACCTTCTACAATATTCTTCTATATTGATCAAATCAACCCCAGTAAAATGTTACAAAAAGTGCTGTTCTTTTTTAGTATTCAGTAAGTATGTTAATAGCATCTGCCTAGCTATGTCAATATGATTCTTCAAAGAAATTACACGAGTTAAATTTTCAGGTGATCGTAATATAAACAAAATTATTTTGTTCATTTATAAGAAATTGTAATGAAGATGGCTTTTTAAAGTAGTTACTATTAAAATTAATAAATTCATATTATAATTTGTGATTATATGACAATGTAAAATTCCAAGTATTTTTCTAATGACGTCTTCCTTGAACACCAGTTATACTTTCACTTTTGATTATCACCCTAATTTTTTGGACGAACAGTGATAACTTATTTCCTTAGTTTTGTTACGTTTGAAAGTGATTTGTACGAAGTCCACGTCTTAAAGTAGATCTGGGTAAAATAAACCCTTCAAATTGTAATAATAAGCAACTCTAATCAACACTGTATTTTAATATAATAAATCTGCTAACTACGAATGTAATTTATTCCATCTGCATGCTGTTTTAAAATATGAGAAATGAATAAATATGAGCATTCTATAACAAATCATGAATCGATTAAAATATCAATAATTGATTTTCTCATCAACAATTAAAATTAGTTACTTTTCATTTACTCGCTTTAAAGTAGTGATAAATAATGTCACAAAAAATATTCTTAATGAACTTCCCTTTAACCCTAAAATTAGTTGATAAAGTAAATAATATCAATAAAAGAATCAATGATCAATACTACTTGCATATTATGCATAATATAACAAAACATGAATGTGAAAGTATTAGTAATTGATTTTTTGTTATCAAAAGACAAATTACTGATTTCATACCAAATATGTTAGTTAACATGCAACGTTTTTATATGCAAGATCCTGAAGATTGTATGCAGCAGTGCTACTTGCCACAGCCGGGGAGAGAAGTCCTCTAAAGAGGATGAATGTTATTACTCGATGAGAAAACAAAATGTGTAAAAAACACTAAAATTCCAACTACAAGCATTTTCCACATGCCTCCAAGAAGTTGCTATTGGACGAGAAAACAAAACATATATATAAAGCAACTATTGTGGTTAGGATAGAAGAATTAACCAGTTTTTGGGTGCCTACCACATCCTTATGCATGTGTTTTCATCAACAGAAATTAATGGCTTAATCCTTATGCATCTGCCGGTACGACACCCTAGTAAATTTTCTTGGTTATGTAACCCAAAGTAAAGTGACCAAAGGAGAATAATAGCCGGAAGAATATGAAATAAATTTGAGGACATGGGGCTCCAAAGTTATGAAATAAAGTTGAGGCAGAGAACAGTAAAAAGTAGATAAAGTAAATACAAGTACCGATACCATTATACGAAAAATTATAATCCTATCAATTTACCAGAACTTACAATGAAATAAATCCTCGTTTGGTTCCAACTCCAACCAAACACCCCAAAATCCTTTTTCTCTTTTAAGCCAGACAGCACTTAGAATAAGTACCAACCAAGATAAACAACACTACCCATTCACTAACTCAACCAAAATCCGTGAGCTTTAAACGCAATATCTAGCTTATTGCTTTACATGTTCTCTGATAAACTCTTCCAGCTGAGATATTTCCCCAGTTAAACCAGAAGCATCTGCAGCTGTTACTTTGTTAGAGCACTGGGTAAAAGAAAATGGCTCATCCGGTACCCCCAGGGTGAACTCATTTGCAATGTCAGCATCTGATATCGCACTTCTTGATGCCATCAATTTGTCTCTGGAAAATATATATCAAGAGTCAACAATAGAATTGACGGTGAAATCATGAAAATAATCAGGTTATCATATATTAAAAATAAATAAAAATGCACATTTCAATAAACTGATCAGTTGATTGAGAGCACAAATATAAGAATGTGAATGAAACTCAAAAGATTAGAGTAATTAAAAGGAAATAGAAGATACTTCTTCAATATGAACCAATCAACAATAACAGCATTGACATATGAATGTGTATATGTTCCATCCAACACAGAGAGAACCAATCACGATAACAGCATTGACATATTAATGTGTATATGTTCCATCCGACACAGAGAGAGCGCACAAATATTATCAACTGGACAATCAAACGAAATCATACAGTAGTTGGTGATAGATAAAGTGAATAGAGATAAGATTTGGGACTTTTAAGGCATACATTTCCTTCTCCATCTGTCTTCGGATAAACTCTTTTGTATGAGCAGTGACTTTGTCTGTTTTGTTGCAGAGAATAAGCACTGGAATCTTCTTCCTCACAACACTTCCTTTCGTCAATAGATCATACAGATACCTAAAAGTAAAAAGACAATGTTAGTATCCTGGTATCTGCTTTACTCACATCTTCCTCACGAAGAGTAAAAAAATATCAGTTATTTAATATCATAATGCTAAAATATCTTGAGTATGTTGTTGATATGTTCCATCATGGCTTATTAGTGCTTGCTAATATTGACAAAAAGTTGTAGATAATAATATAAAGATGATAATCTAGCAACTAATCAGAGGAAGGAATTACTCTGAAGCAGCTCGACAGTTTGGTAAAAAGTCCAAAGCATCAATCACAAAAACTATCCCAGCCGCTTGAGGCAAGTACTCATCCAGTTTGGGTCGAAGCCGAGAATGGCCAGGAACATCAACAATATGAACAGGTTTTATCTTGCCCTTCTGTCAAAAAAAAAAAAAAACATAAGACAATATTTGTTCTATTCTATTGTCCGATTCCACAATCAACAAACAAAAATTACGTCCCAAACAAGTTTCTTCTAACAATTAAGAAGTGAATTTAAATCTAACTCAATTTCAAGCAAGCATCTTAAAAAAACAGCTTAATCCTGTAATTCAAGAAAGTATTCTAGTGTGGGAAGCTACAATGTTACCCTTGTTTCCTAATTGTCGATGTGAGATCTCCAATATAACAACTAAAGGTAAATATCCTCTTTTTATGAAGATGAGAAGCCCAATTTGTTGCATCTTAAAAAAACAGCTTAATCTTGTAATTCAAGCAAGTATTCAAGTGTGGGAAGCTAAAATGTTACCCTTGTTTCCTCATTGTGAAGAATAAAAGTGTCTTCATTAGGCTCCATGGATGTAACAGTACCCTCATGAGTAGAGCCATCCCTAAGCTGCAGTAGGCATGAAAAGCGAGTCAATAACATTATGTTAGTATGAAAAATGTTAATACAAAGAAAAGCTAACACTTCCCAAGGAGTCTGATTATATCCCAACTTGTAATACCACTCAAATGTTACACAAAATTCATTTTAGGCACACAAAAAAATCATTTTAGGAACACCAAAAAAACTCAAGGTACTGAGATACATTTAAGGATCTGACCTCTTCCAATTGTCTCAAAAAATATTTTTCATGCACACAAACTTGAAAGATCCTAACCACATACTTAAATGACAAAGGTTATCTATCAACCGTCTCACACCATGTTGGTATCATTACTAAAATTTAAAACTAATGATGAAGGTACCGGGCTATGCATTTGAAAAAATGTCAACAATGACCTAACCTAGGTCTCAATCCTCTTCACCGAGAGCAAAACCTAATTTTTTTCTAATTTTCAGAATAACCAAACCAAACCAAACCAAGCCACAAACTAAACTATGATTGTGATTTGGAGCAAATACCTGATAGAAAAGAACAGTTTTTCCACTCCCACTGAGCCCCGTCAACACAACGGTGTTTGACTTCGCGCGCTTCAACAAACGTACTACAAACACAATCCAACAATGAACACTATTGATCGATTAGAAGAGTAAGAATTAGACGATAACGCGAACTCACCAGAGAAAAGAAGCAGCGTTGTGAAAATCGCGATGGCAGCAGCAACGTAAAGCTGATTCGGTGGAACCTCTCGAAGACGATCCATGGCCAGATTCGACAAGTGAGAAAATTGTTCCTTCCACTGCTCCAACTCTTCCATTGGGAACTCGAGTTTTTGACGTTTCGTTTTGGTGCTGGGTTCGATGTTTTCAACAAAGAGAAATAAGCCCAGTGAAACTCCTGCTTCTCAACAAAGAGGATGCAGAGGCAAGTTTTGACCGCCGTAGACGGCGGTTTTCAACGGCGCTCTGAATTTTCCGATTTGCAGATCTGGCGTGTCGACTGTCTAGCAGGCATTCTTATGAGCCTTTGAAATATGATATCAAACGACAAAGCAGGTGTCGTTTACACTATGTTCTTCTTTTACCTTATAGGCTTAATTATCTATATCTATGAGATTTTTTATAAAACATTTTTCTATTTTATTATTGATTATACATTAAATTATATATATATATATA
>Ga0123341_1006015_pt1 | contig 10912 bp, 6 predicted proteins | sample Turbeapinknodule_FD_89959 | JGI IMG/M metagenome (GOLD analysis project Ga0123341, IMG submission 89959) | Root nodule microbial communities of legume samples collected from Mexico - Turtle bean Mexico pink nodule | ecosystem: Host-associated > Plants > Roots > Nodule | place: Mexico: Nepantla...
ATCATGCTCTCCCCGGTTCCACAAGCTCAAAAGGTTCCCATTTTGCCCCCACCCCACGACTTCCACATCCCCACCAAGCGCATTCACTCCCCCGATGATATTCGCCACTTCCACGACTCCTTCTCCGGCAAAAACTTTCTTGGCTTCGTTGTCGCCCTCTCCGAATCCTTCCGCGGCCGCAAAATATCCGATCAATGCCACCAATCCCCGACCACTCTCGCCGTTCTCTCTATCATCGAAACCCTAACCCTATTCGCCGACGAAACCCCCCCTGTCGCGCAATCTGCGCGTTACGGCAACGTCGCGTATCGCACCTGGCACGAGAAAATGTCCAATTCCGCAGAATCACTGATCCTAAAGCTCCTCCCGGAGAATCTCCACCCGGCGACTGTCGAACTCGCGCCCTACTTCGCTGACTCTTTCGGAAACGCGAGCCGCATCGACTATGGCACCGGCCACGAGACGAATTTTGCGGCGTGGCTGTACTGTCTGGCGCGTCTGGGAGTGGTCGGAGAGGAGGATTATCCGGCGCTGGTGGCGAGGGTGTTTGTGAAGTATTTGGAGCTCATGAGGAAATTGCAGTTGCTGTATTGCTTGGAGCCTGCAGGGTCTCATGGTGTGTGGGGGCTTGATGATTACCACTTTTTACCCTTCATATTTGGGTCTTCCCAGTTGATTGATCACAAGTATATGAAGCCTAAGTCCATTCATAATGAGGATATCTTGGAGAATTTCTCCAATGAGTATCTTTATCTTGCTTGCATAGCCTTTGTGAAGAAGGTGAAGAAGGGGGTGTTTGCCGAGCACTCACCCATGTTGGATGATATCAGTGGGGTGCCCAACTGGAATAAGGTGAACAGTGGGTTGCTCAAGATGTACAAGGCCGAGGTTCTTGAGAAGGTCCCCATCATGCAGCATTTTCTCTTTGGCTCGATAATTAAGTGGTATGTGCGATGCTGTTTTGATTGTATTGCTTTGATTTGGTTCTCTCTATGCACTTAAATGTGTTTGCCATAGTTGCGCTGTAGTTTGGTTAGTTGTACGGAGTGTGGGAATCAGGTATAATATAGATTAAGAGTGTGTTTGGCATATCATCTCTAATGCTTGTGTATTTATGCTCTCACGAAGGACACCCGTTTGCTGGGGAAAACGGGCATCCAAATTCGGAGTGGATGCTATCATGGATAGCATCTTCCATTGCTGAAAGAACATCATCATTGCACAACCCAAACCAACAGGCCATGTAGATTGAAAGTCTAGCACTCGGGGCACCACCTCTAGATGTTCCTTTGCCAATGCCAAATAAGCTGGCATTAGCTGTTGTGGACCCTACTATTATGGAGGCTGTTGTATTCCATGTCCATCATTATCTTGAGCTGACTGGAAAAATATCTTGTTGACAACACCGTCTAGAGGACCATTTTCTGCTTCAAACCCTTTTTGAATAGAAACCCATCACCAATAATTTTCCTGAAAAATCCGCACTCCAGGTGAGCGACGACATAGTTAGCAAATGGTAGTCTGTATATATCTAGAGCATACCATAAGCCAACTATCCAAAAAGTTTTGCCTGTTTGTTGAGGAAACATGAAATAGTCGTATGATGAATCTAAATAGATTTATTCATGTAAGAGAGTGCTATGAACTTTGAAGCGAGGATAGAACACAAGTCCATCTAGTGTGTGCCGAAATTTATTTTTTTTATTAGAAGAATTAGGTTGGCAAAGATAGAAGTAGAAATCTAGACCACTGTCATAGACATCCTAATACTGTGTCATAGATTAACACTATCCCTAAATTTTAAACATGAGGTGAAAGCATGTGATTGATTTTATATTACACTTTAACTTCTTCAATTGCTTAATTTATTTACTTCAATATAAATATAGACTTTTTACATCAATCTGAAAAACCACTTTATGATAGATTTTGAATTCTTATTTATTGCAATTGGCTAATGTAAACTTATCACCAGTAACACACTTTCCCTTGAATTTTTTGGGCATGGGACCTAATCCATAACAAGTGAAGCTTTCCCACTCCAGCCAGATTCCTGAAAATCAATGTTGAGTCTTTCACTTTTAAGCCAAATGACAGAAAAAAAAAAGTATAAAAAGGTAGTTACCAGAGTCAATGACACCAACAATGACTTCAGATGCGCCTTAGGATTGCCTGTGTAGATAGTATCCAATACAAGAAAATCCCCATAATGTATTTTGTGGAGTTTATTCATTTTGCTCTAAAAAATGGAGACTACTGATTTATGTTCTGAAACACAATTCAAAGCGTCACTCATAGATGGTTGATGGATTCCATATAGAATATGTTTCATCACAGTGAAACTTGAGCATATACTACTACAAATTGGAGGCACCCAATTTAAATCTAGAAGCCATTCTCAAAATATTGAATTAGTCTTCCATCTCGTATTTTTGAATTGTTTCCTTGTACAATATAGTGGAAAGATAAAAACAGAAGCATATAGCACTGGAATACAATACCTGCAAGTTGGCTAGCTTGCTCTGGTGTAATCATAGCTGAGTAGCCTTGAAAGCTTTTGTTGTAATGATGGAGGGCTGCTGCCTTTGCTCCATTGAGGCTGAGAAATGGAAAAGTTTACACAGGAAGAGTATGTTAGCCTAAGTTATTCCATTTCTGAATAAATCAAGCTTAGAAGAACCAGTTGTATTGTTATAATTAGTTCCACCAATTTAATCTCAAATCGAGTCACACGCCTTCCGGTAACTGAAACTAGTATCTTATAGTTTGCTCTGATAATGGATTCTGGAGTAGGGCTTGAATGATCTCTCGTATAAACTATATAATGCTGCATCAATGCAAATACAAAAGCTAGTTTAGTTCTATACTAGTCAAGAGCTTCTAGTATTGTAGCTGAGGTTGTATATGCATGCAACTCAGTAGACAGCATGCATGCATTAAGTCCAAGTGAATATGCTCCTTACCTTCCGGGTGGATCCATTCACCAAAGTATATCCAATGAAAAGGAGGGTGGAATAACTTAAAATTTTGGCAAACCCCGTGATACACTGAAAGGGTCCAGAATAGAAGCTGGATGCGGAAACAGTGACTAATTTTATGGTATGTGATTCGTCCATTTTATAGCCAAAAATACTGACCAACGTACTTGCCCCCTGACATAGAAAATCAGTTTCCTTGGCTTTATATTTTTCTGTTTATGATTTTCAGTACAATTGGGATTCTTTAGAAAGTAAAATGACATTCACAAAAGGAGATAAAGTAAATATATATTTATGGAACTAACAACATTTGGACGAATTCACAGCTACATTATTTGGAACTAACAAAAATTGTCCAGAATTTAAAACTTGTATCATTCGTAATGAGAATATCTTGGAGAATTTCTCCAATGAGTATTTTTACCTTGCTTGCATTGCCTTTGTGAAGAAAGTGAAGATGGGGGTGTTTGCTGAACACTCCCCCATGTTAGATGATATCAGTGGGGGGCCCAACTGGAACAAGTTGACCAGTGGGTTGCTCAAGATCTACAAGGCCGAGTTCCTTGAGAAGGTCCCCATCATGCAACATTTTCTCTTTGGATCGATTATTAAGTTGTATATAAGATGCTGTTTTTCTTGTATTGCTTTGATCTGGTTCTCCTTATGCATTTGAATGTGTTTGTTGTTGTTATTGAAAGGATTGGTGGCAAAGCAGGTCACGGAGGATGGTTCCATTTTGGTACCATGTTGAGAATAGAGAAACTGAGAATGAATATGATGAATTTTGTGTGTTGGGTGTACATATGAGTATTCTTATTTATAATAAAGAAGAAATACAATAATAAGGAAAAAATATCAATATCTAAGAATGAGAAATATTTGGTGAGATACTTTCCTATTTAATGTAATTAAGTTGTAGTTGCACCCATATTATTGAGCAAATACTTAGTTTCACATTAAGTGCTTTACCAGGCAAGGATGTTAGTTTGCAAAACATTATTTGTGAGACATGATTGCTTGTTTTTGCATGAGATCATCTGCTTGCACTTTGTATTGAATTCTGAATTTTCTGATAAAGAGTTTCCAAAGCAGTAGTTGTTCCATAAAATATCTATTGTGTTGAGTCCTTTAGTGAATTGATGCAAGAGTTATCATGCTTCAAATTAATTTCATATGATTATGTGCTGGCCTTCCTTGAATGTGAGCATATTATGTTCTGATGTTTTATATGTGTTGACGCCAGAATTTTAATATCAGAGCTGTGTTGGTTGCTCAGCATCAAACCAATATTTTATAATCCTTTTCCTTGATGTCACAAGCTTCTCAAATTGTATAAAACTTGCTTTTTCTCTTTGAATTTCTCAGTCTATGGGTAAATCACACGGCTCGAATCCCTAAAGTTGTTTCATGTTTGAGTTGTTTCAAAACTGTCTGCCAAAGTACAATTTGGCTTGCCCGAGTACTTCCCTCTTGTTTCCTGTTTTTCCTTTTTAATTTCTGATTTTATTAATTTGTTCTCTGCCAGGGAATAGTTCTTGGCGTCTACTGCTGGCTGTCATGTGAGGACAAGCTATATAAAGTAGGTTGATGAAATCGGTACAGGGAGTCCTTGGAGGAGAATATAGCCATGGCAGCATTTTCATCAATCTTTTGATATACTTACTATATCGACTTTGCTTATTCTAGATAACATATAGCACCTTCTTAAAGGTAAAAGATAATGGAATGAGTTTCTTCGTTTTCCCATATCACTGACGTGAATGTTTGCTACATGTAGAAGGATGGTTCTACTTCTGTACTCGCAAGAATATCAAGTTGATGTATTCATTGTTGTTTCTGGTTCTTGCATTAGGACATAGAGTGTAACCCCTTAATCTTGTGATGAGATTTGGATATGATTGAATTTTGTAGTGAATAAATAAGTTTGAAATTTTATTATATAGTTTCCATCACTCACTTTTGTCATTAGACGATCAAAGTAATCTATGTTGTTGTTTTTATATGGTCTCAATTCCTTCTGTTCGGAAAAGGAAAGAAATGGAGAAAAAAATATATTAGAAATTAAAGTTGTTTAAATAGAGAGAAAAATAATATAAGCTAAAGAGAGATAAATTAAAAGTTTATTTTTTATGTGACAAAATAAAAAATTAAATTAATTGAGAAATATATTAAATTATTGTTAATTGAAATTAATAAAAATAAGTATAAATTAAAATTAAAAGATAATTACTTTATGGAATTAAAATAATATAAAAAGTTATAATTAATTTGTTTAAATAGACATATATTATTTATTTTCTACCTATTAATTTAAAAAAATAAAATGTAATAAAATTAATTTATATTTTAATTGATTAAATTTAATTATTTATAAAATTAATTATTAAATATTAAAGTAATTTATTGTATAAAATAAATATTAAATATTAAATATCAACTCTTCTTTGGTCGGTCAGTCTGTTATTCCCTCCTTCCTTTCGAATGAACTCCTTTTGCACCTCTCACTCTTCCACCCCTTGTCTTCGTGAACTCTAGACTTGGATAGTGCTTGCAAACGACACTTCGACATTCAAATAAGACTTCAGCACTTGACATTTAGTATTAGATGATGGCGTACCTATTTTTTGATTTTGTGCTTATTTATATAATTATTGTGGATAATTTGTTATTAGGTTTAATTAAGGATTTAATCTGTAATTAAGGATACATTATTTAATAATTGTCTTTGATTAGTGTCGTTAGCTCTTCTCTTGGGTGTAATGGTTTCAGTCGGTCTTGATCGAGTGCTGAGCTTCGAACAGTGATCGTACGAACTTGATTGGTACACTTGCCCCAGGCTCGAGGATGTTGAATCTGAAGAGTCTTTATGACAATTGAGCTTTCTGAGGCGAGATGTGACGTTAGCGGTGGCAAACGCGTGACGTGATGTGACGTGACGTGACGCGTAATGATTACCTAGGCCTTTTTGGCGCCATTTGATGTGGACCTTTGGATAAAGGGAGATCTAACGGTTGAAATGAAATGGACATTTGCTCTTCCTCTCTCCTCGAAGGCTATAAATAGTGGTCCCCCGTTGTTCCATCTCATTGCTCCTTTGCTCCGACTTCCAAACCCCAATCATTCTGGCAAAGTGTTTCCCATTCATATCGAGAGGTTAGTCATGTCTTCTCCTAGATCTTTGTCTTCTCCTTCGTCTTCTGCTTTGTCTTCTTCCTCTCCTAATTCCTCCACGACTGAGCCTTTGCGCTCAGAGCAATTCAAATGTTGTCCGCCATGGAAACTGTTGCGAGGGTCAATGATTTAGAGGACGTTGTCGACCGGACAGACCCTGCCGAAGAGTCATCCCATCGTTCGTGATTTGGCTGGGTTGATCCCAAGGTGACTGAGTTCATATCTGTGTATAAGGATTCGTCCTCTATTGGTTCATTTGTGGATAGCCATAATTTATTGAAGCTGGATGCTGCTGATGACATCTTGGCAATTGATTATTGTCGACCAACCGATACCATTTGCATGGGTCGGGCTACCTCAAAGGGTCCTTTTTTCTTTGTTTATTCTTGCCTTTTTTATGATTTACATGTGGCCTTGCATTTCAATGACTTTACAATGGGTGTCCTTCGAGCACTCAACGTTGTTCCTTCTCAGTTTCACCCCAACACCTGGTTCAAACCTTTTGGCTCATATGCGACATGTTTTGTCTCTGTCTGACTCCTACTTTCCTTCATTATTACACATCCCACCCGGGCGACGCTGTTAGCTGGTTGTCTCTTATCAGGCAGCTAGGTCACATGCTCTTTGTCCTTCACGTCCTCGTAAAAAAACTTCAAGGGAATTTTTTAAAAATCTTCATCAAGCCCGAGGTTAGGGAGCTTTTCTTTGAAGGTACAACCGGCCAAATTTCCTTTGTATTGGACTAAGACTTCCACTTGATTCAAACAGTAGCCTCGCCCGACCTTTAGTGCCGAGGAACTGGAGGTTTATGCTTTATTTGATAACCTCCCAAGGAGGCAGCTCCCTACTTAGAAGCTCTTATCTATATATAAGTTGTTCCAGCGGTGGACTGATTTTCATGGTATGCCTTTTTATTTTCCCTCTCCTCGATCGACCTAAATTGTTAACTTATGTATCTTTTTTTATGTAGGCATCATGACTAGAGAAGCTCCTCAGGCAGTCGACGTGTTGACTGCCTTCTGTAACAAGGCCACCGGTAAAGACAAAGGGAGTTTGGAGATAGTTGTAGCTGGCAACCCCTACGACCGATCCTTCAACCGTTCCCAAGGAGAAGAAGAGGAAGAAGAGAGATACCGCCTTCACCACTCGGTCTCCCCATAGTACGTCGAGACGACCCCCTCCACTATCTTTTATCCGGCTCAAGACTCCATCACCGACCGGGACCCCTTCTATCGCTGCCGCTGCCCATCCCTTGGTACTCCTTGGAGAAGACTCCAAGTTCTCCAGGGGTGTCCAAGTGGGGCTAACGCCGAACGAGGAGAATCTCTTCTCTTTGGTACCTGAAGACGTGCTACTCTTGATTGCCATTGAGATGTAGGCTGGCCGCCGATACCCGCAATCAGAAGGTTGAAGAAATATCCTGGTTAGAGCATGAGCTAGCCGAGGCCTTGAGTTCTTTTAAGTCGTCGCTGGAAGCAGTGTCAGCTTTTAAGTCGCGAATGGCCAAGGTTGAGGTTGATCTCGAGCTGGCCAATATAAGGTGCGTCGAGGTCACGGAGCGGGAGAAGAAAGAAAAGAGGAGGGTGGCTGAGCTGGAAAAGGCCATGGAGGAGCTGAAGGGTAAATAGTCGACATTGGAGATCGAGAAGGTATCGGTGGAGAGTGAACTCGATAAACAACAAGATAACATTTTGCTGATGTTGGGTGAAACCTTCTACTAGGTCATTCGGTAGGCCCACCTGCTTTACAAGGGTCCACCTTCGGAAGGTGCCTTCGACGTCGACAAAGACGTTTTTGAAGGCCAAATGGTAACCTTTGCTGAGTTGGCTGCCCTTCGGAGTTCGGCGTCGAGGACTGATGCTGAAGACGAAGACCATTAGGTTTTATTCTTTGATGTATTTTGTTCCCATGGGACTAGCGTGTGGCCTCTTTCTTTTCCTTTTAATTCAATATATCGATCATTCCTCTTCATTCATGTTTCTAAAAAGGAACAAGTAATAATAATTGAATTTTACTGAGTATACAATACAATCGTTCAGCTGGATTACTAGTATATATGATTTCTTTGTTGCTTTAGTTAAGTCTCGGGAGGGATTACCGGTCAAGGTAAGCGTCCTTGTCGAGATGATTCTTTGAGTCTCGGGAGGAATTATCGGTTAAGGTAAGCGTCCTTGGTCGAACCGAGTCTTTAGGTATCGAGAGGGATTGTCGATTAAGGTAAGCATCCTTGGTTGCACCGAGTGTTGTGATAGTGTAAATTTAAATTGTATTTTACATATACAAATTGAAAAGAAGCTATCAGAAAACGCCCTTGGCCGTAGGGCCATGACCTTATGATGCATGGCCATGTTCGAACTCAGATTCCGGATGTTTAGGGTCACCTTACTAAACCGTTCCATGAGCAGCCTAAGAGATTCTCCCTTCTCCTGGCGAATGTTGACCAGGATGATAGAAGTCAGATGGTGCGATCAACTAGTGGCAAACTGTGTCCCACTCTTGGTCATTAGGGTCTCGAAGCAGTCAATGGAGTTTGGAGGAAGCCTCGTAAACCAGCTCAAGGTCCCTTCAACGAGCTAGGGAAAACTCGGCATAGGATTGCGTTGTTCGAGGTGTATAAACTCCTGTGCGTGGTGTACGCGTCCACGTGTTCATCCGAATTATCGCCCTTCGTAGCGGTCTATGTTCAAGCCTTTCCACATAATCAACAATTGTGCTCCCATCATGTAGTCAGTGAATGGGTGTCTACGGGGTATGTCCAGGGTGTTGGTCGTGGGGTTCGACCTGTTCAAATATGACTCACCCTCGCCCTCTTGGGTATGAGTTGGCTTCGGCTCCTCAACAGTCTTAGTGCCGGTGGGGGTGGTGAGGGACTTCCCGACTGGGTTGCCCAGTCCGCCAAATGGACCGCCCTCTGCCAACTTCCTCTTCATCTCGTCATTCTCCCTCCAAAGAGCCAGAATCTCCTCCCCATTCTTTCGCTTCATCTCAGTCATCTCTCTCTGCAGAGACATCAACAACATTATATGCTCAACATCTGACATCCTCTCGTTCACCATGCTTCTTGTCGACGCCACTACCTTCTTCCTCCTTTCAAATTCTCTGGCCCTGCGGTGGGTGCCAATTGTTCTCGAACGAGGTTCAAGCCAAGAGAAAGATTCAACTCCTCCTCGATAGGGGTCTACTCTTCCCTCCTTCCTCTCGAATAAACTCCTTCTGCACCTCTCACTCCTCCACTCCTCGTCTCCGTGAACTCCGGGCTCGAAAGGTACCTGCAAAAGACACTCCAACGCTCAAGTAAAATTTCGGCACTTGACACTCAGTGTATTTAATACTAGATGATGACGCACTTGATTCTTGGATTTTGTGTTTATTTATATAATTATTGTGGGTCATTTGTTGTTGGACCTGATTAAAGATTTAATCTATAATTAAGAATACACTATTTAATGCTTAATCTTTGATTAATGTCATTAGCTCTCTACTTGGATGTAATGGTTTCAGTCAATTTTAACCGGATGATGAACTTCGAACCGTGATCGTACGAACCCGATGCTACAAAAATAAAATGAAATTTTAAAATAAAATTGGAAAATCAAAAGTCTTCATTGTATAAATTCAGAATACAAAATACATTATGGAAAAAGGTTTCTGAAAACTAAAATCTAAAAATATATTTTTAAAAAGAATTATAAAAAACAAAAATTTAAATTATATTTCAAAAAATTATTCCATATCGGAAACTGAAATCTGGAAATATATTCCAGAATATCAAATCTGAAATACATTTTAACCTGTACTCCTATTTAAAAATTAAAAAAACATTTTTATTGTTTTATGTCACTGACAGATGTTACTTCAAATTTATTGAGTGCACATAATCAAAAGCCTAGAAACTCTAACCCCATAAAAAGACAGAAAAATGAAACAGAACCTCACAAAATATAAATGCAACTAATTAAGAGAGTTTAAGCCCCTTCCTCAATCAATGATTTGCGACATTCCATATTATTCAATAGTTTCATCATCATCATGATCAAATCGATTTCAGTGGGTTTAATATCAAACAAGCTTATAAAATTTTTATCCACAACTTCGTTCTATCCTCTTGAAAGATTTCGCATTATCACACAAAAATTGAATGGTTATGTTTATTTTTAATAAATATAATTAAAATACCAAACCCTAAAATATATGCAGAAAATCCATGTACACAGAAGGCATAGTCATCGTTTTCTTTGCATGAGATGAAGTGATTGATGAGTTGCTCTCAAAGAGATGCTTCAAAAAGGACACCATGTCACCACATATCTCCTTTTTTCACCACAAAAGCTATTGTATGTTCCAATGGTCTTCCATCCACCACGTAGCTTAGTTTCCAGCTCTATATTTAATTTCTAGTATACCAAAGTTCTTGGGACTCAGCTAATAACTAATATTAATATAAATAACAATGTGTGGTTATTTATGAAATTATTTATTAAGAGTTTCGCATTATTTAAGTTTAAAAATAATTTAAATATTTTTTTTAATTTTTCAAAATGTCTTTTAAAATTAAAATTAAAAATAATTTAAATATATTTTTCTTTTTTTACTCTTAGAAAAATTATTTTTAGTAACAAAACTGTAATAAAATTTTGACTTTCAAAATAAATAATACTCTAACAATATTTTATTCAAAAAAGTCTAGTAACAAAACTGTTATAAAATTTTGAATCTAAAATAAACAATATTTTATATAAGATATTGACCTTGATGATATTATC
>Ga0123341_1006016_pt1 | contig 10912 bp, 10 predicted proteins | sample Turbeapinknodule_FD_89959 | JGI IMG/M metagenome (GOLD analysis project Ga0123341, IMG submission 89959) | Root nodule microbial communities of legume samples collected from Mexico - Turtle bean Mexico pink nodule | ecosystem: Host-associated > Plants > Roots > Nodule | place: Mexico: Nepantla...
AATTCTAGTGGTTGCCTGGAAAGCAAGAAATTAAGGTAAGGGAAGATAAATTTAATTTTTAATAGCACCCTAGGATAGAAGATCTGAATTTGGAAGGGACGTGGTCCCAATATTCAATTTCTCTTGTAGGGATGTTGTGTGTTTATATATTGTGTTGTTTGTTTATATATTATTTTAACTTGTAAAAATATTAGATTTTGATGGTTTAGTATTTAAGTGTTGAATAGACTTTTGAATGTTATGAATTGTGTTTTGAATGATAGTGTATGATGAAAATGGAATGAAATTGAATTCATATATTTGGAATAATGTATGGACTGATGTTCTTTGAAAATGTGGATCCAATTGATCTTGATTTTATTCATGATGTAGCAGGTAAGAAATAAATCCTCCTTAGTAAGGACCGAATGGTTGCTCCCTCTTGCAGCCAGCATCCAAGATACAATGAAAGCAATAATTCTTTCATCCAGCTTCATGCCTCCCACAAAAAAACCCTTCACTTTGGATTGAGGATTTTTTATGCAACTCTATAGTACTGCATTTTGTTGAATTCTTAAACAACCCCAATGTTTTCTTTATTAATCCTCAGCCTAGAATATTTTAATCCAATTACAGCAATCCACACATCTGGAGTCATCTCCATATCAACTCCTTTCACGTGTGAGAACAGATTCTCCCCAACAATATGAAGATTTGTACAGAAAACCTTCAGTGGATCAACATATATATTCCCTGACATTTTCGGAAATCGTTTCAACAGCTACTCCTTCAAGACATCCCTCACTTCCATGAGGTTCTGCCCTTTCAGCCAGTTGAAACTGATCTACTTTGGATTGTTGATGGTTTTCCTGCTAAACTCATGCAGGAACTTCTCTATCTTTTCATCATCCCCTGAAAACCAGTTTTAAAGGTGTCCACCCCTTTTTACAACACAAGTCTTCATCCTTTTTTATGAGGGAGGTGTTGAGTCCATGAGGAAGAGATTAATTTTTTGAGAAAGTGTGGAGAAACCAACATATTCAAGTGAAGTAACAGAAGAAAAACAATGGGTTGATCTTGTGAAAAAATCATTTGAACTAGCACATATATTTAAGCATAAAAAGCAATCAAGATACATAGCATTTAATGGGTTATTTTTCAATAGAAAAAAAATTGTTGCAGTGGGAATATGCCATACATCAGGCCCCAAACAAATTTATCAATGACACGGTCCAAATTTGACCATCCATAAAAGACACTTAAATTTCCAAGAAACCATGGAATATATTCCTTTATGACCAGAATATATTCCAATAAAATCGTATTCAAAGTCACAATTGACCCATAACAGATTTTGAATTAAAAGAAACAGTTGTAACCATGCACAAAAATTCAAAACAACTTTAATACAGGGTTGTCAGTGGTAAAACAATCGGTTGTTTCGTGAAAACAATCGGTTGTTTCGTGAAAACAATCGGTTGTTTTACTGAGACAACAATTAAGAGTTCATAAATCAAGAATTTTTCACATAGATGAGAAATGCATAATGCAAATTTCATAAGCCTTTGCACAGGGATATTTCACAACAGATTTAGCCAAGAAAAAGAATTATTTGAGCTTTCATTTAATCAATATGAACCAAATACACAAATTAAGAAATGAAAATACAAATAATTCTTAGCTTTTGAATTTATTTATTTTTTAAACAACCATTGTACATGAGTCAAGGATGTCACTTGACTTTCAAGAAATCTGTTTGCAATTGAGAACTGCACTCAAGATTCTACTTCAGATCTTTTCCCTTAAGCCTTCATTCTTCACACCAATATTATTCTTGGCTTTCAAGAGTACCTACAAAAAAATATTCAAGAGACAAGATTTGGTCCCCTAGTAAATTTGGGTCCATGGGCATTAATTTGATCATTATGAACCTTAGAATTATTAGGAACCCATTTCAAAACACCCCTGGGAACAGAAAATTTCTTAACTCTGTAGAATCTAACAGAATGACCCTTCTTCATACAATAAAAGCATGAAACAACTGGTTGTTTAGACAATTCAATCGGTTGTTCTTCAAAGAAGCTTGAAAATGGCTTTGAAACTGATCTTTTCTTGCTGTGTGGATTAAAACCCAATCCAGCTATACCAAAAACACATTTTTGAGATGCAAGAACAGTTTTGAAGTTTGATTGTCCTTTTGAAAACTTATCCACAGTTTTTACAAGATAGTGAACCTTCTTTTGAAATGATTCACAATTTTCACAAAAGCTAGAGTCACAATTGCAATAAGAGTTTTTGTAAATCATTTCCAAATTTTCAAAATCATTTTTCGAATTATTCACCTCTTCTTCCAATGTCTTGACTCTGTTTTCTAGCCAATTATTCTTGCCTTTCAACCGGTTATTCAAAAGGGTCAGCCTATTAGCTTCTTCATGAATCTCTTCAATGCTAGCTATAATTTTTAAAATTTATTGAGGTATTGGAACTTACACTGCTTGTATTTGATTCTCCCTTGTCCATCAAGCACAATTTTTCCTATTTATCTCCATTTGAGGATGAGCTAGAGAAAGATACATCATTATCTTGCCAAGCAATGTAGGTTTTTTTTAGTTTTGCCCTTCTTCTCAAATTTCTTGCTTGTTCTTCTCTCCTTGCTTTCATTGTTGGAATAATCAGTTTTGATATGGCTCTACCACATCCAAAATAGCTATAATTGTTAGCATTAAAATCATTGAATTTCTTATTGTTATACCTATTTGACGATTTGTTCTTGTTGTTCCTCTTCTTCAAGAACTTGTTGAATTTTCTAGTAAGCAAGTTAAGAGTTTCTTCATCATTGTCCTTACTTGATTCTTGACAATCTCTATTACCAGCAGCTTTCAAAGCAATGCTTTTCACATGCTTCTCTTCATGCTCTTGATCATTCATCATGTTCATCTCGAGTTCGTGTTCCCTAAGCTTACCAAACAAGGAGGTTGTAGTCAAGGTTGTCAAATCCTTGGATTCAGAGATAGCAGTGACTTTGGGTTGCCAAGATCTGTCCAAGCATTTAAGGATCTTGATGTTCAGCTCGTCCCTTTCGAAGATTTTCCCAAGGTTGATGAGATGGTATACAATGTGAGTGAATCTCTTTTGTACATCAACAATGGTCTCCCCTTTCAGCATTTTGAACATCTCATAATTCTGAACTAGAGCATGGTTTCTTGCTCTCTTGATATCAGTGGTTCCTTCATGTGTAACTTCAAGAATATCCCAAATCTCTTTTGCTGAAGCATATTATGACATCCTGAAAAACTCATCAGAATTTAGAGCAGATGTGATGATGTTTTTAGCAATACAATCCAATTGAGCTTTTTTTTCTTTTTGTATCAGTCCATTAGGACCAAGGTTTTTCTATGAAAACATCATCTTTTTCAAACTTTGGAAAAAAATGGTCATTTACAATGACATCCCAGATTTCTCTTTCAATTGATTACACAAAGATTTTCCATAACTAATAATTCATACCACAAAACAGAGGTGGCCTGTTTATTGAAGCACCCTCCCCAAAGGGTAGTTTTTCAGCCATGAAAAAGGTTTTAAGGATCGAAAACTTTAACGACTTTCAAGAACTCAGCTCCTTATGCCAATTGTTAGAAATGTAAGCCTTAAACAAGAGGGGGGTGAATTTTTTATGAAAGATTTTCACAAATATTGAAGGTAGATTGAAAGACAATGAAGAATCAATCAATTAGAAATCAGTTCAGCCAATTAGAAATCAGTTCAGCCAATTAGAAATTGTTTTTAATTTGATTGCAGAAAATCAACCGGTTGTTTTTGCGAAACAATTGGGTGTTTATATCAGCAGTGTTAAAAACCAAAACAAAAACATATTTAAAGAGTGCAAGGATAGAAAGAATAACACAGAATGTTTATACTGGTTCACTCTTTACCAAAAACTACATCCAGTCCTCAACAACCACTGAGAATTAACTAAGTAATCAAACCTTGATTACAAACAACACACCAAAGTGGTGATCTTGAACCCTTCAAGAACACACATCACCTTTGACAAATACCACACAATTTTCATAACAACCTCTGAAACTGCACAACACCAATTCACACATAATTACAGTGATCAAGAAAGAAAGGAATTGAATACAAAAGATACAATCAAAGATTAAAGTACAGTTATTACAAGACAATCCTATTGCACACTTGAGAATGATCCAAAGCTCTTTGAAATCTTGAAAAACTGATTTGAATGATTTCTCTTAGTTGATTAACAACCAAGAGCGTAAAACAACTTATTTAAACTCCAATCAGTTGGTGAAAGCATTTAACACAAGAGCCAAAATCAATTTAAATCATTTAAACTAGATTAAAGCCACTTAACAAAATTTTGTTAAGGTTTTCAGAAAATCAATTGATTGAAAACACGAATCAACCAATTGAATTGGTTTGACAGCAAAGTCAAACTAAGTCAAGCTTTTTCAAATCCTTTTCAAAATACATTAAGTGTAAAACAACTGGTTGAATCGATATTTCAACATATTGAATTTTCACTTTCTTTAGAAAACACATCTTTTTCAAAAGGATTGAAATCAAACAACCTTGGATCATTACAGAAAGTGGATTAAAAAATTAAAATACATCTAGACACACACACAACCAGCAGCAAGGATCTTCATGCATTCCATTTGAATTTGGAGACATCAAAGCACCTTGTTCAACACATGTCTCTCATAAAAGGCACAAAGATTAACCCAACTCTCTACTATGCAGAACTAATCTCTTGGTTGGGGAATCCAGTAGAAGAGTTAGGCGATCGAGATTTATCAATGGGTGTCACACCTCTTCATCGAAACAAGCCTACCACAAAAGGTTAAATTCCTGCCTTTTGTCTAATTTTGTCTCGGATTTTGAAATTAGAAACTATAATCATATGTTCTGGTTTAGGGATAAGATGTGGGACCTTGCTAAAATGTTAGGATTCACTTATTCAAGGGATGAACAAGTGGTAATACACAACATACAACGAATGGAAAATAGATATTTGGAATGCATTCAGAATAAAGGAGAAGGGTCAGAGAAGTTTTTATAAGGATACTTAGTTTTAGTTCTAGAGGTTTGGAAGTAGCCCATAAACGTAGGTATATTAAACAAGTTCTTGCAAACGAATAATTCAAATGGCTTGCATCCAAGAGAAAAAAATGGATAATATTATTTTAGAAATGTGTTAGTGTTTGTGGGGAGACATACATCTTGAGTGGCAACAAAACTCTACTATCAATGGTGTTGAAGGACTATTAAGTGTGTGGGATAATATAGTTTTCAATTTAGTACAATCTAAGGTAGGAAGTGGTTATATTATCTTGGAAGGGTTTGTGTGTGAGGCAAATCAACTAGTAACAGTGGTAAATATCTACCCGTCTTGTGTGCTCGCAGAAAAGAGAGATATGTGAGAGGAATTATTTACGTGTAGGCAACAAGATCCTAATTGGGTTTGGTGCATGATATGGGACTTTAATGCGATAAGAAAACAACCACTACAAGAAATAATAATATTAGTCTCCCCAAAAAAACCCACACAAAAAGTAAAAGGGAGACACTAAATGATACGTAGAGTGAGTTTAGTGTCCCATTAAGTTGACACTAATCTAAAGGTTGTTAATGAATTAGTGGGGACTATGGGGACACAACTATTTTTTTATGATTTTAGTGTTCGTTTAAAACCTATTTGTCCACACTATAATTAATATTTAATTTTGTGTCTTAATTATGTAGGATTTGGGGACACTAATAATGTCCCTTACTTGGCTCTCACTTTTTTTGGCAGTTAATTACAACTTTCTTGTAGTGAACATGAGAGGGTAAGAAGGTCACATAATGATGCATTTAGGAAATAAATGAGTGAATTCAATTTGTTTATCAAGAACATGGATTGTTTGGATGTCCCTATGGTTAGGAGAAAATACATGTGGTATAGATCTAACAGTGAGGCAAAGTTAGGACTTGATAAGGGTTCTTTTGTCTCAAAATTGGTTGGAGGTTTGGCCACATAGCAAAAAGTATGTCACGAATAAAGTAGTATTTGATCATTGTGCCATAGTTGTTAAACAGGTTCATCAAGATTAGTGGTTAAAACCTTTTGGATGTTCAAAGAAAATTTGAAAGCTCTTAAGAAAGAGTCGGGACTTGGAATAGGGAGGTTTTTGGTTTACTTCATAACAATAAGGTAGTTCTGATGAACAAAATCAATGAGTTGGATATCAAGGACGAAAATCAAAACATGGGGAGGATGAAAGGGCTACTAGAAACTCTTACTATGTAGAACTGAGAAGTGTGAATATGAAGATAGAAATGTTAGAAAAATAGAAATCTAGGACAAAGTGGTCACAAGATGGTAATATTAATACACAGTTCTTTCATAGGATGATAATATGGAGATTCGATAAAAACATGTTGAATGGAATACACATGGGAAAGGCCTGGTGTGAGGAACCTAATAAGGTACTTTAAGGATAGGTTTTCAGAACTTGACATATGTAAAGTAAGACTTGACAAGGTTAGATTTACACAAATTGATATGGAGGATAATAAGCTACTAGTTAAAAGGTTATCTGAGGAGGAAGTTAAGGAGGCGGTTTGGGATTGTGATGGTAATAAAATTTCTAGACCAGATGGTTTTACTTCAACTTCTTTGAAGAATTCTAAGATGTTATAATTGTTAAGGTCGATTCTGAGAAATCTTACGACTCTGTCAATTGGGATTTTTCTATTTTATATTCTTCGAAGAATGGGATTTTGTGTCAAATGGATTAGGTCTTGTCTCATGTCATCATCAATCTCTGTTCTTGTCAAAGGTAGCCCAACCAAGAAATTTTCCTTTTTTAAAGGGTTAAGAAAGTGTGATCCGCTAGCACCCTTTTTGTTTAATATTGTGGTTGAAGGACTAGGGATTATAAAGGAGGCCGAGCATAAAAGTTTGTATAAAGGGATTGGAGTAGGATCAAATCAAGTACTAGTTAGTTTGTTATAGTTCGCAGATGACACTATATTTTTTGCAAAGTGGATGTTAAAAACATTTTGGTCATCAAAAGTGTTTTGAGGTGTTTTAAACTAGCGTCTAGCCTGAAGGTTAACTTTAGTAAGAGTATAATAACAGGTATTCAAACACACTCATGAGAGTTTCATCGATTTTCAATGATGCTAAATTGTAGTACTATGGTTGTTCCTTTTAAGTACATGGGTATTCCAATAGTGAATCATAGGAAGAAAGAGTTTTGGAGTGATGTAAGTTTTAAAGTCAAGAAGAAGCTTGCGGATTTATAAAGGAAAGAATTTATCCTTTGTGGGAATGTCATTAATTTTGTTCTTTCAACTATTTCACTATACTTCTTGTATTTGTTTAGAGTGCCGGCTAAAGTAGAAAAACCAATTAGGGGATTGCAGAAAGACTTTTTATGGGGTTAGGGTTTCGACAATAGGAAAATTGCATGGGTGAAATGGGTTCAGTTATATAAATCGAAGGAAGATGGGGGGATTAGGAATTAAAAACCTTAAATAGTTTAACATGGCCCTATTTGGAAAATGGAAATGTAGACTTGGTGATGAGCATTCGGGTATATGGTAAATTATACTGGTGTCTAAATATGGAAGATTTTACATGATACAAATGATTCAAGATATGACTTTTGGTGGTGGAGAGACATTAGAAGAATATGTGGAGGTAAAATTAGCAACTGGTTCGAATCGAATAGGGGTGGAAAGTAGGGAATGGGAGTAAAATTCTCTTTTGGTCAGACATTTGGATTAGAAGTATGCCTCTTAAGGTTAAGTACCCAAGAATGTTTTCAAATGCACTCAGGAAAGAAAGTATTTTAAATCAGTTTGGAGCATGGCATGTAGGCTTCGAATTTATAGTGGACAAGAGAGTGGTTTATTTGGGAGACTGATATGGTGTTAGAATTTATGCAGGAATTGGAAAGGGTAGTAATTGGTACTCATAAGGAAGTTGTGTGGGTATGGAAGGGAGTGTCTGATGGGTTGTACACGAAGAAATTTTCTTATCATATTCTTACACAACAACCTACTCATCGGACGCAGGTTAGATTTGATAAGTTTTGGAAATGTAAAGTGTTCCCATCTGCTCAAGTTTGCATGGAGACTTATTAACAAGAAAGTACCCACTATGGACAATCTTTCGCATAGAGGCGTGCAAGTAAACTCAAGAATGTGCGTGTTGAGTGGACTACAATCGGAGAGTATAAATCACCTATTTTTTACTTGTATGGTGGCCTCGAAGGTGTGGTACTAATGCTATCAATGGACTGGAGGGGCAAATGTACACCATGAAAGGGTAGATATGCATTTTAATCAACACGAACTCGTGAAGCTGAGTAGTAAGGACAATAGGATTTGGAAATGCATGTGGATGGCTATCACATGGGAGATTTGGAAACACATAAATAATATTATCTTTAATGGGTTAATGGTTAATCCATTCGAAATTTTCACAGTTACTCAAGTTAAGACATGGCCATGGATCAAATATAAGTACAAAAAATATTTTTTAAATATTTTCTTTTTTTTTTGCATATTTTGACTTGTGTTTAAACCCTATGCAATGTTTAAAATCTATGAACTTACTCTGATCCTTTATCATTTTACATGCATGTTGTGTAAATGTATTTGCAATATGTACAGAGGTGCTAGGATCTTGTGGTAAGTAGATATAAGGTTTTTGCGCTAATATTGTGTGGGAGGTTGCATGGTTCTGTGCCCATGTTTTTTCCTGGCTATTTGTTGATGCAGAAAGGTTCTCTCTTGAGTGTAGGTGTTAAATGTTGGGGATGCAACAGAGGGAAGCATATTGAATACAATTGTAAACCCAACTAAAAGTTTGGAAAAATAATTAGTCATTATATTTTTTTGGATTATTTCGTTTGGGTGTTTGTGAGGCCTAACAAAGGCATAGAGGTTAACCTTTTGTTACTTGAAAGAGAGAGGCTTTGATTTAGGCAGAAATTCCTTTTAATAGAGGTTTAGGAGATCAAAACTCTCTTTATTTATCTAATTTTTTGTTTTAATTTTTTTTTTTAATATGTTGAAGTACTCTTAATACTCTTATTTATTTTATTCTTTGTTGCTGCTTAAAAAACATTGACTATTTTATTCAAAGATTCATATGTCACTAATTTTTTAAGGATTTAGAAAATAATCTTAGAGTAGAAGTGGTATATTTTAAATGACACCTGAATATTTTATTATTAAATTTTTTTCCAAGATTTCTTGTTTTTGAGAAGATTGGAGTTTGTTTGAGATTGAAATGTGAAATTGTAGATATAATAGATGTTTATAGAATGTATATGAGTTTGTTTGGAATTGAATGAGTTAATGAATGTATTTGAATAATTTGTTGAATTAATTCAAATTAAATGTTTGATGGGAATTGGTTGTTTGATTTTAAATGATTCTGGTTTAGAAAACATGTGTGTGTGTGTGTGGATTTCACAATTAGATAGTTTGACAAGTGCAGATCTCTGAGTCTAAGTCAACACATGAGTCTTTCTGAAGTAGAGTCAAGTGTCTGAGTATGTTGGTTAGTATAATTCTAACATGAGAAATTTGAATGATGATTTATGATAGATGTATTTTGTTTGTTAAATTGAAATTTCATGGAATTATTTTACAGCTAGCTTACCTTATTGTTTCTTATTTTTTGTTTTCTTTATCTATGATGATCGTGTTTTTACACGAAGCATATTAGGTTGCATGTAATAGAGTTGCTCAGTGAGCAACTGAATGATGAGATGACTTTATTTTGAATTCTCTGTTTTGTTTTTTTTTTAATTGTTGTGTATATATTAAAATCCATATGAAGAGAGATATATTTTTGAGATACAATATGAGAAAGTAGTATATGTTTATATGTTAATTAGATATTACATACATTATATATTATCAAATATGGGTAAAAAAAAAGGGATGTTTCATTATGGTATCAAAGCCTAGTTTCGATCCAGGGACCTGTGGGTTATGGGTCCACCACGCTTCCGCTGCACCACTCTACAGTTTGAACTGTTGGTCTCTACACCTACATCAGGAAAAGTATTGACCTCTACAGTTTGCTCTTAATGTTCAGGAATCGTATAGCTGTTGAACCAAGTGGTGTTCAAGTTTTGAAGAATCCAAATCCTTTGAAGGATGTTGAAGCCTCTGTTATGTTTGATGTTGCTGTGCTGGTTTAAGCTTTGTTCTGGGGTAGTTTATATCTTGTAATCCACCCTATGATTAAATCTAAAAGCATTAGCATTCTCAATCTTTGTGAAAGTAAAATGTTTTCAAACTAAGTTAAAACAACCGATTGTTTTGTCGAAACAACCGATTGTTTATACTTAGGTGTTTTGAAAAAAGATTGAAAATTGTTTTGAATGGTTGAACTGTTAAGTACCAAAACAACCGATTGATTCGAGGAAACAACCGATTGTTTGTTTTGGGACCATAACAGAAAAATTGTTTTCTTTGACTGAGCTTTAAATGTTTTAACTGCTTACGCTCCAATCATTAAATGCTTTGACCAATCTTTTAATGCAATTTAAGAGTTTGTTAAGATTTAATAACAAACTACATCTTTGAATAAATTCAGAAAAACAGATTTGACAATTAAGAATCTTTGACAAAGTTTTTCAAGAGAGTTTTTCAAAGTGCTGAGATTGTTAAGAGTTTGTGGTTGATCAAAGTGTTGCAATAGGATTCTGCTTGTATTGATTTCATATTATCTTCTGTAACAAGTGTAATCCTTGTACTCTGTTGAACAATTCTTTTTCTGTGTTTGCTGAGATTGGTTGTGTGTTCTTGAGGTGTTCAAGATCAGCAATCTTAGTGTTGGCCAAGGAGAGTGTGTTTCTTGAGGTGTTCAAGGTCATTCTCTTGGTTGTGGTGTAAG
>Ga0123341_1006019_pt1 | contig 10910 bp, 10 predicted proteins | sample Turbeapinknodule_FD_89959 | JGI IMG/M metagenome (GOLD analysis project Ga0123341, IMG submission 89959) | Root nodule microbial communities of legume samples collected from Mexico - Turtle bean Mexico pink nodule | ecosystem: Host-associated > Plants > Roots > Nodule | place: Mexico: Nepantla...
CTCTAGTGTATGGTGGAGAGTATGATTTTTTTTTTTTTTTCATTTGGTGGTTAAAAGACAAGTTTGTGTTATTTTTACTAATGGTGAAGGTGCATGATATTTAAGAATGTGAAATTATATTTTATTTAAAATGATTTAAAAGAGTTAAAATTGACTTTTTCTCACAATTAAAAGGCCCCACCTTATCCAAAAGTCTAAGTGTAAAATAGTGAGAAAAAAAGGAAAAAGAAGAGGCTCTTGTTCTCTGCATATCTGGTTTGTAATCCCAAACAACTCACCTTCCGCCACGGAATGGGGAGACATGGCTCTCACTGCCGCTCTTTCTTCTTCTCTTTCTTCAGCAGCCGGAATATTCCCTCGCCCAAATAAACACACACCCTCCACCACCTTCCACTCCTCCACCACCTTCCACCACCACCACCACCACCACTCTTTCTTCTTGCGAGGTTTCACTACTTCTCTCTTCTCTCTCTCCTTACACATCATTTCACTCACTTCATCATATACAGCTACTTTCTCACATCTTTTGCCTTCCTTTCTACTTTACAAATTTTAATGATCATGCACGCATTCATAATATAAAATAATGTGAAAGAAATTAATCTAAACTTGATAGTTCATGTAGATTTAAAAGGGTTGTTTTGATGGATTGATGAGAATTGTTCTTGAATATAGTTTCGTTGGCACTCTTAGTGTTGTTCTCTTTGATTAAAGTTTGAGTTTGCCCAGAGACTCATGTTATATATATGATTAATAAAAATCTAATTTTGATTAGAGAACAACCTCCAAAAAACCAATAAAATTGTCATTTATGAAGAAGAAACTCAATATATTTCATCTTCTTATGTCCTTTCCTTCTCTTACTGGTGAAAAAGTTTATCAAAATAATCTTAGTATATATATCTATATGAAGAAAAAAAATACTACTCGGGGTGCTGTGCCAGTGCCATATGTTGATATGTATTTCATGTTTTACAGTTGCAAATGATGCTGATAGGAGTGAAGTGTCATCTGATACTGAAACCAAGGCATCATATTCAGAAGCTGATAAGATGGTTGATGGTATGGATTTTGGTGAGCTTTGCAATGAGTTTGAGTGCATCAGCAGCCCCTTGGTAGAATCTACTGCAAGACAACTTGCACGCGATATACTTGAACAAAGGGAGGGAAATCGAGCACTTGGAATCTATGCCGTTTCTGTCACATACAAGGTCTTGCTTTAATTCTCCTTTACACACTACATGTTCTATATATGATCTCTTCTGAGTGTTCATAAAGAAAACAACATGCTTCATTCCTGATAATAGTGGTTCCCCTTTGTAACAGAACAAGGGATGGCAGTTTGTTTTCTTCATTGAATTTTTATGCCAATGAAGAGTCACAATATAGTAAGGGGTACCAAGAAGTTTAAGGACTTTGGGGTTATTAAAATAATGATAATGTTTAACTAGTACATTAGGCACAGTAATTCTATGTAAAAATGTAGTATATAATGCTGTTAACGCAATATTATTATGGTTGTTGATATAAACAAATTGAATGATAATTTTTTTAATTGATATTTCTTAGGACACTCTCCTTAGCTGGATTTTATGTTTTGTCTATGATTCTGTTATCGTGTTCAGGATCCTATCAGAAGTTTTACTGGTCGTGAGAAGTATAAAAGAGCACTATGGGCTACTGCTGCACTAGACAACCCATCTGTGGTGAGTTCAATTTCTAGGATCCTTCTCCTAAAGCAGCAATAAATCCATGAAACTGGGATATTTTGTTGTTTGATAAATGCTTCCATTTTTTAAGTTGGTAGGCTGGAACACTTAAGCTACATATTACTAGTATCAATTGTTGAATAGCTTTGGAAAGAAAATAACTACATTAGACTGAATTTGTCTTCTTGTAGTTTTCATTCTTTTTAAGATAAACTCTTTCAAAGGGACAAAATGTGTAAAGGTGAGAGTGCATGGATTTGAAAGTTATTTTATTCTAATAATCTTTTTTTTCTCACCTAGTAATACTAGAGGGCAACTTAGAAACAAAAGTTAACGTTGTGTTGATGTAATGAAATAAAATAATCTTTCCTAAATCTACGAACAATAAGGAAGTGTAGAGTTCTCTAAAAAGCTTTGTGCGGTGACAGACTGTGCAGGAAATGGTGATGCTGTCAACCAGTGTTTTGAGTATCAAGTGGACAATAAGAGGGAAGCCAAAATCTGTTATTGGAGGGTTAGGAGAAGATTTAATACTCAGAATTACTTCCAAATTTACTCTTAACCAAATTAGTGGTCAAGTCATTGAGCATGAAGAGTTTTGGGACTTATCAGCTTCATCTGCTAGTGCTCAGACATTTTTCTGGACATCACGTGCTCTCTTTTCTGCTATTGAATCTGTAAAAGACTTGGCTGACAATGCTAAGAATTTGAGTAATAAGATTTCAACTAAAAAAGAGAACTTGGAGATGTATCCAGATCCTTCAGGAGATCCAACCAAGGTTAGTTCTTTTTCCTCTATAGAAGAATTCTAAATGTCAGGCTTCAATGTCCTATCTTTTTAGGTAAAAAATTAGTTAAATACTTAATAAGGGTTTATAATATTGGTACTTAAATGAACAAGTGACTTTGACTTCATTTTTTAAACTTATTAAAATAGACTAAAAGTTTTGTTTGAATAAGTATCTAGTGAGCACTCATTAAATTTTATCTCATTTTCTTCTCTTTCAGGCGTTTGTTGGTAAGTTTATCCAAATATGATCAAATTCATAATCCACTTTATTAAACTCAACCAAACACACCTTCACAATGAATTAATCAAGTTGTTCAGATCTTAAGTTTATGCCATTACATTCATTATCACAAGAATGTGATGCTATAAATGCCTTGCAAGAATTATTGCTATACACATGAAAACTAGTACACAGGTCATTTTCCTTTGTGAGGTTTTGATTGCTTTTACTTTTATTCAGTTCTTCCAAAGGGACGATAGTTTTCAAAGGGATGCTTACCAGATTGCACTATTCCTGGCAGTTATTTATTTGGTGGTACAGTTTCTAAGGACAACTTTGTAGAACCATCCGTTCTTTATACCAACTGAACTTGTATCTCTTTGTTCTCCCATATTTTATCATTGTAAAGTGTGATTAACAGCTCATAGTCATCAAGTTGTTTTGTCAAAGTTATAAGTAAATATGTATGTTCTTATTTTTGAGTGTGCCTATAAAAATCAGACAATTCTGTTGGAATTTTTGGCAGGTTCTTTTGATGCTACAACCCCAAAGGACCATTTTGATTATTCTGCAATAAAACAGGCTAACGAATATTCGGGATGTGTGTGATTTTTTTTCAAAAACAAATAAGTTTTACCTCTTATGGGGAAAGCTAAAACAAACCAGAATCAGATTACAACAGAAAGTGGAGAAAATCTACTAAGATTGTAGCAGTAATTGGTATATGGACTATTCTTGTTTAGCACAGCAGGTATAACATAACGAACTAGAAGTTTTAAGATATACAAATAACTTCTGAACTATTCTACATAAATAGTATTATTGTAATACATCTTGAACTTCTAATTAATCTTGTTTAAATGAATTGTGCTCATGCAATAACTGTTACTGATATCATGCTCACTTTTCCTTCTGCTTGTTAATGCCAAGTTCTTACTATTTGGCTAATTTTTTCAATGAACCAAAAATTACTCTTTGATTTCAGTCTAGCTATTAACAATTTAATGTAGAGACCTTGAAGGAAGAAATAAAAGTTGTATGAAATTGCACACATATATATAATTGTGTTAATTAGTATTAAAAAAAGTTAATGAACTCTCACATGTTCAATACTTTTAGAAAGTTGTTTCGGAAAGGATATTTCAAAATAGTTTTTTTTTCTTCCGGATTTCATACTCCAGAAACACACTTTGTTTATGAAATCCCTATTCCAAAAACATCTTTTTCTTACGAAATTCATATTCTGGAAACACTTTTGCTTACGAAACCCTTATTCCAGAATCACCTAAAATCATCAAGGATAATTCTGGTATTTCAAAAGTTGTAGGGGTGCAGAAAGAAAAAAGTAGGGGTGTTGAAAGAAATACCCTTAGTTTTTTTTTAACAAAAGATGATGCATATTGGGCAACTTTATACTGCACCTCCATAGAAGATGAAAAATGACAACTTTAACCATTTTTTCATTGACACCCTACATTTTTTTATTCTAAAATTCTGAATTTTAAAATTCAAATAATACAAAATTGTATTCCAAATTTTAGAATTAGTAATATTTGTCTGCGAAAATATCTTTTGAACTCTTCAGACAATCAAATTATATTCTGATTTTTTTTGACTTAGTAAATATTTCCCCCTTTTATGTCACAAAAACCACTAAACGTAATATTTTATTTTCAAATGTAAACCAAATGTGAATTTAAATAGGATTGATTGAAATTTTGATAACTTGCATTTTTACCCATAAAAAGATCATTTCCATTTTTGGTCTTACATTATTATCATTACTCCAAATATCAATAATCATGGTAGTTAATTTATAAGTTTGACACAAGTCACTATCACAGCATAAGAAAATTAAACTATAATTAAAATAAAATAGATTTTACACAAAGTGATTTTATGATTTAAACAGTCTTTTTTTTTTATGATTGTTGATTGAAGTAAAATGGTAAAAATTTAAAGTTTTAGATGGAAGAATTTTGGACTCAAAACAAATGTTTATGCAATTGTACTTTAAGGGAGTAGAAGTACAATTAAAAGTTCACAAATTATTGCATTAGGTTTGAAAATTCTTGATGGATATCCTTTCTGATAGATGGTACCCAAGCTTGTTTCTTATATTCACAAAATAATCAATGAGCATGTTTATAAACTAAGCATTCAAGGTGTAATTTGATTACCACTTCTTCAATCACAACAAATGACCATTACTCTGTTTCAATATGTGATTAAGAAAATAAAACTTATCTCTTACTTTACAACAGGTGGGAGAGTAGTGCAATTTACTCAGCAAAAAATTGTGGATCTTATAAGATGCATAGTTTACAATAAACTATTTTTTAACATTTTTCCTATGCAGCAATAATGCAATATCATCAGAAAAATGATATTGTGTCCTTTAGAACATTATGCCTTTCTCTTTTGAAAAAATTATACAAGGAGGTAATTGAAAACAACTTAGAAATCTCTCCCCTATCCCACTTCTTTCTTTATGTACTCGAGAAATGGTTAATTTATTCCAATGAAGCTTACCATCAAGGAACTATGTTACAGCAAAATGAAATAAATACCATCCCTCGATTACACTGTTGATTTAAGAGATTAGCATTGTAATAAGCATCATTAAGAGCGTTAATACACTTCCAATTAACATGGTGGAAGCTGAAGAAAGATCATGTGCGCTCACTGAATATACATTTCCAGTCTTATCATCCTTCACTTTGATGCTGGAGGAGCCTAAAGAACCAACAACACAATGCAAAAGTCATCTTCTATTACATGTTTGTTCATCAAGTTTATCAGTAAAAGACAATGCAAGGGTCATAATGAATTGGAAGAAACAATCCCAGGTGATATCGGTTGGAGATGTCACATCGACTAAAGATTAAGACATTTCATAATATATAAGTGAGTACAAACCTCACCTTATAAGCTGATTTTGTAAGGTTGAGTTTGTCTTAAAGTTCATTTCTTAATAATATCATTGGTATAACCTTAATAAATTTAGCATATAAATAAGAGGGTACTCACAATTGTATTCAGCCCATCCAATGGTCATGTTTTCAAGATCATATACAACTAACTTGTTTGATAACACCAAATCTGCAATAGGAAACAACTTCATGTAAACAAGTGATAGTCATTCAATGACACTAATTTCCAAAATGATCAGAAATTTTGAATTACCATTGGTGAGGTCAGGTCTATTATCAAGTTTTACCAAACAGAAATAAAGGTACAATAAAAGGAACATACAAACATAATCTGAAAGTTACACAAAATAGCTAACATATAACAGAAACAGACTCTTCAGCTAACATCATATACAAGTTCTTAATTTAACATAAGAGATATTTAAGGACGGAATGGACAAATCAAAACCATAATAACAAGTGAATAGATTAAAATATTAGTGAATCATAATTTCAAAATTTACCTCCAAGAAGAATTATGTCGTGTCCATCCTTAGTTTGGGCCATACTTTTTTGCCAGCCAACACACCACATGTTTTCCTGAGGACAATGACACTTAAATTTATAGGTGTAGTCAAAAGTGAGGTGAAGATAAATAAACAAATTAATTTACAAGTGCAGGGTGTACAAACAAAGCACCTAGTAAATTTAATTTCCAAGAGGGAGAAATCAATTCAGGCAGTAATAGATTAAACTTTATGGTATAGTTTCCATATGAAAATAAACTTGTATATGTTTGACTGGTTAAACATTCATCAAATTAGCAAATATATACATATACAATACAACAACTTATTCAAATTCCACTCACTTTAAAGAGGAATAGGTAATCATGAGGATAAGCTGTCAGAGTAAGCCCCTCCTCGAAGGTAAACTTGACAGTTGGAAATCCCTTGTCAATACTGCAAAATTACAATGGTCAACAAGTTAAGAGCTGCATATGCAAGAAAATTGATGTGAAATCGTTGCCTTCTTGAACTGGTGAAAAATTTACTTTGAGAATACATTGTTTATATTCAGAATACCATCTGAACAATTTGTGCTCAATTACTATTTCTGTATTATAAGACTATCTCATCTAGAACAATTGATATATACTTCTAGTCAAGTGGAACAATCACATAAGAGACTATTTGTTTGATGATCATTCAACCATTGCATATACCAAAATATTTGATTACTAATATTATCAAGAGAGAGAGAGAGCTAAGTATTTTTTAAGATAAATTTCAATGACAACCTGACATCAACATGCTATATGGATCAAACAACCAAGAAAATAAACCTCAGTATCTCCCACCCCTAAAATTATGGCAATGCTTAGTATATGCCAATCAAACAAATGACAGATCAAATAAAAAGGTCATCACACCTTAATATTGGATACTTATTTCAAAAGAAAACTGAAGCAAAATAAAGTCACAAAGATGAGTACATACTTGTCATCAAAACGGAAACATGTAAATTGATCTTCAACGAGATATAATTTCATTCCAGACTGTGGTGCCAAAACCTACCACAAAGAATAATCATGAGAATTCAAGTGGGAAAAATTGATTTACTTAGCTGTTAAAATTACTCTTACCTTCTCCAATAGTTGCTCATAAACTGTGGGTGGAAGATAAGCCAGGGTTGTACCACTATCTATAATTGTTCCCCTTCCAGTTGTAAAATCAAATATATCTGTGGGTAGTTGTACAGTCTCCCCACCAACCTCCAAGTCCTTCAAAATCACATTGTAGTGTGCCCTAAAATAGTCAGTAGACTACAGTTAGAACATAATTCCAATACCAAAACTAAACTTGATATAAAATACATTAGAAGAATCTGGTATAACATCTGCAAGATAATATGCCAGAGCTCTCAGAAAGTTTTGTTTCATTGCTTATATAAGAGATTTCACAATGAATCCACCTTTGTAAAAGATGAAGAAAGCCTTACTAGAATAAAATATGCAAAAAAATAAAACTTTATTCAGTGTATGGATCAATTTGCCCCTCAAGTGGACCACGAAAAACAAAAGGACTTATATATCTCACATTTACAGTATTTTCATCAATTGATCAACTTTATACCATAATCATAAGGTTTTTTTGCTAAATATATCAAGACAATAAAGAATTCAGAAGTCAATAATAGTCTTCAGTAATATTGCATCTATGAAAAACTAATCGGAAGTTAAACGTAAGTACCCTTATCATTCAATATATTCTACACTAATCCATCAAATTACAGTTATCAAGGAATAAAACAGATCAAATACAGTTACAAGAAATAACATGGTATGGGATCAAAGACGATTCTGCAGTACATACATTTTTGGTACCAATGAAGTTTTGTTAAATTTTGGCTCCACTACTTCCCCTATGGCAAATATTCCTCCTCCAGTAAAACTGTCAAGGCAGTGTGAAAATACCCTTTTCACCTTTCCAGCTGCAGCAAGCTGTGAAAGCACAGACGAATTTGCTTGTCCTAAACCAATTATTCCATCAAGGGATTCATCAGAACCTGAACTTAATGTCCCAGATTGTCTAGCTCCGCACCTATCAACAAGTGAATATTCAAAAAGACATTAAACACAAATGGAACAATGACCTTTTTCTTTATGTATTTACCAACCTAGGAAGCAATATTATAGTTCCATGCAAGAAAAAAAAAATACTTTGAAACTCCATCCCCCAAAAATAAAAAAAGGAAGCCTAGTGCTATAAAGACATTTAGCACTCCAACTGTTGTGCTTGCACACACCAATGCTCCCATTTAGCCCAATAATTAAGTAAATAAATTTAAGACATTATACTCGAGATTCCCCAAAGAAAATCTAGTAAAAACAAACAAATGTGTCTATAATGGAAACTATCTAAACAGAAAAAAAGCAGTTAACAACGGTTTACAACAGAGATATCCTATTGAGGCCAACAATATTTGACTATATATCACCAACAAGCTTGTAGTTTAATTGGCATAACATAAGGTCAAGGTGTGAGGATGTCAAAGGCTCAATTATCTGTCAAGTAATACTCACTCAATTATGCATGTGCTAAATGAGAAGAACTATAAATTGGACTCACCCAAAAATCACAGTGCTATTTTCCGGTACAGTTTTGAGATCACCACTGGCTCGGTCGAATGTAAGATAATCCTTCACATAGGATCCAGAGGTCGTACTTCCATCTCCATAAGTTATGCTGTATGGGCAGGACATGTCTTTTGTGCATCCAGAAATAGGACCATCATATGTGGAAGTGCAAAAGTCATTGTCACAACCAATCATAGTTGAACTTTTGGATGCCTCAGGGTCGTAGAGGGTTAAGTCCATCTGCAACATGATAATAATATAGTAAAACCTACATTGGCAAGTCCAATAGCTCTGATTCATGTAGAAATGAAACAGATATGCATTATGCATTCTACCATAAGAACTTTCAATATGCATGAATGTTGAAGCTGTAAATTGAGTCTAGATACATACACCAAGACCGCTTTTCTTAGGACATGTTGTGCAGCCAACACAATTCACCCACAGAATGTCACTCCCTGTATCAACTTGTACATAGAAGTCCTTCACAGGAGAGCCAATCCCAATTTTGGTATAATACAGCCTGAACAAATTACACAAGCAAAATCAAACACCCAAATAGAAAATGGTGACAACCTTCAAAGCATGCAACACACAAACCACACATAATCGAGAAAAGAAAAGAAAAACTTTGCATGTGAAAAACAAAAGATAAAGAGAATAAAGAGGAGGGAAAGAAAACCGACCCATTTGAATTGGCACGACCATTGCCACCAAGAGGGACATCAACGGCAGAGAGAAACCTTCCTCGACGAAGAGCATCATGATCTTTGAGAGCAGCGAGGTTTTGAATGGGGCCTTTGAATTTGCGTTCAACAGGGAAAGCCAAATTGGCATTGGCGACAGAACAAAGTTGCAAAACAAACAACGCCACAAGGAAAAGCGTCAATCTTTGTGTAAGATCCATCATTCGAGGTAAAGGGTAGCTTCAAGAAAAAGCAACAACGAAGAACAACAACACGAAACAATAGACTAATTCAAAAGCATTGCCGACCCAGATAGAAAATAAGGGTCGGTGAATGAAACAAAGAAGTGGGATAGGGGAAGAATGGAGAAACAAACAAATACAAAAGAAACGACTCAGCTTTGATAAACACGGACAAATGCAAGAGAGAGAGACAAGGAGAGAAAAAAGAGGAAATCTTTTGCGGTTTCAATGGTAAACAACACGTCTTGAACAGCATATTTAGAATATATATGTATATTTTAAAAGCCTTAACCATAAATAAACAACGTTGTTCATTGTCCTTGTACATTTAACAACGTTCTCTTATTTTTGGTTTTTTCTTTGTTTTGCTTTGTTCATTTTGTCTCTTCTGTTTCATCTCATCATCTTCTTCTTCTTTCTTTCCTTCTTTGCTTCTAATCCAATTTTCAGCATCACTACTTTTTCTTCCAAACACGCCCCATTGATTCACCCCATTTTTGGAACAAAAGATAAACATAAATCACACGCATGCATGATGCATCTTCAACTCTCATTTCATGCCACACCATCCATGCATCACCTTTATCATAACGTATATTTTCTTTTTCCTTAATCTGCATTATTTCTTTTTCTATTATTAAATAATATTTATATGGACCAACTTTCATGATCACATCATATTTGTGAATTAATTGATACAATCTTTTTTTAGTTTAATTAGTTAAAACATTAAAATCATTATTGCAGTTTTCTTACAACCAAGAAGCGTAACGCACCCTCCTCTTACTAGTTTTGGTTGTGGAAATTATATTTAGGCAATATTAAAAATAAATATTGTAACACGAAAAATATATTTAACTATTTTTTAATACTGATTTTCTAATATATTGTTTTATTAAATTATATAGCATTTTTTTTCATCAGAATTATATCTGTATGCATCTCAATATAAAATTCTGAGTTTTGATTTTTTAATGGACAAAATTATAATTTTCTATATTTCCAACAGTTGAGAATCAAATCTTCGTTGTCGTGTTGATTAATTGTATATTTAAGACTTAAACACGAAGTTAAATTAAATTAAATGTAAGTCATTGAAAGAGCTTACGTTTTTTTAATAAAATTCTTATTCAATAAAAGCATTAATTATTACAGTGTTATTTTAATAAGCGCGTGAAGTTCTGAGTTGTTTTTGGATCAATTTTCTTCCTA
>Ga0123341_1006020_pt1 | contig 10910 bp, 10 predicted proteins | sample Turbeapinknodule_FD_89959 | JGI IMG/M metagenome (GOLD analysis project Ga0123341, IMG submission 89959) | Root nodule microbial communities of legume samples collected from Mexico - Turtle bean Mexico pink nodule | ecosystem: Host-associated > Plants > Roots > Nodule | place: Mexico: Nepantla...
AAATATTACTGCACAAGAGAGGATGTTATAAATATTAAAAAAAAAGTGAATGAACATGACAGTATTATTCTTCTCATACTTTCATAACTTAACAGATCACAGTGCCCCTTTAACTTCTTTTTCAGTTTGCGAGAGGATGACTGGAAAAGAAGAAAAATTTATCCACAATTTTCGTTCATGGTTGGTAGAATAGTTGATTTCAAACATGGTTTTTTGAAACCATGAAATAAGTAAAAGAGATAAAGTTTTAAACAATAGTAAATAGACTATTTCTTCCTGCACCTCCATATCTTCTTCTGTCACCTCTATACACAATGAAAATACATTTTTATCCTTTTTTGTCACCCTCATAAACTAGTTTTCGGATTATATAATCCAGAACACATTTGAAAAAAGACTTCCAGATTACATAATCCAGAAGCTAAATAAGACTTCTGGATTATGTAATCCGGAAAGTAATAATGCATATGAAAAAAGGCTTCCGAATTATATAATTCGGAAGTTAATTATAAATTTGAAAAATGACTTCCAGAATATGTAATCTGAAATATTATAGAAGAACATTTTTGAAAATTCAAAAATATATGGAGGTGAGAGAAGAAGGTATGGAGGTGCAGGAAGAAAAAGTCTAGGAAACAATTAAATGGTCAAAATGAATTGAAAAGACAAAATAATAGGTTTAACCCACATAATAGAAAAATGGTAATAATTGATACAATAAATCCATAACGAAAAAGGAAAGACATAACACATAATAGGAGACACAATTATAACATAATATAAAGATCGAAAATTATTATTATCGTATGAACTAGTATTATTATTAAATAATAGAATATTGACCTTTAAAAATCTAAAGGTCGAATTTCCCACAATACCCTCATAATTGTACTGAAACATGACCTCCGTTTCTTGAAGGCTACGGGCGGAAAATCGGAAACGGCTTGTCGCGTACCGTAATTTCGAGAAACAAGAAAAATCCAAAACTCTAATTAACGGCGCCATCACAGTTCCCGTTTTGCAAACATCACAGAACACTCTCTAGGGTTCGTTATTCGTATCTATCCAATTTTAAAAAGCTCTTCTTCGAAGTTTGCAAAAATTTCGTTTTCGACCCTAAATTTTCGATCCATTTGGACAACGGTGTGCCCCAGTTTCGACAGCTTACCTTAAGGTACTCTCCTTCCTTTCTCGCTCTGAAACTCTGCGCAGAGGCTAGTTAGACAGATATTTTATTATTATTATTTTGTTATTAAATTTTATTAGGGATTTCTGTGAAATTTGATGCTTTGTGGTTAAGATTGCATTATGATTAGCTGGTAGAAGTGTATAATTGAAACCCTATCTTAGTATGTATCTGTAAATTTGTGGCAGGAAGGGGCACAGATTGATACGTTTTGTTTGGAAACTGCTATTATTTTTCTGAGATTGGACACTTCATGATTCTCCTTTTTGTTCTGTTCTGCCTTCTCGTTCCTTTGATGACTAATTGTTTGTTCATCACCTTGCATTTGACTGGAAAAATTTCATATTTACATTTCATGTTGTTCCTGTAAATCTGGATTTTCATTGACCCTCGTTTGGCTTTGTGTAAAATAAGAGCTTGTGCTCGCCAACATGCCTGTTGTTCTCGTTTCCTTTCGCGGCCTTCGATAGTCTCTTTTTATTGTGATTGGACTTGCCTGTCAATGCTGATAATTATGTAGTCATTGTCCCTTTAATAAAAAAGTCTATCGCGTTGCGGCCGTATAAGTCTTGTGACTCGTCTCATTGAACATGGCTTCCACTGAGATTCATTCGCTGCAACCCCTTGTTTGGCCTTTCTTTTTGTTTCCTCCTTTCGATATGTGTATACTTCTTCCCAGGATTTCTTCTGGCCTCTGTGCCTTCTTCACAGTTGCCTCACCAGCTTGTTTCATTAGTTTCATAAGATGCCTCGGGGGAAAGCAAATTCTTCATCAGCTGCTAAGCCATCTGACTCTGAGAAGCCAGTTGAATCTGATGAGAAGGTTGATTTTGAGGAGGAAAATGATCCAGAGGAAGCAATGGAAGAAGAAATTGAGTATGAAGAAGTAGAAGAAGAAGTGGAAGTGGAAGAGATAGAAGAGGAGGTGGAAGAAGAGGAGGAGGAGGAGGACCCAGAGGAGGTAGAAGTAGAAGAGGAGGAAGAGGAGGAGGAGGAGGAGGAAGAAGAAGAGGAAGAAGAGATTGAAGAAGTGGATGAAGATGATGCCATGCAAAACAATAGCAGTGATGAAGCAAAGGTGGAAGATGAGGATGAGAAGAAAAAACATGCCGAACTCCTTTCTCTTCCTCCTCATGGGTCTGAAGTATACATTGGCGGCATTCCTCATGATGTCTCAAATGAGGATTTGAAATCTTTTTGCGAGCGTATTGGGGAAGTTGCAGAGGTAAGTCTGTGCCATTGTTTCTTTATTGTGCTCATGCTTATATACAATGTCATCCACTAACTTGAATTTTGAGGAAAACAGGTTCGAGTAATGAAGGGAAAGCATCCCGGCGAGAACAAGGGATTTGGTTTTGTGACATTTAGAAGTGTGGATTTGGCTTCTAAAGCCATCGAGGAGCTGAATAATACTGAATTTAAGGTAATTTGTTAATCTTCAGTCATTAAGCATTCACAACTGATATTCCTTGTAAGTTGGTTGCTTTGTTATTGCTACTCTAGTATTACAAACATTACAGATGCTTTATGCAGAAATTCTTAGCGTAATTCAGTACATGTTTGATTCCTAACTGTGTTAATGATCAATTCTTTAAGGGTAAAAAAATAAAATGTTCTACATCTCAAGCCAAACACCGTCTTTTTATTGGCAATGTTCCTAGAAGCTGGGGTGTGGAAGATCTGAGGAAGATTGTATCCGAGATTGGACCTGGAGTTACTGGTGTGGAACTTGTCAAGGTATGGACTTTTCTGTTGTGCTGTGCTTTCCATTTCCACATTAAAAATTATAAGTGTCTAGGGGTTTTTGTTATATTCATTCCTATATCATCATAAAAGTCATGCTTTGCAAGCTTTATTATTCTGCTTTTTCATCATGCCCAACTGCATGTACACAAGAGTTAGCATTGCGGTTTTCTTATTTAAATGCTCTTATATTTCTGTTTGTTCAATCCTTTATTTCAGGATATGAAGAACACCAACAACAACCGTGGCTTTGCTTTTATTGACTATTATAATAATGCATGTGCTGAGTATTCTAAGCTAAAGATGATGAACCCAACATTTAAGCTAGGTGAGAATGCTCCAACAGTGAGCTGGGCTGATCCTAAAAATGCTAATTCCTCTGCTGCATCTCAGGTTTTGACTCACTTATCTTCCTTCTCTTAAGCTCGGTTGATAATTGATAGTTATGGTTAAAGTTCTAAGAAACTTTTTAGCTGACTTATCCGGTACACAAGTCAGTTTTTTTGGTGTACTGATACATTAGGATAAACCCTTGTAGGAGACTTTGTTATATTATAAATTTCAGATTTCCATTTCTTGGTTAGTGAAAACTAGTTTGTATTGCTGGAGAGATGGAAGTGAAGGTTTGCTTATTGGGAAAGAAATGGAGGATAAAATGGTATTCTTAAAGGTGATAGTGATTGAGGACAACAGCCACCTTTAAATGGGAACTGATAGTAACTGGTATGAGCAGTCATGTACTGTTAGATGCCAGTGTAATATTATCTTTCATGTTGGCAGTTATGGGTAGAAATTAAGGATTAATAATAGTGTATTATTAGAATACGTGATAGAAAATAACTCACCCTGCGTCAGCAGTTCTGTATTAGAATTAGATACTACCGTGATGACAGTTTTTCATAGAGAATATCTGATGGCAGTTATTTAGTAGCAGTAGAGTGTGTAATTAGGCAAAGGGGGGTGTTTTTTGCTGTTTGTTTGCCGAGAATAATACTCTGTAGGATGTCTGTTGGACAGCATGTGCATTGGTACATTGTTTGTGATTTCATGTTCAGCTTGTTGGTTCACCAAATGGTGTTCTTATCACCTTTAGATTCCAAAGTTTTGAAGATCAAGAAGAGGAGGGCTGTTGGAATTCAAGAAACAACCATTAGACCCCAGATAACAAAAATAAAGAATAAGGTTAAATGATCAAGATCCACGACCATTGTTGCGGGGAGAGAAACAAAAAATGATACAAAATCAGTGAGAGAAGCAGATACTGAAACAGTCAGGATTCAGGAAGATGTTGGTCAACCATTGGAAAAGGAAGAGTGGAAATTTTGGGTTAAAGAGACCATCTTCAACAGAAAATTGCCCTAGGACAGTGCAATGGTGGTCCTTGTGAATAGCACACAATGCTGAATCAGACTGGAGGGAACAAGTGACAGCCATGAAGGTTTGGGTTTCATGCTGTCCAGTCAACCCTCCACTGTCAACCCCCAGACTGACTTGGATTGACCATGCAGGCTAATGGATCATCAACTTTAGGTGATCTTTGGATCTCATGTATGCTGCTTAATCTTCCCCTGCCAGAACTACCAGAATTGGTGCACAGCCAACAGGAAGAGAGTAATTGGACATGGACATCATGGGAGATGAGTTTCAGGTTTTAGGAACTTGGTAGCAGAATAGTGATAGATTACGGTCATGGAGAATCTTACTACTTTGATGAAAAAAGAGTAATTTATGGATAGAAATAGTTTTTTTGGCTCAGTGCATCTTTCTTTATATCATGGGTGCATTGAATAATACGTTGAAGAACTAGTCAAGGACTAATTACAACTACTCACTACTTTTGAAACTATAGTTGACTAATATCCTAACATGAGCTAATTATGCCAATGGATGTTGAACCAGTGTATTTAGCTTTACAGGAGCTGTCAACTAATCTATATTATAACTTAGTACATTGAGTGCATGAGCTAAGTAATAGTAATTAAGTATTCAATGCATCACTACTTTCATTGTTATAACTTACGAGTGACTAATATTCTATCATACACTAAATGCTACTGAATCTAGAATACTATTCTCTTGAATATGGACTATATTTCAACCGTTTCTATAGATGCATTGCTTGTAAACAAAGTTGCATATGGGTGAACAGGTGAAGGCAGTATATGTGAAGAACCTGCCGAAGAATGTAACTCAAGAGCAGTTGAAGAAGCTTTTTGAACGTCATGGGAAGATAACAAAGGTGGTTCTTCCACCAGCAAAGTCTGGACAGGAAAAGAACAGAATTGGCTTTGTACATTTTGCAGAGAGGTCAAATGCTATGAAAGCACTGAAAAACACTGAAAGATATGAATTAGAAGGTGGTAGCATATTGTCCAACCTTTTGTGATTGTTTTGTGAATGTTTGTTAATATTGATTAGCTTTGTTTTGTGTTTCAGGTCAAATGTTAGAGTGCTCTCTGGCAAAGCCACAGTCTGATCAAAAGTCTGGAGTATCAAACACACAGAAGCCGGGACCAGGATTGCTTCCAAGCTATCCACCACATGTCGGCTATGGTTTTGGGGGTGCCTATGGTGCACTTGGTGCAGGATATCCTGCTCCAGGTCTTGCACAGGTGACATTTTTTGCATTTGTTTTTCCGTTAGACATCACTATATTATGGTCTTTATTTTGTGTTAACAGAAATCACTATATTGATTCTAAATAATGGAATTATAGAGTTACTAACTTCTACAGAATCAAAATCCTTATCGCATTGCAATTAAAGATGTTTAATACATTTAAATTCTATTAGAAATCATGCATATTAATATCTAAGCAGTATATGCTATAGGAAGTGTATTTACATACAAGGTGATCTCTGTACTATATATGTGCTATTGATCCATTATCACATCTACTATCTATTAATCTGAGATTCTGATGGCTGGAGTTGTATCTGCTGCAGCCCATGCTATATGGAGGAGGTCAAGGTCCCGCTGGAATGGCCATGATGCCCATGCTTTTGGCTGATGGACGAATTGGATATGTCTTGTAAGTAGAATTGTTGCTCTAAATGTATTTAGCTTGTTATATCATTATGATGTTTTGTATGAAATTCCAATGGAAGAATGCAACACCTAATTGCCTGAGTCCAGGGCCTGAGAGTTTATTTCATTATGCAGGCAACAACCAGGAATGCAGCCACAAGCGCCATCCTCACATCATAGAGGTGGCCGGAGTGGTGGCAGTGGAGGTGGCAACAGGAATGCTGGAAGTTCTAGTAAGGGAAGGCACAACAATGATGGTGGTCAAGGGCGCAGATACCGCCCATATTAGCTGGTCTTGATATAGATAGTAACTCCCCCTTCTCTCAAATGTACTTGGGGCTTTATAAAGCTCATTTATTCCATCAAAAATGTGCTGCATATTTTTTAATTAAAAATTTATTCAGTGTAGATTAAGTCTTGATGTCAAGGCGTTAATTGTGTAAGTTGAATTCTTCCTGTGTTGATAATTAATCAGTTTAACACTTGAGACTTTTTTTAACGAAAAAAAAAACTGATGCACTCCTTTTTGTGTATCATAATAGAGTAAAACCCAATTATATATCTCATCAACTGTCATAATCACTGTTAGCAGCCCACTGATTTAATTTTCCATGGATTTATTCTTTAATATACGCTTGTATAAACCCATTATATTTAAAATACAAAACTATTACAATTAAAATTATGTATAAAAGGCTACAAGTAATAAAGTTGTTCTATCACCAATTGTTAGTATCATAACTCATGCTAAGGTAAAGAGAGAGAGAGAGAGAAAGAGAGCAGAAAATGGGCTATCAATAGCTTGGTTAAAATTAGGGTGCTTTTGCTTACTGCACCTCGTAAATGCTAACTGCACCCCATAATAAAGGTCAAAAAAGCATGGAACCTAATTCTTTCTCCATTCCCTTTGTCCTTGGATTTTCTGGTTTGCACGAGACAGCTGTTTTTCACCGTCTCTGCCAACCACGTCACAGCGCCGCCATTACAGTTCAAACTGCCCCCTGCACTGACGTTGGACCGCTGCATTGTTGTTGTTGTTTTACTCCATTGTTGTTTTCTCGAAAGAACATGTGTGCTTTTTTCCGTTCCAGAATAGTGTTTCTTGTAATTTTCCGATTGATTATTCCAAAAGGCTTCCATATTGTTCTTTCCAGAACTAGGAGTATAATTAGTGTTTTGGATGGGTCGTTCCAAAACAACTTTATATAATGTACATTCTGAAAAATTGTTTTGAATAATGTTTATTCCGGAAACATGTTTACTTTAAAAGAGGAACCAACTTTAAAATAAAATTTCAAGGGTAAAACGGGTATTTTAAAATAACAGTTAGCAGTTTTTTGAATTTATTGGGATGCAAGAAGCAAAAACCTTATATATTTAATCCTAATGTCCGTAACTAAATGCAGTCGGGCAAATTCTTCTTGCACCGGATTTGTCACTAAAATGACAAAAATACTCCTGTGTCATGAAAAAAATATTTTAAATAAAAGAAGGGTGTGAATAAAAAAATACTCTCAAAACCCCTTTTCCAAATGCATTTCTGAATTCTAAAAATTCTTTTCTAGTATCTTCACATTGTGTTTTGAATTTTTTATTGGAATATATTTTTTACATTTCAGATTTTCTTTTTCAAAATAAGATTTGAATTTTTTAATTGCATTTAATGAATTTAAGATTTTAAAATCCAAAATAAAGAATAATTTTAAAAGATATACAACACAGGTTAACAGGTTAAAATTGATATAGTGTATGCAGTCAACTTGCACAAGCCCACATGATCCAGAGGAAAATAGCTAGTAACACGCTTTTTGAACACATTATTTTAAATATTATTGATTAAAATTTGTAAAAGACCACAAAATTTACATCTCTTATTCAAAGGATCTCATTTATAATTTAAGTTTTCAAAACATTGTAAATAATAGTAAAACACATTAAAGGAGATGTGTTAAGAGGTATTAAAGTAAGTTTTTTTAGATCATCCTACAATTTTATGAAGACGGTTTTCTCTGTTCAACTTCTTTCTTATACCAATTGTGAAATATTGTAACTCAAATATTTAGTATCCTACCTTACCTGAAATGTAGCTGTCATCATCAAGGATGTAAGGGGTGTGTTCTACTGAGAAACAATCTAAAGGCTATATTAATAATACCAAGTAGCACCCAATTGACAAGGAGTCATGCACATTATCAACATACAAAATTTAAATCCCTTGTTCAGTCATAACTTAATGCAGTTAACTTCATGAATAGTTGGTCTCATTCATTGTCCTCGCCCTCACCTTTATCAGAACCCTCCCCTTTATCAGATGACTCGTCATTATTGGATGCCTCACCCTTATCAGATGACTCAGCTTCCAATTTCCTTTTCTTTCTCGACTCATCTTCTTTTCCCTTTGACACTGCCGCTTTCTTTCCAACATTCTTCTTCCTAAACTCTGTTAAGCAATGAAGAAAAAGTGTTGAGGTGGGCTACAGATACAGACACAGAAAATTACCTCTTCCAAAACTAACTGTCTGTCAAGTGCAAACACTAGTCAAATCAATATAATTATACAACTACATACATCAGATATTTCCAATATGAAAAATAAATAAAATAAATCTTATTAGACATTACTAATGTAAAACACTACAAAGTATTGTCTTGTATGCTTCAAAAGTGCAATCCCTCCTAGTCTCCCACTGAATATAGGTACTTGTCTATTTGAATAAAATAAGAGATCCTCCAAACATCTTTGAACCAAATTTTTTTCACTACACTTCATGTGAATAATAGGGTTTAGTTTGCCATTAGGAGTCTTAGACCCAAGTTTCAAATGTGAAAAAATTAAAACTATTTGGAGTAGCTTCAACTTGAAAGTGAATCATGTATCCACAGTTAACTTGACAAGGCACGGCCAAACATGCAGTAAAAGTAACAAATTTTCAGGTTCCTCTTCATATCTTGGAACCTAATACTTTCCACTAGAATACCTAATCGTTCTTTTAGCACAAATGCAAAGAAAAAAGTTATTAACAAGCCAGGATCATATCTTAAAGCTGATCAAATAAAACAAACTCAGTCTCAATAAAGGAGCCAAACAAACTAGAATAAGAAGAATATCCAAGTTGAACATGTAATTGAGATTCATCATAATATCTCTCATCTGGTTACTCTCTTCACGTAGAGAAAGAAAGAGAACATATCAAGTGAGAGGATTTTCATTATGAGTGACCGAAAGAAGTGGATGTTGGCCATTGAATCAAACCACACAAAGTTAAGATTTACTTAGTCACGATTTTAAGTGGTCATAAGATCATTAAACAACTTTCAATCCTAACCATCCTCTCAATCTCTCATGTCACAATGTTCAGACTTCCAGAACAAAGTGATTTCCCAAGACTTGACAAGTTCCTAAAAATAAATCAAAATTGTAGAACCCTGATCTTTGGTGTGAACCAAGACATTTTAAGTGACTAAAAGTAATCTACCTTCAAGGGAAGCTTTTAGAGGACGAACAAACTCAGAGAACTCGGTTTCTTCAAGAGCTTTGAAAACATCCTCTGCGGTGATAATCTGTCTCTTTGCCTCCCTACATATGTCATTGGCCCTGCACCACACCCATCACATCACCTCACACATTCATATCAAATCATTCCATAAAAATATCTTCGGCTTTTTCTATCTATTTTTATTTTTTTTATTTTTACTTTCTTCCATTGTTTGAAATCAATCTTCACCCAATTGGAATTGTAAGTTTTGTAATCAGGGAAAAGAGATCCAAACATAAAAATTGAGAACTAGCAGTGAAATTAATTTGGGGCTCGAGAGCTTACGTGGCAGAAAGGTAGTGGATGAAGATCCTACCGCTTTCTGAGAATGCCAGAAGACCATCTTTGCTGACGGAAATTTCTCCTTCTTCAGAGCAACGGGACAGTTTATCCTTCACAACACGGCGCACGATAGTCCGGGGCAGTTCCTCGGCCTCAGCCATTCTGTTCTTCTATTTGGAATTGGGAATTGGAATGAATTTAGGTTATGATTTTGTAGTTATACCTCTTTTCCCGCCATTATCAATTCCTCTTTATTATAATTCCTATTAAAATTTATATATAGGATTTTGTTTGAAAGTGAGTTATAAAAGAAAAGAAGAAGGAGAAAGACATTGGAAAATTCATAATTGATACAACTGATCTAATTAATTAAAAAATAATAATATATAAATTATAAATTTATTAAAATATCGTTATTTTGATATTTTTATTTAAAATAATCGGTATATTGATATTTAAAGGTTTATAATAAATAACATGCTCATCCCAAATTACTTTTATTTTTATTTGACTAGTTCTTAGCTTTGCCTACAAACATACAACTTCCATGAATAACCATTTATGCTGCATTGATTTTGTATTATAATAATTAAAAATATATGATGTTAGCAAATTACTCATAATTGATTATGGGATTAGTTGTAATCAATTATTCATTAACAAATAATTGATTATCATTATATTTTAACCTTACACCTGTCTTCCTTGTTTTACTATGTTTTTACGCTTGAAAAAATAACACGTTAATAGATGATAAATTATCAGAAAATATATATTTTGTAGATGTGTATAAATTAAAAATAAATCAATAATTAAAAGTGATAAGGAAAGATGTATATTATAGAATTAAGTGTGCTGGTAAAAAAATATAGATAATAATGAATTTTATTGATAACAGAATCAAAATATAACATATATTACTTGAAATTTCTTAAAATCACAATTAATGAGTATAGAAGGCATATAATTGTTTTTAATATATATTGGACACTAAACTAAGGAAGCAGAAAAATGCTCTTAAATGTGTTATAAATACATGAAAATAAATAGTGTGTAAAAAACAAAACAAAAATTTAAGAGATTCATTACGTCAACATATTTATAAATATTTTTATTAATCTTGTAATATTTTAAAA
>Ga0123341_1006022_pt1 | contig 10908 bp, 11 predicted proteins | sample Turbeapinknodule_FD_89959 | JGI IMG/M metagenome (GOLD analysis project Ga0123341, IMG submission 89959) | Root nodule microbial communities of legume samples collected from Mexico - Turtle bean Mexico pink nodule | ecosystem: Host-associated > Plants > Roots > Nodule | place: Mexico: Nepantla...
TGAGTTCTTGTCTTAGAACAATGATCCAACTCTAAGAAAAAGTGCCTCTATAATGTCCAGCTCAAGGTGATTCCTAAGAATGTCAAGAATCATTCTCTATATGGCTAGTGGAATCACATCAATGGGGTACCCACTTTATTTCAGCATTGATTTCGCTCTACGAAGAACCTCAACACATATTTATATTTATATTACAGTAGTTTCATTAGTGATCTGAAGTGACATAGGTTAATTACAACGGTTGGAAGATTTAACCCATGTCACATTGCACCGGTTTATTAAAATCACACAAAATAAAAAATTTTCATATTAATTATAGTGGTTTCAATATTAAACCGATGTGACATAGGTTCATTACAATGGTTTGCAAGATTTAACCCATCTCACATTACATTGTTCTGGCGGTCAACCTAGCACAAGTAATCACTTACAAACATAGAGGTTCCCACTTTTTTCAATGAGTGTGAGTTTAGTTGTGCACCAAAGTGTGCCTTCGGTTACACCCTCGTTACTTGAAGGGGCTCAAATGGGATAATTGGAATCTTTCGGGTGTAAGGGTCAGGTTTGACTGTTGTGTGGGTCATGAGGAAGTCATTCATGGATCATTGGATACAATACATCCTCTGAAGGGGTTGCTGCCACTACGCGTAACACAGGTTACCAGTTACAAAAACACGGTTAACCATTTTTAGTTCAGAGCTGTTATCGCTCTATCCATAATATTTTACTTGGAGGGAATAGTATTTCATTAAAATGGGTGGATGCCTTCGGTGTACTTTGTTTGGGCTATATTTTCACCGAAATCACAGTTCTTAAATTCCACCGAATGACCAAAATATTTTGTGGAACATGTTAACAAATTAATAGAAACTGAGTTTGAAGCAATAAGTAAAAGAAGTCTATCAAGATTTTCAATTAGTACATGCCAAATATACCGAACCTAAAATAATATTAAAAGAGTACAAATAATAGAAAGTTGAAGACATTCTTAGTGACAGTGCAGAATTCTGACATTCGAATTTGGGTTGTCTGTTTGGGCCTAAAAAGTAATCGTGTCTCCTTCCTGAAATTCGTTTAACATACAAATGTTATTCCATCGAGGTCTAAGGTAGAAAGTGTTGGAGGAGATTGGTGAAGTCTCCGCTTCAAATATTTGATGTACTAGTGGTCCACATAGCATGAAGATTCTAAGATTTGAATCCCAGACATAACTCTCAAAACCTTCCCCAAACAAAACCTGCCCACACATACAAGACAAACAGTTTGCATTCATAAAGTTATGGCCATACAAGACAAACATTTATAAGTTAACTGAGAAAGTATAACATATATTACCAGATATTCATCGCTATAAATATATGCATTCAGGGTAAGTCTGTAATGAACAAACTGACCTTCGAACGCAGCTTCTGTTGTTGACAGCTGACTGAAATAATTGTTCACAGCCAATTGCCCAGCGTCTGACCTGAAAACGGTCAGTTGGAAAGCTGAGGCACCAACATATCCAATTAATATGTCGTGGTCACCAAGCAGTCCATAGAAGTTCCTTAATTCCATCCACCCTTCAGTTAGTTTTGGATCCAATAAGTCTTCATTATATTGAACATGATGAATGTTTCCTGAGTTGTCCGCTAGCAGCTAATGCCTTTCAAGGTTCGGTTGATTATCTATAACAAAGAAATGATTTACATGTTCGTAGACCTTCAAGAATTCGTCATGAAAGTACATTACACTTCATAATTATGTTTACAGTGGAAATTAGGTAAATGAATACACCATAACCATTAACGTACCTCATCTCGCAAACTCATTGTTGTGAAAACTGATATCAGTTGTCGGTTCCTAATTGTTAGTGATAACTCTACATTGAAAGTCGACATTGTAGGGAATGGAAAAAGGTATGTTGGATACACACAAATTGAAACTGAGAGAGGTAAACGTCTGTGTTGGTTGAGGATGTTGATGTCCCTTTTAAATAGATGAAAGGGGTTGGTCTTCGTGTTGGTCAATGCATTGCACGGTCTCCCACACCGTTCAACACCAACAATTTTCAAAACAATCCAACAGTGTTGATGATTTGATTCATCGATGCGGTTTCTTTACTTTATTAAATTTCCAAAAAAAAACTATTTTATTAAAGGTAAACTATTTTATGTCCACATCCAATGTATGACGTAGTAACCACATTCGAAGTTCCCATCTTTCTTATTGCACTATTATGGAAAAAGTCATAATGAACAAGTCACTAACCTTGAGAACAATCCAACGTACATTTTTTTATGCATTCATTTTGCTAAAAAAAGAAAGGAAAATTATTACTAATTGACAACAAATAGTACAATAATTTACATAAACATACCTTGCAAGGTTCTTGGCATGTGAACTGGGTTCATTCTGCAATGAACAAAACCACACAACGATTTTGTCTATAGAGCAAAGAACCAGTAATTTCCAGTGAGAGCTGTAATAAAAGAGTTCTTTAGAAATCTTTTTAATTAAGTTAATACATATGTAAAAACTTTTACTTACTTACTTATCAAAGGAGCAAAATAAATCCTTCTTTTTGTTTTCGCAACCCAATTTTCAACGTAATTCATGCAATCATCCTCTTTATTTCCAGATAGCTGAATTGATTGCGGGTCAAGGAATCCATAAGTACCTTCATTTTCACCCTTGTTACTTATTTCATTTATATACCTACATTTTTAACATAAATATCATTTAAAACAGTCATCAAACATCATTTCAATAAATACCATGTACTGATTAAGGGTACTTACACCATCCATACTTGAATAATTGAGATGTTTAGGTATTGTTCACCGTAGATGATTTCAAACAGATCTTGCATGCTTAGTACAATGGAAGTCCAGCATGGTCAACCCCAAAAAGTTTTGCATCCTAGGGAATCGAACAAGGATCTTCAAAGAATTCATTAGAAACTTTGATTAAGTCTTGGATTGGGCTGACTGATTTTTGAACTTCTGCTTGTACTTCACCGCTTAAAGGAACTAGTGCTTGGAATTCAGGGCTTAAAGCAATTTTGGGTTTGACATCAGGGCTTAAAGGAACTGCATCATTGTCATCATGTTCAAAATTGTGGACATTGCAGCTACCTTCCCTACTGGCTTCACGACGAGGATTAAATACATGAGGTGGTTCAGGAACATGATATCGTTGATGAAATCCAAGTCTTGCTTCTTCACGCACTTGTTCTTTTATGGTGTTCCTCAGTTCTTCAGTGAGTTGTTGTTTTATGGTGTTAGCAAATTCATCCATCATCTCCTGACAGAGATTTGCATAAGAGGTACGTCGAGGTAGTGGTCCAAAATATTGTTTGAGACCAACATCAGAACCAGCTGTACGAACATGCCCTAGGTGTTCTGCGGTGCCAATTGGCCAAGGTCAAGATGTCACCTCGACCTGTGGGATGAAAATTTCCTATGGATTTTTTGTGCTTTAGGTTAGTTTGGCAAAAATCATACAATGTGTTAATATAATACTATGTAATGATAAGTTTATACGACTGAAAATATGACATGGACTTGTGAACTTACAATGCGCTCAGAAACCTGTAATGATGGTTCATATGTCATCTCACCATTGGGTTTAGTTCTGGCTAACGTCCATAGGTCACATCGATCCGGAGGGGATGGAGGAGACATAGGTTCAACAGAACCTGATTTAGTCTGTCTTTTGTTTAACTTTTCTTGTAATATTGTTCTCTCAAGCAATTCATAACCTCCCCTAGAAAGCCGGTGAGGGGTCGTATTTTTTTGTGCAATCATTTGAGCTTTGTTCCTGATTTCCTGCATGAACACCACACACATATCAATTAAGAATTCCATCAAAAGATAAAATAACATATATTATGAAATGTTGACCAACCTTCCATTTTTGATCGGTTCAAGTCTTAACAAATTCAGACAACATATCTTCATCTATAGATTATGTTGCACAAGGAGACTTGTCCTTGTATTTACCATAGATGTAATGGCTTGTGAGATTTGTTTTATATTGCCTTCATTTGGTACTGATTGAAGACATTAACTTTTTTTGAATGCGATCGGAAGTCTTAAATGCAAATTTTAACTACAAATTATGATAACAAATCATTCACATGTAAATTCAACACACACATTATTTACTAAGATTGAAATGAATAACTTAGACAAAAAAATTTCCCATATCAAATTCTTGTCTACTTCTGATACGTCCTCCCATGTGGGGGTCAATATGGACACCATCTTTCGAGCTAAGGATCCCAAAAAGGTTACAAATTTAACCTTGTTAAGGCCTGATGGCCTGCCCGTTATAGGGTGAATCTGAACTGGAACCTTATCATCACTAATCATAACATCTTTCAATCGTGTAGGACCCCTGGTCTTCCTTATGGACTCACCCTCAGCCATGTGATCCACCTAGAAAGAAGAAAAACATGTATGAGTATGAACTAATTATGAGTTCCTGTAAGCAAAATACAAAATGTAGAGGGTCGACCACCCCCGGACCCAATACGAAGATGATCATCACACTACACTGTATTTGGAATACAAATAAAACCCTACACACTAAATATAAATAAATGTAAAGTAAAGCAGTGCTTAAATTTGAAATTAACAAGTTTGAAAATTTAATAATAAAAATGTAACCATGGAACGTCAACGGTGGACTTGTGTTCACTGCACAAGGACAATGTGGGTAGAGAATGGACCGGTGGAAGTATTAGTGGCGACAAAGACACAAAACTTTGGCACCAAAGATGGAGAACAGTGCCACACGGAAGACAACGACACCTGGCCTCGAAATTGAAGAAATTTCTCGGAAGCAACACTGGTGAACGGAGTGCAGGCGAACGAAGTTCGAAGCAATGGTTGGGGAATGAGTGCGTCAGAATAACAGAAGACAAGACAGGAAATAAGAAGAATGAAAGCTCTAGGAGAACCGCCGGTGGAAAACGAATGGGTACAACAGAACACAATAGTTTTACCGCGAATCACAGGAGGAGTAGGGGGCGGGGTTCGAAGTAGGGTCAAAAAATCAGGGTAATAAATTGCACATTACAACGATCTTTTGAATAACTGATGTAATGTATAGTTTTTTTACCAATATAAGCGCACACTACATCGGTGGTGTATTTTAACCAATGTAATATATTTAAATTATTTGCATTATTACAGCAGTGTTTTGATATCCGATGTAACATATATATTTTTTTACCATCAGGCGCACACTACATCGGTTGTGTAATTTAACCGATGTAATATATTTTAAATTTTTGAATTTTTTTCTATTATGTGAAATCGGTTATTAGATCCAACCGCCGTAGTATAGGACCTTCTGGCATGACATAGGTCAACACTTACACACACACGAGCAACCAGTTTGACTTTAGCACTCTTTTCGCTCCACCTACAAAGTTGTTCTTTCACCGTAAAGTCATTCCTAATTTAATTTTAGGTAATTCCACACACTTTATTCTGTTAAGACTGCGTGAGCATAAACATAACACGAGTACATCAAAAACCACCCAACGTCAAACATAGTAATAAGTAAGAACTTGCTCAGAGTTCTATAACGGACTTTATGCAATTAAGTCTATAACAGACCTTTCCACTGTCAGGAATGAGGCATGAACAAATCCACCACATTCAATAAGCCATGAGGAATCGGCCATATGGATTTTTATTTTTTTTTACTGAGACACACTTCAATTTCATTGCACATATGGGTTGTAATGGTTATACATGACGCTTCTACTAAAAAGATAACAGACAAGGACAAAAACAAGAAACATCACACATCTCATTTAATATGACAATCACTGAATGTGTTTCACTGTCTTATATGTGCCAAATAAATACATTAACATGTCATTAAGAAACACCACCAGAAAAAAGAAATTTGTCATGTTTTCTGTGGCATGTTTCTTCTGCTATTGTAACATTGGAATGAAGTGAGGTTAAGAATGATATAAACCCACCACATTGAATACCATCAGTTTGTGGCTCATTCTGTATTGGCATCGTCCCTGGCATGACACACATTTCAGTCTGCTGGTGGTTGTGAAAGTGGACTCATTGGAGGAATGTTGTATCCATCATTGATGCACTACACATAATTTTAATGAAATAGTAATGGAAATTGAATGAAAGACAAAAGAACCTGTAAATTTGTACTTAATGTGTTTGGAATGGGAGGTTGATGTTTCTTATTCGTAGGCATTTTGTGTTTGTGGTTCTTCTCGATGTTTGATTTCAATCTTCGTGTTCGTGGTCGTCCCTTACGTGTTGCAACAACAGAGCTCCGAATAAGTGCATCTCCAATACCGTTGGACGCATCATTTGATGGAGGTGACATTTCTACATACTTTGGGAGTGGCCCCAATTACTGCTGACATTTTTCCTCTGGCGAGTACATGTATCCAAATTCTCCATCCTTTGTAGCTGCTCAAGTATGTTTTCTGTTGTATGTTCACTTTCACAACCAACTTCAGAGATATGAGAAAACCTTTTGCACATTGTATCATACCTTTGAATATGAGCCTCTTTTTTTTCCTGCGCTATAAGATGCTTTGATGTATGTGTGTCTTGTGACATTTTTCGACCACCTCACAAGGACATATTTGGACGGGACCTTCTTAACTCTTTCTTGGGCTACGACGACCAAACAATGTCTGCATAAAATTTCCCTAAACCCAAACAAGATGCAGTTGCACTGAACATCATGGTTTTCACGATAAAAAATTACAATAAATAATTTATCTTCAGTACGTCCATTGTGCATGCACTCCTCAAGAACACTGTAGTGACATCGAGATCCATTAAGATTGAAATGTTGTACTAGACAATTCATCTTAGCCCTGAATTCTTTTTGCACTTCAACAAACTTGCCATGTGTATTCTGCTTGGAATTGTCTCTCAATGGAAGAATTAGACCCACAAGGTATGACAGTGTTTAAGGACGAAAAATCAGCCTCGTACTCCTTCTTAGCTTTGTGCTGTAATGCATTGTCATATTTATGGACAAACTGTTGGAGAGTTGTGCTGGTATTTTCTTTACGATGTGCCACAAGCACCATCTATGACGGGTTTCTGGGAAGACAACAACTACAACGTTTTTCATGGCCCTGCACTGGTCAGTAACAATGCCTGTTGGGGCCTTGTAGGACATGCACCTTAGCCAACACTGAAATAGCCATATGAATGTGTCTGTGTCTTCAGAGGACAAAAGTCCCCAACTTAGTAGAATAGAGTGACCGTGGTGGTTAATACCAACAAATGGTGCGAAGGGCATGTCATATTTATTTGTTAGGTATGTTGTATCAAATGATACAATGTCTCCAAAATATTCACATGCAGCCCAGCTTCTAGCATCTGCCCAAAACATGTTTCTTATGTGGTTTTCGTCATCGATGTCAATTTAAAAAAAAAAATCCCTATTCAATTCTCGCATGCGAGAAAAGTGTGCCAATAATGTTCGACCATCTCCATCCTTCCCCAAGGCATGTCTATGTTGGCCTACATAGTTGCAGACGTCACGCTCAACAAATTGGAGGTTCTCGTAACCTCCCGCAACACTTATAAGAGATCGATAACTCTTGTTGATTCACACTTCTGCATCATCATTAAGCTCAAGAGTTCTTTTGGCACTGAGGCTAATTTTCCTATTCCCGCGAAATAACCTTGAATTTGTTGGACTTAGATCATGGGAATGTTCATAAATAACATTCATAATATACCATTTCGACTCCTTTTTTGCAACACTAATCATTGTCGGACATTCATTGGTCTAGGTTGGAAGAGTCTTCAATTCTGAAGGGAGAGGAGATATGTATTTGCCCTTCCTAGAACACACCAACCTGAAATATCTAATTTCATTATCTTTTCCCTTTTTAGAACTTCTTATTCTAGTTCCAAAACGCATTTTGATTCCATTTCTCTGTAAAAGGTTCTAACAGCTTCTGCACTGTCAAAAGACATTCCATTTGCAGGCACAAAACAGTTTGGAGTGTCCGTAACGGTGTCATCAGCAGGAATTAACGCGCAACTCTCTTTAAGAAGACTAATATCATCAAGGCTCAAGTCATGAGGGTGGTCCATTATCTGCATGATAAAAGTACTTAATGACAAACATAATGAAATTTAATGCTCACATTGTGTAAACTATATGCATCAAGGCTCAGTGAGTAACTTATTGAAATTTTTCAGGTTTATTAATCAACTGCAACCGTGGAGGTATAACGAACAACATGTCTTATTGTCATATAGAAGTTAATGTTCACATTAACAAAATGTTGCAAGGTTTACTAAAAAAAGTGCATGCAACTATGTATAAAAAACAACATCGAATATTGTAATATTGAACTTAATGTTTACATTCACAAAATGTTGTCAACTAATTATGACTTCAGCATCATATTTGAAGACTATGTTTGACTAAGTCACATTTAATGGATTATCATAATGAAACTAATGTAGGACAAAACATGTAAATGAGGTAACTCACATTTAATACACTTCTTCAATGCAGAATGAAACTAACGTAAGACATAGCATGTAAATGAGGTAACTTACATTTCATATAGTTCTATAATGCATACACCAACAAGGTGACCAAAGGTTCAATGAATGAAGTTGTTGGTTGCCTTGACAAACGTTGTCCACACACTTAAAGTTCTGCTGTGAGACTTAATGTGCAGTCACCAGGGGTGGCCAAAAAATCAAATTAAATCAAATTGCTCCAATTTTTTCCTGATCTAATCCATTTATTTAAATATGGTTTTTTTCTAATCCATATTTTATTAATTTTCCAAATCAGATATCCATTTTGATAAAACAGATTTTAAAAATTGGAAAATCCAAATTTCATTTATCTTTCTTTGCTACCCTTCCTTCTGCTTCATTCCCGTTTTTTTTGCATCCCTAAATTTTTGTTTTCAACCCACCGCCGGCGCCTCTTCAATTCGTCCGATCACCGCCAACCCTCTTCAGTTCATCCCATCACCGTCGACGTGTCTTCTTTTCATCCATCCACCGTCGTCGTGTCATTCAATCACCTCCTCCGATAACATTGGTGTTCTCCTCACCTGACATTGGAACTTGGACGTTTCTAACCTTGTCTCAGTGAAGCTTCGTTATTGGTGTGCATTCATCTGCGACATCTTTGGCATCCTCCTCAGCTAGGTTCGTCCTCCTCCAACACTTATTTGGTCTCAATCCTGTTTCTGTGTTTTTAACCTTGAATATACAAATATTTCCTTTTCAGTATTGTTTTTTGATATTTTTTGTGAGTTCTTGTAACTTGCTCAGAGTTTATTAGCTGAATATTGAACTATTTTGTTGTTGTTGCTATTTGAGGTAATCTTACAGAAAAGATGGACTTTGTAAATTTACTCAACACTATAATAATAATAATAATAACACTGTCACATTATAGTTTACTCCTAGATTATAATAATATGAATAAAAAGGGCATGAACTGCCTTAATGGAGAAGTTGGTTCTAAGAGGAATGGAGGTGAGGTATATGGAAGTGAGGTGGGTCTGGTTTGGTTGTAGGTGATGCTGGTGAAGGAATAGGGGTTTTGGTTGGGGAGCCAATTGGGGAGTAGAGATGGGTTGGGGAGAGAGGCTTTGAAGCTAAGTAGTTGTTGAGAAGGGTCTTTGGTAGGAAATAGAGAAGAAGAAGCTTTCCCAATAAAGAGTAAGGTGACGAAAAATATAAGAAAGAGAGCCCCTCTATACAGGCCTTTCATTATGTGAAATGGTGAATAGTATAGAATGAGAGAGAGAGTCAAAATTATCAAACTCTAATTCCTTCCCTCACTTTAGGTTTATACCACTCTGTGACTGTAATGTCTGACAATAATGTTTGATAGTATTGATAATTTTTTATCCTAATGACTCTAATGAGCAACAATAAGGTCAAAAGGAGGGAAGAGTGGAAGACCATTGTTCTAGAATATGATAAGGGTTGAAGTAAGGGCAAGGGGCAGAAAAGTTAAGAGACAAAAAATTGGTAGATAAAAATTTAAATGAAAGTATCATAGTGTAAGGAAGAAAAATTAAGAGACTAAATTAATACAACTAAAAAATCAAAATCTGAATCCTGATACTTAAGTTAAGAAATATAATTGTCTCACTAAATTTTGAAAGCTTTATCATTTTTAATTTATATATTGTTATTCCTTATGGTTGTATCTTTGCATCTCAGTGGTGTTACGATAACGATAATTCTTAGATAGATAGAATGTATTGTGACTGTTAAATAAAAAGAACAGAGAAAGAGACATTGTTACTAACTAGAAGTTTATAATTGTAGATAAACTTATGTAATAAAAAAAAAGCAACTATATGTAATAAAAATGTTTAGAATGAAGAAAAGTGTCCACCAATTTACAGATAACCTTTATGGAATTAAAGTAGCTCAGAAAAACACATCACTAGATTGAACCTGTGAAGAACCCCAAAGATCACTAAAAACCAATTCAAAAAGGAGAACCATAGACAGTTTCAGATAAAGAAAAGGGTAATCTATGAGATTTTCCAGCACAACAAGATGAAAAAAAAAAAAAAAATTTATTAGAAGAATGTATGTTACACTGAGTCAAGACAAGTCTCAACACATAACATTTAGGTTGCCTAATCTAGCGTGCCACAAATTACTAGATTCAGAGGAATCAACAACAACAAACTTTGAATTGTAAGCTGAACTAGTTGCAATGTAAAGCTGACCTTGAATCTTGAGGTTAGGGAAAGAATATAAACCACCAGCTCTAACCATGTGTACCGCCCTGGTAGTCGGAAGTGATGACGTGGCACCAAGCCACAGTGTAGGCGTGTTGACAAGGCGCCAGATTTGCAGAAGGGAAGGAAGTCGGGGAATTCGTGTAATCGCCAGTTATTAA
>Ga0123341_1006023_pt1 | contig 10907 bp, 6 predicted proteins | sample Turbeapinknodule_FD_89959 | JGI IMG/M metagenome (GOLD analysis project Ga0123341, IMG submission 89959) | Root nodule microbial communities of legume samples collected from Mexico - Turtle bean Mexico pink nodule | ecosystem: Host-associated > Plants > Roots > Nodule | place: Mexico: Nepantla...
ACATAACATTTAATAAATATATATTAATTTAATTCTCAGAGTATTTTTGTTATTTTTTAATCAATATTTTTTTATAGTATTATATGTTAACAACATTACATAAAAAAATGGAGAAGACTTAATAGTCGAGACTATTTATTAAATACTAAATATCACAAAATTAAATAATGTTGAACAGCTAGATCTTATTTTTGTTACAACATGCTATAACTATATGCCAAACACTATGTTTATTGCCAATTCAACAACTTAATCAATAAAGTATAATTTTTTCACGGAAAACATTTGATTGACTTAAAATAAGTAAAGACAATAAATAATTAATTTCATTTATTAATTGAAAAACTAATTATTATACTAATACATCTATAACTTATGATGCATATATACTCCTATTTTGATTTTCTATCTAACAATTACGATTATTTATTTTACTTTCCAAAGTAATATCTGCTCACTTTCACAAGTCAAATCCCTTTTCGCACATTTTTGTTTTATTTAGCTATGCATTAAAAATAATAAAAAATTATTTTAATTGAAAGAATTTACAACGCAATGAAACGAAACTTGTTATATGAAGGTATACTACATTTGTTATTTCTCAAGCTGTTTTTTCATTTTATTTTCTTTCTCACTACGTGTGAATGTTCATTAGCAAGTAGAAAAACATTATTTACTTAACATGTCTCAGCAAGTGTTTTGTGCCATTTGCATATGTAAAATATAAACTAACTATATTGTTATCAATTCTGTTAATCATTAAATAGGAATATATTAACTATTTTGTGTTTATTGACAAATATTTAATATTTGAATTTATTAATTATAAAAATATTTAACATAACCATTATCAAGCTCATATATTTGGTAAATCTGGTTTGGTTTGTGTATGTGTTTTGACTGCTATCAATTACTTCGTCTAAAGATAATATAAAATATTTTATTTATTCATTTAATGTGGACCAAATTATTGATAAGTTAGGGCGTGAAGAAAGAAAAAGTAAACTCTCAACTTGGTTGTTAGATACCCGTGAAAATGCAATATGCTCATTCAAAGCGTAAGAATGGTCACCTTTTTCATTCAATGTAATCAACATGCATGGTAACATCACCAATTTGCAAATACAATTTTCTAATAAAAAACGATATTTTTCAAAACTATAATAATTTAAAAACCCATCTTTTATTAAGATAATATATAACAAGATAATTTTGCAATCATATTAGTTAGTGTTAATCAAATAATTTTTATTGGACTACGAAAGGACCCAAGTTGCACCCTAATGCGAGTTAAGATTAGTCCAAACAAATATCTAAACTCAAGTTAGGATATTACATTTTTGCACCCGCATACACTTTCAAGCTGCAGCCCCACAAAATTAAAATTCTAAATCTGTTTGAAAACAAAATTCAGTGATATTTTTGCAGTTTCAGTTTTAGATTGTAGTGATTTTTTAGATGGTATATTCCAAAATATTAAAAGTAATAATTTTGTATTTTGGATTGTGTATTTTGTAATACCAATCTTTTATTCTGAAACGTAAAATCCAAAATATAATTAATGTATGATATTAAATATATTTTTTATTCTGAAAAATACATTTTAAAATACAAAATTAATATTTTAAAATCTACATTTCAAAATATAAAATTTGTATTAGAGAATATATATTTTAGAATGTATTCTTTATTTTGTATTTTGAAATATAAAATCCGAAATACATAATTTTGTATATTGAAATGTACATTCTGAAATGTACGTTCTAACATATAAAATAGATTCTGAAAGATATTTTTAAATATAGAAAATACATTCCAATACAATATAAAATGCATTTTTTCAGGAACAGTTTTGTTATTTTACCACCATACAAGGGTGCACGATTGAAAACATGGGGTGCAGAATCCAACTCCCTAAGTTAGCAACTGATTGTGTTTTGGGTCCAAAACGATTGAGCTTTGACCTGGGTCTGACAAACTGAACAAATGGCCCATTGGTCGAATTGTTCACGGGTATGTGTGTGGTCTGGAGACTCTGGGTCAACCAAAAAACATAACTATTTTTTTGAGGTATTTCTTCCTGCACCCTTAAATTTTATGTAATACCAGAATTATCCTTGATAACTTTGAATGATTTCGAAATAAGGGTAAAATATTTCTGGAATAGGGATTTCGTAAGGAAAATATTTTTCCAGAATAGGAAATCTGGAAGGCAAAAAATCATTAAGGAATATTCTTTCTAGAATACATTTTTTTTTAATTTCCAGAATGGTAAATCTAGAATTTATAACATGTGTTCCAGAAATATTCCAAAAAGAATAATCCGAAAGTCATTTTTAAATGGGTAAAATGGTATTTTCTGAGAATGATGGGGTGTAGGAAGTCATTTATTGGAGTATAGGGAGAAACAACCTTTTTCTGGACTGGTAATTCATATCCAATTACCAAAGAAAGAGTTTCACTATAAATTTTAGCAAAAAGACCTTTTTCCTAACCATTGTAATTATGATCTTTGACTCTCAGTGAGGCCTTAAAGTATCTTTACAAACTCTAACCTTTTAGGTAAACTACGAGAGTAATTCTGATTTGAAGACTTAATCACACCAAAGATTTCTTGCCCCTTTTCAAAAGATGTGTTATGTGAAAATTGATCCAAATTCTTCCCTACAAACTCAGCTTTGTTGTTAGCAAAAGCAACATTTTAGCGAGAAAATAGTAAAATAAAAAAAGTTAAGAGAGAAAAGAAGCGTGACCAATCACGTTCGGCATTGCTATTAGTAGTGTGTTTGTCGGTTTTCCCCAATCCCTTTCATACTTTATAGCAAATTTGTCTTTTTTCATACACTATTTCCATATCCTTTATTTTATGTCAAAAGGAAAGTGCATATAAGAAACAATCATGACAAGGAATGTTAAAACATAGAAGAAATAAACTTAAAAAAAAGTAGCATATATTTGAAGACACCATCAAATAGCCCCTCATGCTGAACTACTTGCATGCAAAGTTTGGTCTTGAAAATTTGAGATGCATTTGGCAGAAGCAATGTTAGGGCAGCTTCTCCTTGTTTTGGATCTCACAGGCTGAACAGGATTTGGCCTCCAAAAGTAAACCCATGCAAATTCGATTATTGGTGAGCAAGAAAGAGCTTATCCCAACGTTACTTGTTCATTGTATGGTTAGATGTAGAAACTAAGAATGTGCCCTTTTTGGGATTTACATAATAGAAAATTAAGGAGCAGAGATTAAAGTAACAAGTAACGGGAAGCACTCATGAGCACCACTTAAAAAGGGTTCTAAAAGTGTGCGCAAATTAAGGAATTCCTCAGTATCCTCCAAAAGTGAGAGGAACGACCACTGGTCCAACCAAAAGACTAGAATTATTAGCAAGTGCATTGAAGAGGACCTCTGTTCATGCTCAATTTCTCATTCTCTATTTTCTCTCTTTCACACAGATTTAGGCTTCATGTTTTGCCTAAAGGCCAAAACCTCTTTCTCCACATCTTTTACAACTTTGAGACAACTCGTACCCATCACCATCAACTAGAATTCAGTTATTATAGGATATGTTATAATAAAAACTATATAGGATAAATATATTCGTTAAGATAAGGATCGAGATTGATGTGTTTAAATGCAAAGTTTTTACCTTCAAGTAAATGCTTAGGGTTAAGGGAAAATGTTCGTTATCATATTAATTAATAATCCGTGGGTCCAATTATTGAACCCATGCAGCCACCTTATTCAAGTATAGTTAAGATGCAAACTTTTATTTCACAACCAAAAAAGTATATATTAAAAAGGAAGAGTTTGATGGAATATGGTTAAAATCTAATGATTGTCTTTCTTTTCGGTTGGTCAATTTACCTTTTTTTTTTTTCGAATGAATCTCTCGTTTCTTCCCACCTTTTTATTTCTCGTCTCTGTGAATTATGGACTCAAATAGAACCTGTAAAATGCAATTCAACGCTTAAATGTGATTTCGATATCCAACACTTGATGTATTTAGTACTGAATGATGACTTACATGATTCTTGGAATCTGTGCCTATTTATATGATTACTATGGGTCTATTGTTTTTGGACCGGATTAAAAATATGAATTGTAATTAAAAATGTATTACCTAATGTTTGATCATTAATCTTATTAATCTTCTTTGAGTGTGATGGTGTCAGACTCGAAGACTCGAACATAGAAGAGTTATGCATAAAATGTATTTTAATTTTTACTATCAACTTCAAACATCCCTTAGAAAAATGGTGATATGGAGATAGAAGAGAAGAGAGGAAACATTTGGACTAGATGAGGAAGTTTGAAGGAAAAGATGGTGAAGAAATATTAATGAAATTAAGATGAATAGTTGTTTTTGTTTGGAAAAGATATAATAAGCTTACTTTTTTTGGCCGTGGCTAAGCTAGTTTGGGATGGGGTTGGCAAGCACACAGATCTAGGATCCCAAAAATCGCATATCAATTCACCAACATAAATTCGTTGCTGACAGAATAGCATTCATGATTTGACGCACCATCTTATGATTTGTCTGTTTCTATTCTTCCTTCCTTTTCTTCAAAAAAAGATAAAGTTCTTACACGTGCCACTCCTCACAACAAGCCAAACTAGATAACCCACAATCCATTTTCATTCTAAAGTTATATGGTACATGCAAGCAAACTCAGAAATCCACACTTCCTATAAAATAAAAAGTTGAAAGAAAATATACAATACATACAAATTCTAACTTCAATAACTCCTTCCAAGAATTTGAAAGTACCTAAAGATGTGTAGTTTCTTTAACTATTTATTTTAGTACATATTACAAATAAGGTTCAAAGATTTGAGTTCATTATTCCTGAAACAAGGCCTTCATGTATTTCCTTTTCAAGGATTGGAAAAATATGCAATTACTCTCTCCCACACGTCGTGAGCATAGTCGTGCACCATAACTTTTGATCTTGGAAGTGCTTGTTTGGCATGGCAGCGTCATGATCCTACTTGCAAAACATAACTTTGCATATTGGAAGTACTTGTTTGGCACCATGGAAGCAAAACCCCACCAGCTAGTGCGCTGCATATGAGAGCACCACGGTAATTCCAGACAGGGTTTTCATTCATCCGCAATATGTTTCACAAATTATTTCAATTAGATCATTTGAGATCTTAGAATATTTGTTTCTTTTAATCCAAATTTTGATTTTTTTTTTCTAAAATGTCAAATTGAACGTGTTCTTAAGTTATAACATACATATAGTCATAGTTAGTGTAAAAGATTTTACATTATCAATAAAGTAAAACCTACTTTTAGTGTAATATTAAGATAGTTATTAAAAGATTAACAAACTCATCATGCAGAAAACTTGTAATCAGATAATTAGATGATAATGTAAACAAAAATTATCATTGAGTTAAACGATCTTTACCTATTCACGCATATGGGGTAAATGTGTAAACGTGGAAAATGTATTGAAAATTATATATCAACTTTAGATAAGAATAGATGAGGATGATCTTTATCTTATAAATAGTTTTTTTTTTAAATGAAATTAGACTTAAATCATCTTTTAAGAATTGTACAGATTTTATCAAATTTGAATTGTGTCTTTTATCAAACTTTTCTAACTTGATAAATTAGTTGAAGAAGTTTTGAGCAAGTTATATGAGATATTTTTTGGAGAAAGAATTTTGGGAAAAGTACTGGAGCAAGAGTAAAGATTCCATAGAGTGTGAGGTTAGCGAATAAGGTGGCACATGCATTGGGTTTGGATAGAATTTAGAAAGCAGACATACCCCAAATAATGGCAAGTTAAGTAATAGGGAAGCACTTGCATGGCATTATCCATTGTCTGGATATCTAACCAGTAACGAGTTCAGGGCCCCAAACTTGTGCTTCTATAGCCTTATTAATACACCTAACAGCTCATGCAACCAAACAAACTGTACTATTCATTTTAACGCATTCGGTTGATTAGACCCACCAACTGTGTATTATTAATTGGTGTTTTGAGAAGAAATAATTAAGGAAAATTATTAATGGGTGGATAGTGTTTGGAAGGACGTGATTATTTGCATAGATGAAAGTGAAAAGGGAAAGAAGAAGGACAGAAGAGAAGTGAAGTGGGTTCAGTTTGCCATCACCATCACCATCGCATCTATTCTTACCCAGAAAGCCTCTACCCGTCTGCTACCGCTTGTCCCTATTATCATTTCCATCTTTAACAAACAATTCTCTATTAATATTCTTTTTATCTATGCACAATATTATATTAAAAAATTCAAATCAAAATTACAACTAAAATCTAGCATTCTCAAATCCATGCAAGTCGCTAACTCTGTTCATAGACTTCCTCATAATAGCAACTTTAGCCAGTCTCTCAGCGGCTCGCCAAGCCGAAGTCGGCGTCAGCGGCTCCACCTTTTCTTCGGCGCGACTGTTCCCACGCGTTGGCCTCTGTCTGCGCCGCTGAAGCTCCGCTTGCTCGGCTTCGAGCCAGCGCAGTAACTCCTCATCCGGCTTATTGCATTGAATTAGAAGGGCTCGAGCCGAGGAGAGCAGGTGATAAGCCCCAGAGAGATCGTTGTGTTCAGCGAGCCGGGTCGACTCGGCTACGGCTCTCGCGGTGACGTGGAGGTTTCGTAAGCGTTCGATCTTGGGGCAGGAGGATCGTACGGTGTGGGGACGAGGAACGAGCATTGCCTGCTCAACGGGATTTAAAGACTCTCCAGTGAGGGGGTCCCGATAGGAGGATCGTACGGTAAGAACGTGGTGGGACCCAGCGGAGGCTGCAGGCACTTTCAGTTCCACTAACAATTCCCTCTCCTCCTCCGCGTAGAGATCCCCAATTCGGATCCAACCCGAACCGAGCGAAACGGGTCGACCCGCTAATGAGTACACGCCAGCGATCTCCACGGCGCGCGATCGCGATACCACCTCTAACTGAATCCTAACGTCCTGAGCAACCACGCTCAACAAACCACACAAGAATTTCGCGAACGCGTCGTCGGAGAGCGCGTGGGGAGACTCCCCCAAGCGCACCGCGTGGACAGGTACTTCGAGGTGCGAGAGGCGCGTGGTGGACACCAGCGAGGGTCTGTGAATACTGTTTCCGGCACGTGATTCGGGGATATCGGATAGTACGATGATGCTCGCGACGCCGTTCTTCTCGCGGCGGTCCTCTAGCACCTTTGCTGCCTTCTTGACGGCGTCGATCTTCACCGGAGTTCCTTCTCGGGACTGGTCGATTGCGGCGAGCGCGTCGACAATCCGACGCGCTGATCTCTGGCCACCGCCGGTCATTCGCCGCAGCGGAAGCAACCGCTTGGATCCGGCGGAGAATGCGACGATTGAGAGACGATCGGTTGGGCGGAGCGATGAGATCATTTGTCGCATGGAGTTTTTCATTAGGCGGAGTTTGTTGCCGGACATGGCACCGCCTACGTCGAGCACGGCGACGAGATCAATTGGAGCGCGATGAGGCGGTTTCGGAGCGTGATGCGGCTTCAGCTTCAAAACGACGACGTAGGTCTCGTAGTTTCGGTTGGCAGCGACAATGGCTGCCTCCGGCAGCAATGATAGCTCGAGGTTCCTCCTTATTACCGGCGAGGAAGGTAAATTGGGAAGCGGCGTAACGCTGAAGCCTTGAAATTCGGTTTTGTTGTCTTCTTCCTCCTCGTTATCGGACTCGGGAATGGGGTTGAAGCGAGAGAGTGAAGTAGGAGACATGAGAGGTTCGTCATCGTTGTAAACTTTGAAGGTTTTCTTGTTGTTATCGTCGTTGTGGTGGATGGAGAGCACCGGAAGTTCCTTCCAGCTAGTGCTGCAAACGGGGCACGTTAGGATCGGGTGCTTCTTCACTATGCAAGGGAAGTGGAACGTGTGAGAGCATTCCGCTGTGAAAATTGCAGTTCCCTGCCCACTCCTCACACTCTGCATACAGATTCCACATCGACTCTGCAAAAGAGAAAGCATTGAAATTCAACCGTTAGCGGTGATTAACAAGGATAACATGATTCGTTGGGTTTATGAAACTAGATAAGAATAAAGGAATCGCGTTTGAGACGATAAAGCTAAAAAGAAGAAACCAAAGTCGGTATATGTATTTTGTTGCTTACTTTGGATAGGCGTAGAGTGGCTTTGAAAAGTGAGAAGCTGGATGGTGACTTGGGGGATGAGGGATTTGAGTTATGGAACAACCTAGGGGTTTTGCATTGAAGTTTTGGGCTGTTAGGGACTGAACACGTGGTTCGACACCGGAGGGTAGGGGTGGGTGGCGGCTGAGATTCGCAGCGGGGAGTTGATGGGTTTGAGAAAAATCCGAACTTGGAAGAGCTTTTGGGAGTGTGATTGGTGTCGTTGTTATTGTTCTGGTAATGTTGTTTGGTCTCAGTTAAGACTTTGGGTTCTCTATCTTTGGGGATGGATGTGCAGAAAGCTCTTCTCCACCCAGTAACCATCCTCACACTCCTCTCAAAGTGACTTTAGGAATTTGGGTGATGATGAATTGGATTGTAGTTTTAGAGGACAGACGCTTTTGCGCATGAAAGATGATTAGAAAGGGAAAAGGAGGATAAGAAAAGAAGAAAGAGGAAGAAGAAATGGATGAGACTGAGAGAGCCTTTTCATGTTCCTCTTTTCCTTCTTTCTATTTCCATTCACCACCATGTATTTATCTATGTCTTGACCTAGGTGAATTTTCTATTTTTCTGTTTGGAGAGCCTAAAACAGACCCCCTCAATAGAAAAAGCCTTGTGTGTTGCTTCTAAATTCAACTCTCTCTCACTTTCTCTCTCTGGTGTGAAAAGCACGTAAAATGGTAGAAACTGAGAAGGGTTTGGGCATAGTTGGGAATATTATTATCCGGGTAAAGTGAAAGTGGGAGAGTCTTGGGATTAACAAGTGTAACTGGCAAGTGGAGGTTGCTAACTACAGTAACAAGTCAACGGCTTCCCTCCTTGGAATTGTGTATCACTGTCTCATTCCCACGTTATGGTGACCGACCCATGCAACAGTGAGGTCCAGAACCGTCTCTATCTCTCTCTCTCTCGACCTACATTCATGGTTACTCTCATTCATCCCTTTCGCCTTAATCTTCGTCACTTTTTCTTTTTCCCACGAACCAAACCCCCCAATTATTTATTTTTTTAACTTTTTTATAGTAGTAACAGAAATTTATTGGTTGGTTGAAATGTGCACGAAGCAGTGAGAGAGAGAGAGGTTTGATTGGGCATTAAGTAGCTGAGCCAAGTTTGATACCTATCATCTGGTTCGTCCTGAGTGGGCTCCATTTCGTTGGCGATTCATATTAATGGTGTGGGAAATTGTGATGTTCAGGACATAGACCACTCCTCCTCCGCAGAAGGGTTAATTCGTCATTCCCTCTCTGCAATTCATTAATTACCATAACAATGCATTATTTGGGCTCTACTCATTCAATTCAATACAATACAATAACGCACATTCATTGGTTCGGTTTTTCTCTCTTTTTTTTTTATTTCTTCATCGATCCCAAGAAAATCCTCAACCTAAACACTCTCTACTCATTCACCCACCACCAACGTTCTTAACACTTCTTTATTTTCCTATTAAACATTTTCTTTTCTTTTCCTCCATCTATTTTATACTTCAGAGTATAAATGAGATTAACAGAATAAATTTTGTATTTGTAGCAGTGTGTGTTGAGTTTTGAAAAGTAATGAATGAATAATCATTATTCATTATAAATTGTGATAATTTGTTGAGTTTTATTATAGTTGTTTAAAATTTATATCCACACTGTGTTGTTTTTTACACCAAGGTTTAATGAGTTATTGATGAGGATAATGGTGGAGTAGGCTGATTCCAACCACTTATGGCAGAAAGTTATTTTAGAGAAGTTATTGTTGAGATTTGCAAATTGGGCATGTCTTAATGACGCATAACTACTTTCACACTTGGTTTATCACTCATTTCATAGATAAGATCAAACCTTTCCAAGGAAGTACTGTGGATAGAATTAGGTGCCAAAACAGACCATAATTCACTCTCACTCACCTCAAGGTCCTACGCATTTATTTAAACACCCTTCATCAACATCTAATTCCATCTATAGTTCAAAAATTAAAAGTGAAAAATATTTACTGAAAAGTGTCATTCAATATAATTTCTATAATTTAATTGCAATTTATAATAATAAAATATTTTACAAATTCTAGATCATTATTCTTATAATACTGATAACTAAAATATCAAAATTATTTTAAAAAATTACTACTAAAAAAGAGTATTTGATGAAGATTATGTGTGGTAAAAATAGTTTGGATAAAATTAAATAATAATAAGGCATCTCACGAATAAGAAAATACACACTTGTTTTGCTTATATACATTAAAATTGTAAAGTTCTTACTCATATTTTCCTGTAAAATTGTGATCAACATTAACATTACTGATGATTATCATCATAAAGTTTATTTAGAATTTATTATAATTTAAATTCTTTCTCCTTCCCCTCGTCATCACTCGTATTTACCTTTTACAGTTCTGCAACATGATGTCTAATCTAAAGGGTGTAGGTGTAGGCAAATTAATTATAGATGAATGAGTTGGGTATTATATTGTTATTTGTATCATTCCAACAGTTAAAAGTGATTGGTAATTGATTTATGAATGTGCAGTGGCTATGGTGGAACTACTATTCATAACAATATTTGTTTCAGTATTATATGAAATAAAACGAAAGATTCCTGACATATTGTTTGCTATCAGTCACATATCAAAACTCCCCACGGAGTTGGCTCCAGTAATCTGCATTACTATTCAACATAACATTTTAAAGTTATTTGAACTTTATTAATATATTTCATATTATAAAAATAATTAACTTAAATTTTGTTATATTTGAATTTTTAAATATATTTTATTAACGTTTCATTATAAT
>Ga0123341_1006024_pt1 | contig 10907 bp, 5 predicted proteins | sample Turbeapinknodule_FD_89959 | JGI IMG/M metagenome (GOLD analysis project Ga0123341, IMG submission 89959) | Root nodule microbial communities of legume samples collected from Mexico - Turtle bean Mexico pink nodule | ecosystem: Host-associated > Plants > Roots > Nodule | place: Mexico: Nepantla...
ATATTAACTATAATAATAATATTAAATATATGAATAATGTTATTAATTTTTATTTTATTAATTATATTGATATTGATAATCATATTTATAAATATAATAATAATCATGAAAAAAACTTGATTTAATGATTAAACTTCTATACCCATTCCTAAAGGACTTGACTTAGATAAATTGGATTTCTTTGTGTACTCATAAAGGAAACCGTACTAAAATAGATCTGTATGAGCCACCGTTGGTCTTACACTTTTAAGAAGCATTACATAACTGAAAGCAAATAAATAAATTGCCACACAGACCTACTAAACTAAGAAGTTGTCATGCATTTAGGTTGATTAATCTGAGATGTAATTAGGCCAATTGGTATTATTGGGCCATGGTGTAACATACGCTCTTCCATAGTTGCCTCTTCAAGCCTACTAAAGAAGGTGTGGTTTGGTTCGGGTATTCTCTTCCACAATTATCTTGGTTTCTTACTGTTAGAGAGTAAGTTATGTTATTTACGTACACACATTTTTCAACACTGCCTTAATATAGATTTGGAGTTTTTTATACGTTATTTAACACTATTGTGGACAATTTGTTTCAAGTTTTTATTGTTGTACAAATTAGTGTTGTTACTGAAAATATTAAAGTTAACTTTCGATAAAGTTTTAGTGTTTTGTTTTCTAGTGCATAGATATTGTAAATGGATCATATGTTGAGACACATAAGAAGGATACAAATAAAGTTATGAGCGAAATCCTTGACAAGAACGAACATCAGAATGAAGATTACTGAATGTCGTTTTTCCAGTTCGAGTACAACTATTAATATCAAAGTTTCTATTTTCTGCAATTTACGGTTTTTTTTTCGCTTCATTTTTCTGTGACATACTTTTCATTCTAACCTAACATGTTTTTTATATACTTCAAATAATAATTTCTTTTGGGGTGAAACGTGATATCAAATATAAAATCATATTGATTAACTTGAGTTTTTCTCATAAGTTTCAACAAGTGCTTATGATAAATGCAACACATTTTTCTTTTGGCACCCCTGGATATGAAAAACGCAACATGTTTTTTCTTTTCCCACTCCTGTATATTATAAATGCGGCATCTTTTTCTTTTAGCACCCTTGGATATGGTAAACGCAACCTGTTTTCTATTCGCACCCCTGGATATGGTAAACGCAACCTATTTTCTATTCGCACCCCTGTATATGATAAACGCAGCATATTCTTCTTTTGGCACCACTGGATACATGTTTCTCTATTTAAACTCCTGTACATAATAAACATAACATCTTTTTCTTTTAACACCCTGGCTACGATAAATGAATCTGTTTCTCTATTGGCAACCCTGTATACGGTAAACGTACCATATTTTCCTATACGCACCGCTGGATATGATAAACGCAACCTATATTTCTTTTGGCACCCCTATATATGTTATATTCAACATCTTTTTTTGTATTTGTACCCCTGTTTGTGATATATGGAACTGGTCCTTTTTTGCTCCGTGTTTGTGATATATGTACCCCTACTTACAACATTTCAAGTGTGTAGGTATAAACCGAAATGGCATTCAATCAATGCCTTCCAGTCCATATGTCATTGATGCTTCTACAACAAAAGCATTTTACTAAAGCAATATGGGAAGAGTAATGAGAGGTTACTTATCAAAATAATTAATTATTATGTTAATTAAATTAGAGATATTTTTTAAACTAAAAAATTATTAGTATTTAAAATAATTTCTATTGTTAATAAAAATTTATAAAGTAGTTTTTAAATTGGTATCTAACTATTAGCTACTAAGGTTTTTAGCTACTAACTACTTATCTTCTAAATTAGTCTCTATTAGTCTTTTATAAAATAATTTAGAATCTAAAATATTAGTAGGTAAAATTTTGGTAACTAATTTAGAAACTATTTTATAATATTTTAATAAAAATAAAAATCACATTAGATATCAATAATTTTTTAATCTCTAAATTAGTATCTAATTTAGTTAATATAGTGACTAATTATTTTCGGTCTCTAAATTTGGTTACTATTTAATGATTTTCTTGTAGTGTTCACCCTAGAAGACATGTAAGTTGGTTGTTGAAGCACCAAGACAAGTTTGACTAAAGGATAAAAAAAACTTGATTCATGAAGTTGGATTTGGGTTGATACTAACATTGACCTCTATTGAGATAAACCATCACTTGATGAAAACTTTAGTGGAGAGATGGAGAACAAAACCTCATACCTTCCATCCTCCACTAGGAGAGGCTACATTTACATTAGAATATCTGTCAGTCCAGTTGGATCTTCTAATTGATGGAAAACCAATTACCGATGTCAGTAGTTGTGACCTAGTTTTCCATTGTAAAGGATTGTTAGGTTCGTTGTCACCCAAGATGACGGTAAAAGGAAACTCAATTAATTATTTTTCCTAAACAATTCTTTTCAAGTGCTTTCAAATAATGCAGATGATGTTATGCAAGAACAACACGCTAAAGCATACATTTTGGTGTTGATTGGTAGTGCACTTATTCTTGATACATCAGTTAGCCATGTGCACCTGATGTATCTCTTATTACTGAGTGACCTGAACAACATCTCAAATTACAATTGAGCCTTAATTATCTTAGTCTTCCTTTATTGTGCACTACACTACGAAATTGATTTCAACCAAGACAACATTGAAGGATGCATGCTTCTTTTGCAATTATGGGCATGAGACCACGTCACATGCATTTCTCCGCATGTGAAGCCGCTTAATGATGCAAATATTGACAAAGGGCTTGGTTTCTCACTTGTTAAAAAGTTATTTTTTTTCCATATATTATAAACTGAAATCATTGTACGTGTTTAACTAAATAATAATTAATTTCCAAAGGTGGGCGCGATTGGTGCAACAATGGACAAACACATCCACCACTACAATTGTTCAGTTTTAGCATACATTATCAGCTGCAACAAAAGCAGGTTAATAACTTCAACTACTTTTCCTTATACTAAAAATTTATCAATAATATACCATTTATGCATGCTAACAACAAATTTGAAAATAGTTCTTGTGGACTCCTTGTTGCTGCAATGAACTAAGTCGTATGATTACCATTGAGATTTCTCTAATGAGTCGCACAGTCATTCCTCATACATTTTGCAACAGTTGAACAACATCAAGTTGACCAGGTTACGTGGCAATTTGGTTTGCGGTAGAGTATTCTTGATCAGTTGCACAAGGAGGACATGATGGGAAAAACTAATCAATATTGGCCACGATATCACACATATTGCATAGCAATGTGGAACGACCATCATAATCATGTAATCTAAGGAATTGAGTTCAATAGGAACGGTCACTTGTGTGATATTACTGTTGAACAATGTGCTTTGATGATAAAACCCAAATAGCCAAAAAGATTACCAAGGACACAAGAGACACTTCACAATTTGATAAGTCATCTCAACATCCAAGACAAGGCCCCACCAAATGTCTGAAGGACCTCAGCCAAAGAAGAACTGGGCATAAACCAGAGCATCATATATTATTTCTTTTGGTCTTCTTACAAGACAAAATGTTTGTAAATAAATTGGGCTCACTTTAGGTCCAAATAGAACAATAAGCTAAAGTAGGTTTACATAGCATAAATAGGAGTGTACTTAGCAAAATGAGTTTGTGCCAAGTCCACTTGTCATGACACATACACCTAGAATTAGGGTTTTTAACCTAACTTGTAGAAGCAAAATGAGCTATTTTTATGTTTTTATCATTAAGCCCATGAGTGTGACGTATGAATTCACCTAATTCTAGCAAATTAGGTTAAATAGGGGGCTAAAGGCACAACTCTAGTGTGTCAGATTCAGAGGAAAACACCATCGAGTGAATTGTAACCAATTGGGAGAATGGAAGGTGTTAGAAGTATGTGTGGCTAAGTCTACCATTTAGGATTGGGAGTAATCTGTTCAAACTCTTATGTATTGAAGAGATATTTAATTATGATATAATATTTTGTTCTTGATTGATTATTGGTATTGTTGTTTTGCTTTTAAATATTTGTGACATGTTTGAGGATCTTAAATCTAACTAGAAAGTATTTTTAGGGTTCTGACCTAAACAACAATACTTAACATATTTAAGTGTTAGGAATAGACTTGAAATGTTAATTGATATTAATGTCCGACCTTGATTCTAAGTTGTTCTTATAATTATGCAAGGGATCGATATTTAGGGAACGTTCTTAAGAATTTTATATGCGAGGAATCGATATGAATGACTTTTTTACGGACATCAACTTCAATCAAAGAACATAATGTTAACATGTTAATCAAAATACGTAAGAGTGAGACAGATGAAACCTAATCCCTATTTTTCCAACTTGAAGCAACCAATTCTTTGTCTGTTTTCTTATTGATCATCGCCAACATAACCATTTTCAACACATTTTTTATTGTTCTTTTTTATATTAACGGTTATTGCACTTGGTAATTCATTGTTCCTTGTGGGATCGACATCCGTCCTTTAGGACAATTATTACTTTTGACAACGCGGTGCACTTGCCGTGGAAAGTCATCACTAAATCTGTTGAGGAAAATCTTTGTGCAAAGGTATGTGTAATTTACATTATGCACTCTCATCACTGTGAAAAATCCTTTGCTTTGAAAAACATTTTGTTGTCTCAGTACAACAATCGATTGTTTTCATGAAACAACTGATTGTTTTACCTCTGGCACCTCTGAATTAAGTTGTTATGAATGCTTGCACATGGTTATAGCAATTTCTTTCCATTCAAAACCTGTTGTGGGTCAAATATGCATTAAATGTGCCTTTGGATCATATCATAATGGAATATATTATGGTCATAAAAGAATATATTACATGGTTTCCTTGGAAATTTAAGTGTTTTTTATGGATGGTCAAATCAAAATAAAGGTGTTGTCAATGCTATATCTCTCTGTGTCTGACGTATGGTATATTCCCACTGCAACAAAATATTTTCTTTGGGAAAACAACTCACTATATGCCAATGTATCTGGATTGCTTTTTCTGCTTATATGCATGTGTTGTTTCAATTAAATATTTGATAGAAACAACCCATTGTTTATCTGCTACCTCACTTGAAACTTGTTGTTCCCTTTACCTTTTCTAAAATTTCATCTCTTCATCATGGCCTCAACACTTCCCTCATAAAAAAAGGATGAAAATGTGTGTTGTAAAAAGAGGTGGACACCTAGAGAACTGGTTTCCTGGTGATGATGAGAAGATTGAGAAGTTCTTGCATGAATCAAGTAGGAAAGTCATCAACAATCCTATGTTGATACCATTCAACTGGCTGAAAGGGCAAAACCTCAATGATGTGAGAAATGTATTGAAGGAATAGCAGCTGAAAAGGTTTCTTGAAATGTCAGGAAATACATATCCAGATCTTGTGAAGGTCTTTTACACAAATCTTCACATTGATGGTGAGAACTTGTGCTCACATGTAAAAGGAGTTGATATGGAGATCAATCCAGATGTGTGGACTGCTATCACGGGGTTGAAGTATGTTGGGCTTAAAATCAATAAAGGAAACATTGGTGTAGTGGAGGACTTCAATAAGATGCAGTATTATAGAAGCTACCTCAAAAATCCTCATTTTAAAGTGAATGGTTTTTTTTTTTGTGGGAGGTTTGAAGTTGAATGAAAGAATCATTGCTTTCATAGTATCTTGGATGCTGACTCCAAGGGGGAGCAATCACTCGGTCCTTACTGAAGAGGATCTTGTTCTCATATACTATATTATAAAGAAGATCAAGGTTAATTGGATTCACATCTTCAAAGAACAAATGGCCGCCTAGGCCTTATGCACGAAGGGTTACACTAAACATACTAAAAAGGCTAATACATGCATCCAAGGCCCAATCACATGGCCCACCAACCAGGTCCAAGAGCCGAGTTGACCTATCTATGGCAAGTGCTGAGGTTCGACCTTCGAGCGTTGCGCTCTGGGCGCCTTGGTCCAGTACAAGTATAAACATCTTATGTGAATTTCTCTATCCCTACACTCATTAAATTGTTTTAACTTTGCTTTTCAAATCTGCTAGTATAAATAATCGATTGTTTCGTGAAAACAACAAGTTGATTTTCTGGAATGAAGGTTAAAAACAATTTTCTATTTGGCCGAACAAATTTTTAATTGATTAATTCTTCATAGCTTTTCACTCTACCTTGAATACTTGTGAAAATCTTTCATAAACAATTCATCTCTCTCCTCTTGTTTAAGGCCTCTGATTCTAACAATTACCACTTACATGCAATAGTATATTGGACACACTATCAGATACATTTCACCTCCACAAGAAGAATTAGACAATGATTTAAGTTTTTTTATAAACTATTCTACATTATTGTACTGTTCTTGAAATAAAACTAACACATTTTTTTATCAGTACGACACATCGCAATTTCCTCAACAACCATATTCAAAGTTAGCTTGTCATAACTATCATAGTGGGTCTTATTCGAGTGCTCAACAACATCCTTTTGGTCAACCAACCCAACTATTTGGGTACCAAACTATCAACAAAGTATGTTTTCCCACCCTCTTGCCAATAATTTTCGTCCAGTTTCAGTCCTTTTGTATCACACGAAAACATGTTTTTTACGACATCAAACATATTTGGTAAATTTACCATGACATCTCTATCAACATTTCCTCCACTTTTATCATTGCATTATTATCGATCATCATTGCCTTCGGTTTCATACTCCACCTCAGCAGAACCTACCACAACCACATAGTCCAAAACCAACCGAACTTGCACGTCAACAAAGACCAAAGGCAGAGAAAGAGAACATTATGTCTAACATCATACCATAAATATCCATTTTTCATTTGTATAATCAAAACTATATTATTATTTCTTTTAGTATAATTGATTTGATGTTATTACTTTATTTTTATTTCTCTCTATTTAATCGTACTAATTTTTCCAACCAAACAATAAAAATCACAATATAATTAAAAAATAATAAACTTTACAATACTTAAAAAAACCTAAACCCTTAGTTTCATCAAACCCTTCAACACTACCCTTCACAAATAATTAGTTCACCAACATATTAAAAAAATTAATTTTTAGATGAACTATGTGAAATGATTTTTACAACTTAACTTATGTCTAAACTGATATAGCTTATACAAAATCTAGTTTTATTTTATATTATTCTAGATTGTTTTCTTAAAAGCATTTATGTAAAAAAAAACAATTATAATAATTATACATAGGTAGATTGAATTACATTTCATGCTTTTTCACATTGTATTATGATAACTTTACTTTGAGTCACAATATGATTAAATGTCATATTTAAATTTTTATTTGTATATATGAATTTGTTATTTTCGTTATCATTCTTCAAATTCTTAGTTTTTATTTTTTAAAGTTACCGAACCAAAGTCGTGCATAACTGATACAATTTCAATGTAAAAATAATACAACTGAAGTCATGCATGGGTAGCACGACTCCACTTGTATTAATTTTACACTAACATTATACCATGACACAACTTTAATTAAACTTTAATTAAAAAATCAATCAAAGTCATCATTGACCTTCACGACTCCAATTCTATTATTTTTGCACTAAAATTGTACCACTCTGACACGACTTCCATGTGGACCAAATTTTAAGTTGAAATTTTGTGACTCTAACACGACTACTTCATAATAAAATTGTATGACCATAGCACGACTTGTCCAAATTCATAATAATAAAAAATCCATTTACATCAAAATTACACCATATTGGTGCAAAAACCCATGATTATCACACACTAGTAGTGATGTGAGTTGATTTTTAGATGTTTTCATTTTGGTGACACTTTTTAAGATTGAGATTTTAGGAATTTTAGGAGTGAAGACCTTAGGAAAATTCCCACTAAACACTAACTTATCCAAGTGGTTAAGTAGGTGTGAAAGTTCATTTCACAAAGGAAAAGATAAAAGACAATATATGGTGAGAATGGATGCAAAACTCAATTAATCATGATAAAATGGAGAGCAAAAACAAGGAAGAATACAAAGAAAATTAACATGAATGGAAGGAAAAATTAAGAAGAATTGAATGGAAAGGGAGTGGTGATCACGCCACTTGGTGGGTGGTAACCACCAAGATAAGTGGGGGTTGCTACTTAAGAGCTTCATTCTCAAAGATAAGACCAAGGGAGAGGAGATAACACTCACTTAAGCTCACACAATATTTGTGCAGAGTAACTTTTCTATTTAATTCAACATGAGAAATACAAAGGAGAGGTCTCCTATTTATAAGAGAAGGAGCCTTGGAGAACAAGGAGTGAGGATAGAAAGGGAAGAGCTAAAGTGGGCGGCCTAGGTCATTGACTATGGTCAATGTCGCACCATAAGCCTAATGTTCTAAGAAGCTAGGTTAAACTTTCATTCCTATAAGGCTTCATGAGCTAAAAAGGTAGGCATACACCCCTCCTATTTGTGCTAAAAGATACCTACTCTATTGAAATTACAAATAGTGAAATCAACTGATGCTCAGTACCCAAAGTCTGTGCTCTGCTCCTAGTGATTCTCTGAGGTATGGTAAGTGTTGAGGTCATGGCTGGAGAATCTTGCTCGGGCCCTAGATCTTGGGTCATGCTCCTAGTCTTCCTCCTCAGAGGTTGGATCTGATCAGTAGGCGACCTCTCTCCAAAGTCTTGATCAAGTAGTGTTGATGATAAATGAATATAATTATAGAAGAATTAAAATTAAAAGTAATATAACAATAGAAACTAAATTGACATTAAAAAAATCAAAGTATAAATACGAAACAAATGAAAAGTAATAAAAATGAGCCTAAATTAAAAAGTAAAGAAGGTGATGAAGAGTGGAATTTTCAATAAAATAGATAGTTAACAATATACCAAACAGACAACCCTAAATTTGGTATCCATTACTTACATGTGCATGTTCTTAATCTCTTGAGTACAGGCCCCATCATCTTCCAAGGTTGGTAAATCTGCAAAGAAAAGGTGGGACCCAAATGGGTTTTCTCCTGTTTCATGATCCTGCACTAAATAGGAAGTAAAATCTATCAATCGAAATGTTTTTTTATAATCAAACAACAAAGCTATACTCATTCATTTTGTTGTCTTCAGCATGGACCCACTCCACGTACTCTTCCATACAATAAAACCTGTCCTTCACAATTCACATTCCGTTCATCCACACGTTGAGTAGTGCACAGCACAGTGCAGAACAAAATTTACCACTGCTCTCATATATTTGTAAATAAGACACCACTACAATGTGGTTAGGTTGTTTTAATTAGCTTTTTGTTACAGACCAAAGGGAGTGCAATGGTAAGGTATAAAGATCAATCAATGAAGGGTGTACCTGCACACCTATCACTACAATGATTATTAATGTGAAGGATTAATTACACATACAGGCTTTACACGATTAAATTGAAGTGAACTAAGAGCTTTGTACAATGTTGTAGACTTTCAAAAGTTCACCTTATTCTTATTTTCTGGCATTTTTACTAGAACATGGTTATAGTGAACATGTTCCTGCAGGTTTTCTCTTAAAAAAGCTTCAGTAAAAGCTATTAGCAGTGTACAATGATGTTTTTAAAAATCTAATGATGAAAAAATTGGTGATAAGAATACTGGAAGCTGTGTTTTGAGAATGTGTTGGGAAATTGAAGAGGATAGGGTTATATGAGCAGTTAATACAATGGTGACCTAACTGTATCTTACAATTAATATACTGATATTGATTTTATTCTAATGAACGTATTAATATCCATAAAACGATAGGAACCTACCTCCGCTTTCCAAATTTTATTACAAGACTCTGCTTTGCAGGTAGTAAGCTCTGCTACCATTATTTCCTTATTATACGTGCGCCATCCAAGAATTAATGCATTGTCTTACTGACAACTACGTACCAAAAAATAATAATAGAATTCACTTCATAATTAATCTAATTTTATAAATTTAATTGTAGAAACTAGAGCTCATAATTATGAGAAACTACTATTTATGAAATTTATGAAAACATTTTAACAAACGACGTGACTTTAAACTATTTTATTAAGGCTTGAAAATGACTTTTTTTGCAAATTTTAATATATTTAAAGTTATACTTTTTCTTGTATTGATATTTTTATTCATGAGCAAGTGGTATTCCTTACATAACCCAAACTTTCATTTATAATAGAACTGAATTAAATAATATATATTCCACAATTTAATTAGTTGAATGGAGCACATTTGAGAAATTGAATATATTTTTAATTTATTTTATTTATGAAGGTTTAAAGGTTTGTAAATATATTATGAAGGTTTAAAGGTTTATAAAATATATTATGAAGAAAATATTCATTTAATTCTCTTAACTATCGTACTATTATTGATATTATTATTATTTGAAATCTTTTTTCATTTGCACATTCATATTTATACTTCTTATATTAGATACTCTTTCATCAATAAATTTATTGTCAGAAGCATTAAGAAACATACTTATTTTGCGTAGTACTAAAAATTTAATTTTCTTGCTTCAATTCCCTTTTGACTTAAATGCTAAGAAATATGTTCTAATATAAGGCACTAAAATTTATGCTCTAAGTTTATTAGAGTTATATATTATCTAGTTAAATAAATATTTTAGGTCAAGTTACAAAGTTATATCCAATTGTATAAATATTTTTGGCTACGTTAAGTTATATTTAGTAAGATAAATATATCCGACTAAATTAGAAAACTGTTACAACAAGTTGGATAAATATAATTGGTTAATTTACAAGTTACATTAATTAAAAAAAATATTAAATAAAAAATAATTTTAGAGACAAAAATAATTAATTATTATATTAATTAAATTAGAGATTATTTTATAAATTAAAAAATTATTGATATCTAAAATAATTTTATTA
>Ga0123341_1006026_pt1 | contig 10904 bp, 9 predicted proteins | sample Turbeapinknodule_FD_89959 | JGI IMG/M metagenome (GOLD analysis project Ga0123341, IMG submission 89959) | Root nodule microbial communities of legume samples collected from Mexico - Turtle bean Mexico pink nodule | ecosystem: Host-associated > Plants > Roots > Nodule | place: Mexico: Nepantla...
CGGTTGAATGCTCGAATCAATCGGTTGTTTTGGTTTGACAGCAAGTCAACCATCAAAAACAGTTTTCAACCTTTCTAAAAACACCTAAGTATAAAACAATCGGTTGTTTCGACAAAACAACAACTTGTTTTTCACTTAGTTTGAAAAACACTTTTCAATTAAAAGGTTTGAGAATGCTTAAGCTTTGGATTCAATCAAGAATTGATTTAACACATATAATCTACCCCAGATCCTATCTAAAGACAGCTCAGCAACAACAAGCACATCCAGCCTTCCATCAAACTTCAAAGGGTTTGGATTCTTCAACAGATAGATCCTCTCGAGAAGGAGGAGATGATGGACACTATCCAGCCACATACATCCCCCTATTAATGACGATGACGAAGCCTTGGATTCGAGGACAAATCCTTTTTCAAGAGGGAGGGGATGATGGAAGAGGCCCTGGCACCAATCCACTGAAAGGCCACCAAAATGTCAAATTGAGGCAACCACTAGAGTTACGGTCAAAGAGGGGTCAAGAGGATACATTTTACATGTCATAAACTCTAGTGTAGAATAGTTTTTACATTTTTGTCAAAAGTAACATAGTTTAATTCTTTTGTATTTTTGTTGAAACATGCAAAGTGGTACCTAAAATGCTAACCTATGTTTAATTAGAGTTTCCTACTCCTAATTAAACTTAGGTCCAACCCACATTTAGCCTAAGTGGAGCGTAAGGTTCTAGATCTCCTAGCACATGGAAGAATTCTAGAACCTACCTCACATGTGCTGAATTTAGGAGTCACCTTCCCATGTGCCAACATTTGAATTTCCCTTCAATTCTCTTTTCATATTCAGCCTTCTCTTGCTATATATAGAGGAGCTTGGGTCATGTAAATTCAAGATTAATACTTTAGTGAATTGCTGCCAAAATTGTGTCAATTTCACTTCTTGCCCAAAACCTCTTAGGTTAGGCTTTTAATCTTCACAAACTTTCCCTTTCCAAGTAGAGTTGGCCTCACCACTCTCAAATCCTACCTCTCATGCACCTTCAAGGTCACCATCACTCTTAGGAGGACCTTGTTCCATCTTCAATCCGTGAAGCTTCCGCAACTCATCAAGAAATTCGAAAATATGAAGGCACATCTCCATCAAAGTCTTTCCTAGCCATAACTTATCTCAATGCACTTCACAAATCTCCTTCAAATGAAAACTTCTTCAACACAAACAAAGAGTTTTCTAAAGAAAGAAACTAAAAGAAAGCTTTTAAAAACTAAGAATTTAAATTGCAAAAATTTAAACAAGACGACTCCTAATGGTGAGGCTTGTTGGCACTTATGAACCTTCAAGCCACACTCACCGTCTAAAGCGTGTATCTAATAAGAAAATTAAAGAAATTTGTAAGAGATGGAAGAACACCAAAGGCTCTTCCAGGACACCTAAAGTAAAGATAATGGCCAAATTACAAAACAATTGAAATCACACAAAATTTTAAAAAATAATATTCAAAGTTCTTTTCTGTTCTGTTCTCTCACAAGTGTTTCTCTGCAAGCCTTTACTTGTTTGTCCTCCAAAGGTGAGTACCTCTTGCAAAGTCCTTTGCCTTCTCTTAGGATGCTACCTAGAAATTAGCTCAATTTTCACAAAGAACAAATTCAAGGTATATTACACTTCAAGAGGTTAATAATAAAAGTAATAAAAGTTCAATTTGAAGAGTGAAACTCAAAGGAGATTAGAGATGACAAACACAAAGATTATCTCAAGACAAGCAAGAAACTAAAGGTTTTCAAGAAAGCACTCAAAAGAAAACACCTAAAGATAGACACTAAAATGGATTACAAAATTAAAATAAAGAATGACCAAATTTCTTAGTAAAGCATGAAATCCAAAATGTTGCTGGTCCATGTAGATTGGTCCAAAGAATTCAATTCCCGCAAGTCCCGCGCTAAAGAATCTCCAATTGCCAAATTTCTCACCAAAATTTAGGCTCCCTTATTCAACAAATTGAATTTAACTTTAAAGAATGGGTCCCACAGTGTGATTGCAAATTCCAGTAACTGCCAATACACACTTCTAATTACTCAACACATAACCAATTTTTTTAGTTAAAAGCACCTACAATCACGCTTTCAGCACACGCTTCAGCTTTCACCAATTTAGCTTATACATTTGCTTTCACTGATTCTACTTTAATTTCTTCAATTAATTGCGCACCTTGCTAGTACTTAATTCACGCTGCACCTTCGACACACCATTTCTCATCAAATTCTTCAAATTCACGGACCCCACAATTCACTGCATCAGCTTCAATCAATTTGCAATTCACAAATTGAATTCAAATGCAGACATACTCCTTTTTTAAATTAAAAACTGCACCAAAATGATCAACAATTTCAACCAATTTGCAATTCAAGATGATCACTGCACCAACAAAAACCAGAAAATTGCAACTGCAGAAAATTTGTCACCGTTTGAATTCAATCTCACAATTTATTTTTTAAATACCAATTCTAATCACCAATTCTCGGACCATCACTTCACGAATAGCTCCTTCAATACTTTTATCAAACAGTTGACACACACACCTTAATGCATTAAACACTTGCACTCAACACCAAATTCATGCAATCCAAATCATTTCGTGGCACAACTCAGAGCTTCAATCATGGTGGATTGCACTCGTGAAGCCAAATTTTGGAACAGATCCACCTTAATTGTTCTTCCGTTTCCAAACGATTCTCAATCAATCAACCAATTTCATTCGCCAATAATTTCCAGAACCGTAAATTCAGAATTTCAAGGAGAACCGCACAACTATTTTACTGATATTCAGCTGCACCGTTAAATTGATTAAGTGCAAAACTTCAATTGCTATGCTCACTGAATATATCAAGCGTGTAAACTGTTTGTTAGAAAGCTTCAAAGAAATTTTAATTTGTAGAAAATACAAGAATTGATTCTAATCAGAATTTTTTTTGAAACATCTTTATCAAATGAATTAAACTTTCAAACTCAGTGTAATGCCGAATTCATCTGATTTTTCATATGTATGAATTGTACCTTTTAATCACGAATAAACAATTCCAGCAAATGCTCAATCGGTACATCAGCAGAAATTCTTCAGCGCCTTTCAAATCGCGATTCACTCATTCGTCACTGCTTTGCTTCATCAAATTAAACCCGATCAAGATCAATGTTTTGCTTCGAAATCAACATCTACTTCAGTCATCTTCAACATTTCGCCAGAATGTGAAACTTAATCCGCGAACGATTATAATTCCTTTGAGAATGCTCTTCGTTTGAGATGACGAAGTTAATCGGTCAGTTCTCCGTGCACTGATTCTGTTTGTCGGAAAACCACTAAAACCTATGTTCGCGATTCTTCCAACACCTCAATGTTTCTCCGTTTTGCTTCTTCACAGTTGCTCCAGGAAAACGAAGAACAATGAACGCAAAAGGCAGAACCAAAATTTTCGGAATCGGAATTGAAAGCAGAAGAAGAACTTACATGAACCAATTCCGACTAAGCACGAAAGGAACCGAAACTTTAGATTCTGTTTTCTGACTTCCTATTCCAGATTCAAATTCTCCTCCGGCGCCGTTCGCAGTTGAAGACGAAATCATACTCGCGAAGTCTTGTAGTGCGAAAACTGTGGAAGCGTCGCGCACCAATTTCACTCACACTGGACTTGTTCCGATTCCAATTTCATGAACACTCAGAAGATGAAGAACAGCAACACAAATCGCAGAGAAAATTTGAGGAAAATCTGAAAATCTAAACCAAATCTGCTATTGGCAGCGCAGATCCAACAATTTTCATAAACAGTTCACATTACTGCTCACACCACTTGATTTTCTTTTTGAACCACGAAAAATTTTCGGACAAATTTCGAGAACTTTCGAAAATGATTTTTGAAGAGAATGATAATGGAAAGCTAACTCAAAGAAAATTGTTGATGATCTAGTAGCAATTTATGAACTCAAAAATAAAAATTAAAAGCACTCAAGAGCTCTAATCTATAAAGAAATTTGAAAAAAAATTCAAAAAGTTTAACCGATGGAGTTTATGAAAATTTTTGGATTAAACATGACTCTAGACAAAACATATATGATTATAAAATCAAAATGGCTCAAATATAAGAAAATTTCACCGAACACATTTTGAAGAAAACTCAAAAAATTCAAAAGCACACATGAACGTGAACAAAAGAACACCTAAAAGCACATACATGAAGGTTCAAGTAAGAACAATTAATTTGAACCAAACAAAAAGACAAAAAACACAAAATCAATCAGTAAACATTCAAGAAAATTATGAACAACACGAAAATTAGAAAGAAATAGAAGAAGATCTTACAACCATAGCTCTGAATACCAAATGATGGAAAAACGTTCTTCTTCTAATAGTGATATTTGTAATTTCTTCTTTGGATGGATGATGAAGGAGTTTTGAGGAGCGGAAGTATTAAAGAAACTCAAGAGGAGTTTCCATTGATTGAAATGGAGTTAGAAATTTGTAAGAGTGAGAGGTGAGGCCAACGGACTAGGAAAGAGTCTAGGCTAAGTCTTGAAGGAAAATAACCTATGGAGAACTTAAGAACAAGTACAATGGCCAAAATTAGGCAGCATTTCATTACTAATTCCAAGTTAAAAAATACATATATAAGAGACTCCTATTTATAGGAGAAAGTGATACGACCCAAATCCATAAAGAAATGACCATGGATGCCAACCATGAAGGGTCATCTCAACAAGCAAAAGAAGATGTCATCAATAGGAGGAATGTTCAAGGACCACAACACTTGAAGTTCTTCTTATTAGTGTTCTTAACATTGAGGCCCAAGACCAACACATGATTTCATCATCCATCATGCCTCGAAAGATTATTAAGAGCAAGGGCACAAGCATTAATAGATGAGCATCAATTGGTGTATCTTTTTGTAATTTCCTTAGAGTAAAATTAAATAGAACATAAAAGGGAGGTGTGAATAGGAGTTTAGGGATTATAAGAAGAAGAAACAAAGTCACACCTTCCATGTGACATGTGTTTAGGCGCCATTTTCAACATTTTGAAATGATTTTCATTTGAATTTTCCCACCTAAATTTCAGCCCTCTCACATTATAAATAGAGGTGTTTGGCTCATGTAAAATAAGATTGAAATTGAAGTAAAGTTATTATACTCAAATTGAGTGAGAATTTGTGAGACTTGTTTCTCCTTTCCTAGTCTTATCTTGTGAGTCTTTGGGAGCTCTCAAGTGACGGAAACCTCACTCATGTTGGAGTTTATTCATGTTAATAGCATTGTGTTCTTGATTCCACACCATTAAGTATCTTTTCATATACCAACTCATATCATGTGGCCTCATGTACCCTCAGGGGCTGAGGGCGACCTATTACCCGAGGTCGGACAGGGCCAACGCTACCGCATTTTTCTGTGACCCGATCCTCTGCGACGATGTGTGCCACAGCTCGACGCCTGATCTCGCAAAACGTCTTCGGGCAACACCTTAAAAGCGAGTCGTTGAAGGGTCCTGGCAGCACTCCTTTGGTGAAGGCATGCACCGTCATGGCTTCGTCCTTGGTGTGTAGTTTAACCACTTGTACCCCAAACCTATTTAAGAACTCTTTCAAGGACTCTCCCTGGTATTGCCTTACGTCAAAGAGATCGTAAGAGATCGGAGGGGGAGCCCTGTTGACAATGTATTGTTCTTTGAACAGCGTTGAGAATTGGTCGAATGAAGTAATGTGTTCGTCAGGGAGACTTACGAACCAGTCCAACGCTGCGCCTGCCAGCGTGTCATGAATAGCTTACAGTACATAGCATCGGAACCTCTTGAAAGCATCATCTGGGTGTGGAACGCTGTGATATGCGCCTCTGGGTCCTCTACACCTGTAAAGGTGACCTTCGGGCCCATGGACGTGGCTGGTATCACAGTGTCCACGATCACCTGAAAGAACGGCATAGGGCGAGCCCTAACTGGCAGGGGCGGAGCTCGCTCATCCACGGTGCGCTCTCCTACGTTCTGCAAATTCCTGTGCAGTTCCTCATTGGTTTTGCTCAGCTCTTCATTGTTCGCTTGCAATGTGGCCAAATCAACCTGGAAGCGATCCTAGTCGACTCTGGACGCTGTCACCGCCTCCTAAAGGGCGCGTATGGTCTCCATGAGTTGTTGCATGGTGACGTTGTCCCCTCCTGAGGGCGTAGCTGGATCCTTGCCTCGTGCTTCTCATGTTGTTGGTGGCTCTCAACACGATTGTGAATGGGACCCTAGTTTTATCGGACCCCATGGTGGGCGCTAAATGTTCTTGCCGGTTGACTCGAACGACAGCCTCAAGCCCCGCCTGTCTCCTCCTTCAGTCGAACTTCCTTGGGTTGAAGAATGCTTTCCTGCAAAGACAAAGGGCGCCCTTACAACCGTTTTCACTCCGACGCTCAAGTTAGTAAGGGCTAAAGAAATAGTAATGTGTGTAAAGCAGATTCAGTCCTAGAACGGTGTACCTTGTTAGGGTTCTTATCACCCTATTTATAGGTTGTATCTAGGGTTACTTCTGCAATGCTCCCACATCTCTTAGTGGGCTTAGGGTTCCTGGGAGAATGTCCTTGCGCCGCTATCACATAATCTTAGTGTAATCTGGCGCATAGGACTTTCCTTTTCTGGAGTGCATAGACCTAACAACGTAGCCACTAAGGTACCTACTCACGTACCAGCGTTGCGGCATCATCTGTTTTGTGGGTGCCCTAAGTATTCATGTGCCATGCATGCAGTCTTTACCTGGAAACCCTAACCCTAATGGGCCTTAGTGCCTCTAAGGAACGCTTGCTTGTGTCATACCCGAATGTACCATATACACCCCATGCATGATCCTCTCATGACTTAGGTCTTTATCTGGTATCTGGGTGTTAACTTCATGTTAACTCATACTGTTTGTGGGGCCCATATTACGTGGCACACCATTTTTATCATTCCACCGATGTCAGATGTCCGATGTCCGATGTCTTTCTCTCAGGCTGATGACCGAGGTCTGGCCTGTACAGTTCTTGACACTTTGCATGATGCAATTTGGATTAAAAAAAAAGAGCCAAGACAGCAAGGTATTTTCTTAATTCCAAAATAGTATCGTTTTTAAATTCAAAAATAGTAAGCTATTTCAAAAACAGCAAGGTATTGTTGTTTCAAATAAAAAAAACAACAAAGAATTTTGTTCAAAAGGCATTTTATTTATCATTTGGTTTAGAATTTCACTTTTCACATTTATGGATTCAACTTGATTGATAAATTATTTTCTACTTTGTGGAATTTTGTATCCTTTTGCTTTAGCAATTTTCTAGTTCAAAAAGTTTCATAGTTAAAAGTTTAGTAAGGTTCTTTGAGTCTTGTTTTGTGCCTTTTCTTGCTTGTCTTCTATTCAAAGTTTTGTCACCTCTCTTTTCTAACTTTGGTTTAGCCTTTCTTGTTTTAAACTTTTCTTGATTGTCTTTCCTTCTTTCCTAAAGTTTTGTGGTGATAATACTTTGAGCAAGTGTTGTTTGCTTTGACATCTTTCACTTGAGAGTTATCCAATCCACAAGTGAGACTTTGGTTAAGGAAAGAAAAATTTTCTTTGAGTGATTAATTTCTTTTTTTCATTTTGGTCGTGAGCAATTTTTCATTCTAACTTTATTTCTCTAATTGTTTGTTCATTGTGTTTTTGTGTTTTTTAGTTAATATGGATCATATTTCTAGTGGTGAATCATCTAAGCCTCATTCTCCTAAAAAAGCTTTTCTAATTGGAGAATTGAAGGAAGCTAAAAGAACCATTGCACAAAAAGAGGAAGCACTAAGACAAATGGAGGAAAAACTCCAAAGATTGGAAATGCTAAATGAAAGACCACAAAGACAAAGGAGACACAATCATAGAGTTGTGGAGAAGTTAGCCTTACCCACTATCTCTCATACCAAGCCCTATAAATTACAATGGCTTAGTGCCGAGGGTGAAATCATGGTAAACAAACAAGTCCTCATAAACTTTGCAATAGTAAAGTATAAAGATGAGGTTTTATGTGATGTTATGCCCATGGAAGCAACTCATGTTATTTTAGGAAGGCCTTGGAAATATGATTTACATGTTTTACATCATGGCCTTGGAAATACAATATCTTTTTCCTTCCAAGGGCGCAAGTGATGTAAACCAAAAATACATGAAAATGACCAAGGATGTTGTACTTGAAGGGTCATCTCAACAAGCAAAGAAAGATTTCGTTACAAAGAGGAATGGACAAGGGCCAAAACACTTGAATTTCTTCCTATTAGTCTTTTTAAAATAATTATCAAAATGTGGTAAATAAGTGGGCTCACATAAAGGGTCCAAGTAGTAAAGAATAAACAAAAGTAGAGTAGGTTTATGTAGAACATAAAAGGAAGGTGTAGATATAGATATAAGGGGTGCTAATGTACAAACATAAGTCACACCTTCCATGTGACATAAAAAGAAGGTGTAGGTGTAGTTTTAGGAGGTTTTAAAGAAAGAAACCAAGTCACACCTCCCTTGTGACATGTAATTGGTGCCAAATTTAAATGCTTTTCATTTGAATTTTCCCACTTTAATTTCAGCCCTCTCACACTATAAAAAAAGGTGCTATGCTCATGTAAATTCAGAATTAGAATTTGAAGAAAAGTTACTATACTCAAATTGAGAGAGATTTGTGTGAGAATTGTTTCTCCTCTACTAGTCTTATCTTGTGAGTTTGGGAAGCTCTCAAGTGGCAGCATCTTGCACTTATCTTGGATCAATCACCATCCAAGTGGCATGTTCTTCCCTTCCATGGCTTCATTCACATAAGTTCTTCTTGCTTTCATCTTCCATTTCCATTTCGCACCATACTTCAATTTCTATTCGGTTATGTTGTCTTGTTCTTCAATTCTACTGATTTCTCTTGTTGTTCTTGTGTTTCCTTTTCAATTCTGCACTTAATTCTTCATTTCAATCGGTTCATTTGCTTTATATTGTGTTTATATTCGGTTTAATTTGTTGTTCTTGCTTTCCTTTCAACTTCTGCATTTTATTCTAGTTTCCTATTCAATATTTTCTTGTGTAAGGAGATGGCACTCATGTTCATGAGTTTGGTTCATCATTTGGAAGGCATTGAACTCCATTGATGTTTCCTTATGCCTCCTTATTTTGTTATTAAAGTGTCACAAATTAATGAATCTCCAAATCAACTCTTCATCATGTGGTATCTAGAGCTATGGTTATTTTCAAAAAAAATAATTAGTTGATTGGCACCTTAATTGGGATTTTGTGTTAGCTATTCTATTTTTTCTTTAATTGAGTCTTTCTTGCTGTTTTAATTGGTAAAAATTCATTGTGTTTGAGTCATTTTGATTTTTTGAATCCATATATGTTTTGTCAAAGTCATGTTACTCCTAAAATGTCATCAATTCTATGTAGTACTTTTATTCATAATTTTGGTTGATTGATTTCCTTTGAGTGCAGTTTTTATAATTCTGTTTTTGATTCTTTGGTGCATTTTTCTTTTTAGAATTGAGTTCATGCTTGTTTGTACATCCATACAAGTTCCTACACATCAATTCCATTTGTCTTTGAAGTTTCAATTCTGTTTTTTAATTCCAGAATAGGTTTCCTCTGTTTTCTAGTATTTGTGCTTATTGAAATTGCTTATGTAAATCAATTATGCTGGAGAAAAATTCTAATGTTCTGGATTTAAGTAGTTTGAAGTGTTATAAAAAAGGTGGAAAAACAGTGAATCAAAATTCAAAATACAGAAAAAATGATAAATCAAAAACAATCAGTGTGCAATTCTGGCGTGGAAAATACGGTGAAGCGACAGTGATTTTAAACAATTTATCACAATTAATTGGCGCACTGTTTTTGTGTGATTTCAATGCCTACTTTGAGATAAGATCTTGAACTTTTAGTGGTTTAAATTTTAACTTCCAGTTTGCATTATCCAGTTCAACATAAATTTTTAAAGTCACGAACATTTTATAAAAACAATTCCAGTAGTACTGTTTTTGGTTTTCTGAATCTTATTCTAGTACTATTCTTTAGGTTCCATTTGTGTGCTATCTTTTCTTGAGAGCCTTATTTTCTTGATTGTCTTTTCATTTCATATTCTTTTCCAAGTTTTGTCATATCTTTTACTTCCACTTTGGTTTAGCTATTTCTTGTTTACACCTTTTCTTGCTTGTCTTTTCTTGTTTCCTCAAGTTTTGTGGTGATTAGTTCTTTGAGTAAGTGCAGTTTGCTTTGGCATCTTTCACTTGAGGCTCATCCAATCCACAAGAGAGGTTTGGTTAAGGAAATAATTTTTTTTTTCTTGGAGTGGTTTGAGTGCTCTTTTTCCCTTTACCGCAAGCTTTCTTTCTTCTAACCTTGCTTTCTTTAATTGTTTGTTCTTTGTGTTTGTTTGTTTTTATGGGTCATATTTCAAGTGGTTCATCTTCCAAAACTAAATCCTATCACAAATCTCAACTTTTGGGAGAACTTGTGGAGGTCAAGAAGCAAATTATCCACAAAGATGAGAAACTACGCCAACTTACACAACGATTGCAAAGATTAGAACAAGCTCAAGCAAGGCAAAGTCAACAAGATGAGGAAAAATGGAGTTTGCACAATTTTGCCAAAAGGCACCATCAACACCAACCACAACAACAACATTCTTTTAATTTTGTAAAATTACCTAGTTTTCATGGGTCTAATGATCCTTCTTTGTATTTAGATTGGGAAGCTAAGGTTGAACATTTTTTTCATGTGTATAAGGTCACCAAGGACCAAAAGGTTAGGTTAGCTTCCTTAGCTTTTGATGGATATCCACTAGGAGAGGATTTTATTAATGAAGGAAGAGGATTTTCACCTACACATTTGAAGTTCTTCCTTCTAGTCTTCTCACAAATTAAAAGAAGTCAAAGAGAAGATCAAGCC
>Ga0123341_1006027_pt1 | contig 10904 bp, 5 predicted proteins | sample Turbeapinknodule_FD_89959 | JGI IMG/M metagenome (GOLD analysis project Ga0123341, IMG submission 89959) | Root nodule microbial communities of legume samples collected from Mexico - Turtle bean Mexico pink nodule | ecosystem: Host-associated > Plants > Roots > Nodule | place: Mexico: Nepantla...
TATTTCTCTCTTTTTTTCCTTTATCAAAGTATAAGTAATGTTAAATTTCGAATTTATAGACTTTTTTTTTATAGAAACATGAAAAATGCAGTGATACTTTGTATTACAAGAAAATAAATAAAAAATTTCAAATAGTTACACTTTTAATTTTATTCTATGGTCTTTTAATCAATAAAATGTTGCTTAAAAGTTTTTTCAATAAAGTTATATATATAACACAAACTCCGTCATTTTATCCGGAACTACTTCTTAAACTTGCATTATAATATGTTATTTATTAAGTATAATGACTGTGATTAATGTAACACCCCAGAAAATACATCTAATTATTACAATATACGCTCTACATATTTTTATACAGACTTAGAGTTTTTCAAAACATTCCTAATATATGATTAGAACTTATAGAAATACAAATATTTACAAATCCATAGCTCAAAATAAAACTCTAAAGCCTTTAAGGCTCTTCTGCACCTGTATGATCATCTACTTGTGTACGTAATGTGGTCATCGCAGTTCAAACACAACAAGAAAAACAATGGTAAACTAATGAAAAGAAATTCCATAACATATTTAATTTATGCAAAAAGAACCAGTCAAACTAATCATTTATAAACATTTCATTAAATGTTGTCATATAAAATTTTAATACAAATAACATCATTCATATAAATCACACATGGATCTATTTTCAATCACAACCATTGAATTTCATTTCATCCCATCGTTTTTCGAAAGACTCATTAAGTATGCCCTAACTAGAGACTAATACTTGATCCAAAGATTACTAGCGAATCTAATATAAAGGATCAGAGTAAGTTCAAACATCCAATCCCAAGTGTCTACATCAGGACCCGATGTGTATGAACTCCCTCTCAACTTCTCACCACCTGATACCTTAGTCTACATCACTTAGATCATCAATGAAGCTAGAGGATCTTTGTTAAACATAGGCTTTCCATACTTAATGTCATCAAACAACAACTCATACATTATCCCAAATGCATGACATCAATTTCATACTATTTTCATTATTCATATATAATACATATCATTCAATCACATAACATTTAAAATTCATTACATTCAAGAACCTTTCCAACATAAAAAACATAATTTTCAAACTATAAAAATATAATATTTATACATGTTCACACAACATAAAACAAAACAATTTTATCAACTAACGTCCCTGCAAGAGAAATTGAAATTTGGGACCACGTCCCCTCCACATTCAGATATTCTAGCCTAGGGTACTATTGAAATTCCTTATTCTGATGAAAATTCTATCTCAAACAAGGGAACCACTCCAAAATTAAGGAACTCTATTTGAAAATATGATCGGGTAGAAATGTACTTTGACTCCTCAGCTACAACATGACGTGATCAGATTTTAGAATAGATGAGGTATGGGAGAGAGATTGAAGAGAGAAGGGAGAGGGAGAGAGAAAAAAGAAAAACAAAAAAAGAAAGAAGGTGGGGAGGGGGTTTTCGATTCCTTGTGTTTTTTTTTATGGAGGGGGTTACAATTATCCCCAACAAAAAAAAAATCGTCCTAAAAAAATAGCTTACCAAGAAAAATTAGGATATGATTATCTTATCTTCTCTTTTATTCCTCAAGTGGTATCACAACATGTGAAATTTCGCAACACTTTGACTATATCGATGATTTTACCATGAAGTTACTTTACTTGAGAACCCATTTTTTTTAACTGACTTCATCTCAAAAGACAAATCTCTTATTTAACTAAATCAAATACTAAAATATGATCTATGACTAAGTATATATACATTTCCTTAGTTCCGATACATAAAAATATTATGAATGCTAGTTAAAGAAGAAAGGTAAGAAAATTTCATATGAAAGGTCTATTCCATTGAGGATCTTACAAGGTCTCATGAACTTTGGAGTCAACCTCTTAGATATGATTGTTCTCCCTACATCAGGGAATAATGTAACTCTAAGAAAATCATGTTTACCCATAAATAAATCTAAAGGTCTTCTTCCTTTATCTGTATCATTATTATGCCTGCTTGAAGATATGTTTAATCCTCACAGTTCTCAAAATTTGACTCACAATTCTTGATAACTGAAGTAATGAAATTACGTTAAGTTTTTGCTTGTCTAACTTCCTTCTGGTGCATACTCATGAATGCTCCGTTGTATTTTTCCAACATCACAAACAAACAATCTAGGTTAATCCCATGTTCTTCGAGTATTTCGTAATATTTATGCTAAAAGTTCTTGTCAAATTGCTTAAGAGAATTTGATGTGACCTAACTCAATGATCCACAACTTTGTTGTATTCTAACATGAACATAGACATTTCACATTAAACTCTCCACAAGCATATCTCTAATAACACTCATGTTATCCAATCCAAGCTTATACTAATGTAAGCAACACCAAATTCCAAAGAAATAGAATCCGCAGAACCTCTTTTACTTTCTAATTTTCATATGTGGGTGTCAACTTCACTAGCTCATTTTGTTCTTCAATTTCGAGCGATAATATTCTCATATTCAGAAGGACATGCAACATCAATTACTAAAGACCTTTGCTTAGAACCAAAAGTAAAATCAACCACCATCTCACTCCATCCAATACCATGTGCTAAAGGATTCAGTCTCACCCTTATGAAAAGGTAAGTGTCACCCAGCGAAACACAAATTTCCTTAACATTAGTTACTGTACACAATGTCACCTCTTCACCACTTTTGTCAAACTGAGACTTCTTAGCTCACCCAATTATTTGCATAACCTCAAGTATATCATTCCATAGGTAGAACGTGCACAATCTTCATTAATCCATCTCATATTACTTATACTGAGTCATTTTTATTCACTGTATGTGACAAGTAGGTGATAAAACTTATGGAAATATTATTTGACTTTCATCCCCTGAATCTCAAAAGTATGTTAACATACTTCCCAGTCATTATTTTTTCGGTCTTTGATTTTTTTTAACAAGATAAACGAGTAGCTACATATTTAACTATATCTTCCTTCATACCATGTCACCAAATAAACTTCCTTAAATCTTGATACCCTTGAGTCATACTTAGATCTAAAATGAGTTTGCTTTCATGACTCTTAGATAATCCATCCTCTGACACATATTTTGTTTCTAAATTTCAAGATACCAGAAATCTTTACTTTTATCATAATTTAATAATTTTAGAATATTCTTCAAAATGAATTTTACCATTTTCCTTACTCTCACTTTTTCTAGAAACTCATTAGTTATAACAAATGTACTACAACTTCCAAATTTAAACTTTTGAAACTTCTACACAACTCCAACCATATAATCTTAAGTGTTAATACTTATGTCTCCTCATGACTTTAACCATCTACAACAACATTTCCTTTCCCGAGATAGTACTTTCACTAAAATTAATAATCTTTCAAAACTTTGTCCATCTTCTTCAAAAGGAAGTATGCATCGTTCATTACTCGTTCTACCACAATCCATATTTCATTATGTACTCTTATTGTTTGTGGAAAAGGAACCACACATATAACAACACAACTTTATTCTACTTAGTCACGTCCAATGGTTGTAACATTATCCCAGGTCTTTGATACTCTACTTAAATCTTTTGTAGGCAAGACAAACAAGGACCTATAGACTCACTTCCTATTTATGTTGAACCATCACAAAACTTCTTCAAATATTATATTAGTTATATGTGATGCACATTGAATCATTTTTATAACTTTTATGCTAGACTATGTTCTCTAACTTCTTGTTTGCAAATACAAAGAACTTATCCTAAACCTCAAAATTTCCCCATTACTTCCATAATGAAATTCTCAGTCCACTTAGTTCTTAACTCTCCATTAATTTGAGTTTTTAACTATTACATCAGACACTTAAAATATCTCCTTCCTCATGACAATTTCAACCAAATTTTCCTTCCCCCAATGATACACAAACTTGAAACTTACTCCCTTAATAACTTCAACAATATCTTTTGTCACGTGTTTAGTCTCTTCTGATCAAACAAGTACTTAAGATTCTTACAATATTGGATGTAACTAATCAACCTCCTGTAACAATAAATTAAATCCACATAAATTTTTGTTTTCATGTTAGCCTTGTAACAACATCAATACTCACTATTACCGATCATATTTGGATCTATACATTGTCTTATACGCATCTTTCACTTTTTTTTTACTTAAAGTATTGGATACCTGAATCTCATGTTTACGTGGAAATCATTGATGTTTCATGCAACTTGATCCACCATACCATCACCATTCAACAATCTCATTTATATTTTGACAATCCATGCATAACCTGGATTCCCCATCCTTCTTCTTCGTCAACAATGTTGATATTCCTCATGGTAGCATACTCGACTCAACAATCTATTTTCTCCAATTTATGTTTTTTCAACTTTACTACTCAGATGAAGCCATTTTATAATGTGCCACTAACACCAACCCTACTTAAGGCACTAGACTAAAGAAAATTCCACTTTTTTTTCTTTTGAAGACAACCTTGACATTTACTCTAGAAAACTATGTATAAAACTCCATTCTACTAAAGTACTAGTTATCTAACCTGGATTATTTATCTCTATTTGAAGCCGAATTATGAAACATGTTACCCTAATTAGTGACTCGTTCCCTACTCGTTGTGTAACTACTCATTCCATATTATTCCAATTTGGAGATATCACATTTCTATTCCTCACAATTAAAATGATTGGGATTGACATAAAGTCAATTCATCCCAAATATTATATCTAGGTTGTCCAAAGAGAAACGTCTCAAACTCACTTAGAACTTGAGTCCATCGGTAATAACAACCACCTACCATGTATATATAAAAAATACTTCACTAAAACAAATATTGATGCAAAACTATTAGCTGAAAAGATCGCTTTAAAACTTACAACCAAACACTTACCATGATTAACTTTATTTCTCCAAAATAAAATTGTATTCCATATCAACTTCACATAATACTGAAATAATCATCCCAAAATATATATAGAAAAAGTATACTCTACTTTTAGAATTAAGATAGAAAATCATCTTTATTTAATCATGAGTGTGCACCCTCACCACTTTATCAAGATTTTGTTCATTCTTAATACTTTCATCTCTATTCATAACATTCACTTTGACTCAACTACAAACAAGATTTTTAAAAACAACAACCTTGTTAAACATCCTATTAGAAACTTTTAACTATTTCTTGAAGTTAGACTTAGAAAAAAAACCTACACACAGGAGAAACACAATAAACCCACTACCCTCAAGACATCCTAAGGATGAAATGCTCTGATACCATTCAATGTAACACCCCTGAAAATACACCTAACTATTACAATACACATTTTACATATTTTTATACAAGCTTAGAGTTTTTCAAAACATTCCTAATACATGATTAGGACTTATAGAAAAACAAATATTTACAAATCCATAACTCAAAATAAATCTCTAAAGCCTTTAAGGCCCTCTTACACTTGTATGATCATCTGCTCGTGTACGTAGTACAGTCATCGCAGTTCAAGCACAACAAGAAAAGCAAGGGTAAGCTAATGAAAAGAAATTCCATAACATATTTAATTTATGCAAAAAGAACCAATCAAAGTAATCATTTATAAACATTTCTTTAAATGTTGTCATATAAAATTTCTATACCAATTTCATCATTCATATAGACCACACATGAATCTATTTTCAATCACAATCATTGGATTTCATTTAATCTCATCGTCTTTCGTAAGACTCATTAAGTATGCCCCTACCAGAGACAAACACCTGATCCAAAGATTACCAGCGAATCTAATAAAAAGGATCAGGATAAGTTCTAATATCCAATACCGAGTGTCTACAACGGGATCCGGTGTGTATGAACTCCCTTTCAGCTTCTCACCACCCGATATCTTAGTCTACATGACTTAGATCATTAGTGAAGCTAGAGGATCTCTGTTAAACATAGGCTTTTCATACTTAATGTCATCAAACAACAACTCATACATTATCCCAAATGTATGACATCAATTTCATACTATTTTCATCATTCATATATAATACATATCATTCAATCACATAACATTTAAAAATTTATATCATTTAAAAATTCGTAACATTCAAGAGCCTTTCCAACATAAAAAACAATATTTAATTTTCAAACTATCAAAATATAATATTTATACATGTTCACACAACATAAAATCAAACAATTTTATAAACTAACATCCCTACAAGAGTAATTGAAACTCATTCAGATCTTCTAGCCTGGGGTACTATTGAAAGTTAAAGTTAGCTTCCCTTACCTAAAATTTCTTATTCTGATGCAAATTCTACCTCGAATAAGGGAACCACTCCAAAATTTAGGAACTCTACTTGAAAATCTGATAGGGTAGAAATGTACCATAACTCCTCAGCTACAGCATGGCGTGATTATATTTTGGAATAGATGAGGTATGGGAGAGAAATTGAAGAGAGAAAGGAGAGGGAGAAAGAAAAAGAAAAACAAAAAAGGAAAAAAGTTGGGGAGTGGGTTTTCAGTTCCTTGTGTGATTTTTTACGGAGGGGGTTACAAACTAACAAGGGTAAGCCATTAAAAGTTTAGAATTCAATATACAAACACATGCAAGACATGATTCAAGGAAATTAATCCCATGACATTCCAAATCCTTTTTATCCATTTCAAAACAATATTGGTCTAAAAACTCAATTCCATGTGTTCTTGCCAGTTGACCAGCTCGCTGGTTGACTCCGAAGACAAGCTCTGGCTCCGTCAATCTCTGTTGGAATCTGTTCTTCTCTTTGGAACGCTGGAACGTGACTCCGTTGAGACAGAGGGGGCCCTACCTGTTGATTGCGCTCCGACGATCAAGTCAGTACAGGGCTTTATAAGAAACAAGAAGTAACTAGTTTCAATCTTAGAAACAACATACCTTTAACCTGGGATCTCAAGTCCCTTTTATAGCCTACCTCTTGTAACAACTTTCTATCATGAGAATATCATCTAAACTGAAAGCGTACTCAACAGAAAAATATTTTGTTGAAGGGTCCACTATCTTGGTGCTGCAACTGAACATAACTTTTCCTCTCTTGAGTGCATAGAATCATACCAAAATAACCATTTGGGTACCAACTCATGTACCAACATCAGGGGTCCAATCTGTTTTATGTAGCCATCCTCTACGTGGTGTTACGCTATACATGCAACCTAACTTTTCGTGCCCTAACACACATGGGCTTAGGTTTATAGAAAACGTTTTATTTGTACTAGACCCATACGCATTAAGTGCACCCCTAGGTCCATTACTACCCCTTGCTGACCACCTAGGTCTTGCGCACGAAGGGTTACGTTAAGTATACAAAAAAGAGTTAACACACATATCTTGAGCCCAACCAAATGGCCCATCAACTTGGCCCAAAAGCCGAGTTGACCTGTCTAGGGTAGATGTTGAGCTCCAACCAGCGAGCACTGAGCTCTGAGGCGCTCTGGTCCATTACACAAGCCCCCCAAGCTCGAGCTGATCTTGCTTCAGCGAAGAGGCTACTTACTCGCCATTGGTAGCTTACGTGTCTTGTAGGTATTGGCACATGTAGCGCGACGCACGAAGCATTTCTTAGTGGATGTTTCACCACACTCTATCGTGAGCGCACACGTGGCCTTTCACCAACGGCTAGGAAACATTGTCCCTTGCCCTTCCCAACACTGTGTTTCATAACGTTCGAAAAACTTAGTCGTTTCTCACTGTTCCATCTTCCTTTCACAAAGCCTTCGCGCCTTCACTTAATTTCTCTGTACCTCCTTCCTCAACCTGGGCAACCTCCTCACCTCGACTTGTTCTTCAACCCAAGGTACCCCCTCTGATCCTTGACTATGTACTGCCGTCATTTAATGCTTTCATTATGATCATATCAACTGTTTTGAGATTGTTCATTCAATTCTGATTGTTATGTCTTTTTAGCTTCGTTGTCTTTCTTGAATCTTGAACACATGTTGCTTTCATTTCCTGAATTTGTGCTTGTATTCTGCTTGTTTGCTTTTCTTGTTTTAGATACTCTAACTGATGGATTACCGAAAACTGAATTGTATCCCTGGGCCTCTGATAACCTTTTAGGAGAAACCTCTATGTACACTTCCCACGAGTAAATAGTGTTTTATATGAAAAAGTGAGCGTCCAAAAAAGTGCATCTTTGGTAGGGAAAACGATAGAGGCCTTAAACTAGTGCCTTATAGGGAGGATGAGCTTATCTGTTGCGATGAATCCTCGAACCCAGTTGGTCATTTTTGTTATTTCTACACCACTTTTTTCAAAAGAGTTCTCCTTCGTCTACCCCCTGTATAATTTCGAGAAAGCACTCGTCATTGAAATTAATGTTGCCTTGCCTAGCTACATCCAAATAGTTGGGCGTTTGTTCGGGGTTTTTCCATTCTTTGCACCCACCCACTTCGGCCATCTGCCATCAATAGAGGTCTTCTTGCATTTCTTTGAGGCCAAACACCTTGGTCGCCAACAGTGGGTGACCTTCAACGGGGTGGCTGGGAGAGCCTTGTTGTCACTCTTCCAATAATCTTACAAGGGTTTCAAGGGCAAATTCCTGAAGATTCGCTGAAATAAGAGGGACCCAACTCTTCCATATGGGTTCCCTTGCATTGGATTGAGAAACCAAGATTCCAAGGTGTCAGATGCTTGGAGGACATGCCCCAACAGAAGCGACAGGTGTGCCTCTTCTTCTCCAGCTTAAAGGTGGTTTTTGACACAGCCACCCTCATATGCCAAGAGTTCTCCCATATATTGGTATCTCTTCCTCCTTTACTCTTGTTGGTGCTGACTAGTATATCTATTTATTGAATTTCCCCTGTTTTTCATGCGGACAACATGTTGGGAATGCTTAACAAGAAGGAGTTGGCGGCTAGGGCCAAAAAGATGAAGGAAACTGCCCATGCTTTCCCTGCAAAAGACTTGAAGCTCAAGGTTGTTGTTGAGCCTGCTGAACACTTTGCTTCAGATGGCCGCACACCTTCTCCTCAAGCTCCTCCACCCATTTCACCTCCTTCTCGCGACATAGTGGTGCAGGAGAGTGTGGGTGTAAGTGTGCCAGAGGGAGGACTGTGGGATCCTACCTTGGATGCCCCTTCCTTCCTCGAGAAGATCCTGCTATCAGCCAAGGCCAAAGAAAAACTAGAGAGCTTGGAGGAGGACCAGCTGGTGGAGCTAGTTGTGAAGCAACTAGGGTAGGCCTTGGCTGCGAACTGCCTGGCCATCTCCAAAGTAACGGGGTGGAAAGGCTAAGCCAAGGAGGAAACCCACAAGGTTGTTGAGCTCTCGCAACAAGTTGGTAAACAACTAAGCTTCATGAGGAGCTCCAAAGGTCGCAACAAGAAGTCAAGGCTCTCCTGACTGAAAAGTCCAAGGAGGTCTTGGAATTATTTAACAAGAACGTGGAGCTCCAGGCCGAGGAGGAAAAGTTGAAGGAAAAGCTGGCCAAGAGGGGCGAAGAGCTGGTCCAAAAGGATGAGAAGCTGACGATGCTGCCAACTCATACCTGGCAGGTTTTGAGGATGTCGTCGCCCAAGCTTTGAGAATCTACCCTAAAATGGATTTCTCTCAACTTGGTTTGGGCAAGAACGTGGTAGATGGGCGACTAGTGGATGAGAAGGAGTAGAGTCTTGAGTCTTCCTGTACCTAGTTGCCTTTTGCAGCTCTTTGAACAATTTCTTAAACCTTTGTATGTATCAGTACCTTTATTTATTTAACTTGTTTATCTTTGACACACCTCGACTAGTGTATCAACAATGCATGCTTTAGTAAACATGACTATCGTAACTTAATCAATTGATGATAATATAACCAACCACCTTATCAATGCAATACACCGATTCAGCATGGTAAATCATAGTGCTCTTGGCGGAGCTATCTCATGGACGACCCATACCTTCTGGCCGCAAAGGATGTCTCACTTTCTCGAGCGTTGACTAGCTACATGACCTAGGGATTAGGTTTTTCAACTTGGTCGCGCAAGACTTGTGCACATGGAAAGTTTATTCGCTTTCTTCACACATCCTTCCCCAAAGCTAGGGTGACTTGAGCATCTGACTTAGGGCCAATCTCTATGCCAACTCTGTCCTTGAATGACTTTTACTAGCTTAGAGTATCTGACTTGGGTGTTGGCTCACACACCAAGTCTACTCTTTAATGATTTTCATTACTTGGATTGTCTAACTTGAGTGTTGGCTTACACACCAAGTCTGTTCTTAAGGAATTTTCATTACTTGGAGTATCTAACTTGAGTGTTGACATACACACCAAGTGATGGAAGAGGCCCAAGGACAAGTCCAAGTGCAAGCCCAACAAAGAGAAGATTCGGGCCTACCACTAGAGTCATGGCCAAGAAGGATCAAGAAGATTGGAATACTGCTACTGATGGCAGAGAAACCTTCTTGTACATGTTTAAAATACCATGAACTCTAGTGTAGAAATAAGATTTAATTTTGTTAAATTAGAATAGGAAATTTTACTTGTAATTCTTTTTAGGTGAAATTTGGTACCTAAAAACCAACCTTGGTTAAATTACAGTTCTTTGAACACCTAAATTAACCAAGGTCAGTTATGACTAAGCCTTGGAGAAGAAAGCACATGTTCCATGTGCTTAAAAGCTTTCCGTCACATGCTTCATGTGCTAAGTCTCAAAATAGGCGCCAAATGCATCACATTTAGTTTAGCTTTCATTTCATTTGTATTTGGCTCTTCAAATTCCAGCCCTCCATTGCTATAAAAGGAGGTGCTTGGGTCATGAAATAGCAAGATTATTCTAGAGCAAATTGCTGCCAAAATTGTGCCAATTTTGCTCCTTGTCTCCTACCTCTCTAGGATAGACATTTTAATCTTCATTCTTCATCTTTGCCAAGTGA
>Ga0123341_1006028_pt1 | contig 10903 bp, 3 predicted proteins | sample Turbeapinknodule_FD_89959 | JGI IMG/M metagenome (GOLD analysis project Ga0123341, IMG submission 89959) | Root nodule microbial communities of legume samples collected from Mexico - Turtle bean Mexico pink nodule | ecosystem: Host-associated > Plants > Roots > Nodule | place: Mexico: Nepantla...
TATTTAATTTGTATTTGTATTTTTAGCAACAATAATTTTATTTATGTTAATATAATATAACATAATTCTATTTAGATTGCAGAAAAAAATTGTTTAAATTTTTGAAAAAAATAATAAACATATTAATATCCATGTTTGCAAGTATAAAATAATTTATACATATCTTTCAAATAAATATCCAACAGATAACAAAGACATTTTTTTTAAAAGGAAGATGCAGTAACTGTTACCTCTATCCATTCCAATTCATTAGAATCTTTCCTTAATGAACATCTCTCTTCAAAATAATTAGTTGTTTCTTTAAATGGGAGGGGTAGATTATTTAAAATGATCCATTCTAATATAATTTGTTAATTATAATTTTTATTTATAAAATTATTAAATTTAAAACTAATATTGTTCTCATATACTATGTCAATATTTCGACCTCAAATTCAAGAGATAAGATAATTAGAGTCAATCATCACATTCGAAATATTGTCTATTTAGAAGGTCAGTGTTCCATCACAATTTTATTTTTAAAAGATACTTTAGTAAATTAAGGAAGAAATGTATATTTAAATTATTCTTGACCTCCCAGAATGATACGAAATTATATATCACTGCACTAAACATATTGAATGTAAGTTTTTTTAATCCATGTCAACATGTTAGTACAGTGTTATATGTATATATTGTTGAGCATAAAAACAATTACGAGTCTTAGATTCATGTTTTGCTTTAACATGTATTTATTATACTTATTCTTAATGTTTAATAAAGTGATTTACTAAAGAATAGAAGATGCCTGGACTCGGTCAAAATATATACGATCAATTGAGAGATTTTAAAAATAATAATTGTATTTTTAATTTAAAAAGAATATAATTTTATTAAAATAAATACATATATTACATCACTTTAATGTTAAAAATACTTATTTATTTTTTATTTACAGAGTAAATGAGTACTAAACATCAGAAGCTATTTAAAATGGGGACAAGCGTGATGAATACTTTCACACCATGAGAAGGGAATTTTGATGGTTTGGAAGGATTTGTGGAATTATTGCAGTAGACTTATCCAAACCCTGTAGATAAAACATATTATACGAAAGTTGTGTATAAGATGAGATTTGAAGTTTGATATCTGTATTGTGGTGGTGTTATTGGTAGCATTTGTGTATGGTTTATAGAGATGCCGGGGGATGAAGAACTTGGTAGCAGGAAGTGGGGTGAGTGGGGTCGTTGGTAGGTGTGTTGTGGCCCCTTCACTTTTGTTTCAATATTAGGGGTCTTTTCTTTCGGTCTTCACTCTCTCACCTGCGTCCAAATGCATACCAGAACCAAATAATAGTTGCGTCTTCACACGGCTATTCCTTCCATCAAGGATAACAACTTTACAAACTAGTCATCACCAAACTAACTCTCTCATTTTTTCCCCTCCCTAATAAAAACATGGGTCCACTGCTGAAATTCATGCACCCCTCACTCACCCTTCTCTCTGCCACTGCCAGCTCAAAAATCTCACGTCACACACTATACCATATGCTCCACACACCCTTCATTTTTTTATTTCCACATTTTTTACCCCTTCTTTAGTAAACAATGATGGTTTTGACGCAACTGCTGCTAGATCTTAATTATTACCATTCGGGCGTAAATATATGACTTATTCCTACTGACTGTTGCCTTTGCGATCATTTCTTTTGACGTATACTACTGACTGAATATATAGAATTGTTTAAATAGGAAATCTATGACCTTTTCTCAGTGTTTCCTTCTTTTGAAGTCATTTTCTTCAGAAAAGAAATTTGAATAAGAAAAGGGCGAGAGGAGCATGAGGAAGCAAAGAGTCCCACGATAACAATATTGAAATTGATAGAGCACACATACAAAGGGACCATACAACTTACAAAATCCCCTTTTATATTATATATAGTCACACCCATAAACATCGACAGGGTGAGTTCAGGATCATCAGAGAATGGGGTTTCTATGATGTGATGTGTGCCAGTTATCTATTTGGTTAACTCAAAATCAACACAATCCAAAATTCTTTTAGGGGACACCAGTACGGGTTTGTACATGTTTTGCAGCTTATTGCCTCTGGCTACCTATTCTTGTGATAAATACACTTGGACTATAAAATTACTCACCTCATTATAACTTAATTTCCCACATTTTGTCACCATTACCTTATTATATACTTGTTTAATTGCAGCATTATGTCATACAACATCTTATCCAAAGTAATTGAATTCCGTGTCACCATCATCATGCTCATAACCTCCACCTTCTTAGGTAATGGTTTTACTTTTACAAATCATTTGCTTATCAACATGCATCCAATTATATAAATATAAGTTTTAGTTAAATCTCAAGTAGGATTTTAACCATCTAAGTTTTTTCCCTTTAATTCATTTTATCATCTAAATAATCACCCATAAGATAATATAAGTGTATTAGCTCAAGTTTTTTTTTTTCATTTTTCTTTGACATTTTGTAGAAGAATTTTTTCTTTTTTTACCTTGTCTTTAGTCTCTTTGAAAAATCTGAGTATTCAAATTATGGATCAGCCAGGGGAACTAGGGAAGTAAATTAATTAAATTAAAAAAGAAGTTTCCGCAAGCAACATATCAACATGTAATTATTTTATATTAGAATTAGCCTTACCTTAAAAAAGTTTTATAAATTATAACTATCTATCCTTAATGTAATTATTTATATATTAAAATTAAAAAATAGATGTAGCAAAATTTCTATTTAGGAATTTTGTTTAGATTTTTAAAAAATCAGAGTATTTTTTAATAGAAATACAATCTTGCTGAATGAATGGGTTTCTTTCAATGGCAATTCTTGTTTTTTTTGTTTATACTAAGACAATGATTGAAACGGATTATTAGAAAATATAAAAATATGATGATTACGAAAATGGAAGTATGAAGAACAAATAATATTATTGAAAGAATTTAGGGTGAAAAGAATAGAAAAGACAGAAAAGAAGCAGCACAGTGGCGTGTAGAGGAGCATCCATGGACCTTTTTAAGTACAGGGAGAAGTATTGAGAGTTCTGACATATGAATATTCAGTATGCATCAATGGAGTAACTGTAGGTACTACCCTTTTACTCTGGTTTTCACAAGTGTCCGCGGGAGATCCAATGTGCTTTTACTAGCTGTGAAAACTGAAAACTTGGTTGTTAATGCAACTGGGGCAAGAACAAAAAGTTGGCGTGAATTTTGACGAAAGAATCCAAGAGACCTATGAAATATAAATACTATTGACATTGATCTGTGGGAGAATGACATATTGATTATTAAAAGGCCATTCATAGAAACTTTTATATACACATATAGTATATTAATAGCGCGCCTACCATATTATATAAATATAAAATATAAAATATTGGTTTGCTTTTATGAATGGATATGATACCCGAGCTAGCTAAATGAATGAATGTCCCCAACTTCGAAATTTGTAGTCCTATTAACATCACAGGCCTTAAATTTGTCACTGCTCATTCTTACACAATAATAGTTACTGATGGTGATTGAAAACTTCTAAAAGGCTAGGATGTAGAAAATAGCCGTTGCACTTCAGAATTTTAATAAATATGGTTATTCTCTGTCTTTCCATGCGAATGATGGGGTTACCTCAAACAAGCTGGAAAGGGTTATTACTAATTATTTATTGGACCGTGCATTTCCTTCTTTGTCCATTTCTTTCTACTCTGTGCTCTTTTTTCACGCATCCAAGTCAAGTCATCCTTTGGTTGCCTTCAAAATTTGTTCAGAGACAAATTCTGATAATTACAGGCTTTCATTTTTGGGATAACAAAACGAGGGAAAGGATAGATTAATTTCTCGAACAAATAATATCTTGACTTATGCTATTTTATTTTCTTCTGTTGATCATTGTGATATGCTGATGTCTGCTAGTATAGGTCTGATGCATGAGAGCCAAGAAGGGACCACTTTTTTTAGGGGCTCATGATTCATAGACACATCATACATGCACTTGATTGGGACCCCTTGCTTTTTTAACTCTCTCTTTAACTTTTCTCTTTTTCCGGTTACACTTTTAATCTGCTAAAATTTACACACTGTAGGGTAACTGGTAAAGTTTAAGAGATGATAATGCATTAATAAATAAATAAATAAATAAACAAATAAATCTAAGAGATAATCATTACAAGGGAAATACAACTGTAAATAATTTTGACAAATATATTTTCAGCTTTTAAAGCATTAAAGTTGGTGTTATGGTAGTTGGTTCTGCGTTCCTTAGCCATTTAATTGCTTTATCTTCAAACTCAGGCATCCAACCACAAAAAATTCCCAAATAAGTTGATGAGAAAAATATGGAAATTGCGAAAACGACAAGAAGATATTTAATGGAGAAATGAGCAATGAGAGATCCCTCCACCCGCTTCTTGTCCATCATCATCCTCCTTTTTTTTTTTCTTTTTCTTTTTCTTATTAAACAAACAATTAATTGAGCTTTGCGGAAGGAGACGTTTCCTCGTTTTTCAGCTGTTTGTATCTTCTGACACACCTTGATTGCATTTTCATTATATATTTTTTATAGATTTCTCAGCACAAAGCTACTCTCTCTCTCTCTATATTCAAAAGTTCTTTGTTGCTCATCAAAGGGTGCTTGGCTTGTGCACCAAATGATTTGAAAAGAGAGGGTCAAATCAAAAGAAGTTCCCCTGTTTTGATCTATTCATTTCACAGGTACTTGTTTTTCAAAAGAAAAAAAAAGGCACTGAGGCATGTATGCTCACTTCATTGTTCTCACAATTTCCCCCCAACCCAGAATTTCATATAATAAAAAAACAATTTTTTTAAAAGAAAAAGATCATAAATGTGTGGATAATGAAGTGAACAAAGATGGGCATCTTTTTCCCAAGTCTTTTTTAACCATCTCTCTCTTCAACTCTTTTTTTACCCTTTTCAGTTGGGGTGGAATTGCAGCGGATTTGAGTCTGACAGAGAGCTTTCCTCTTTGCAAGTGAAGCGACTGATGAAATCCCAAACATAGATAGATAGATAGATACATAGATCACATATGCACGTTGACAGGTCCGTTTGATCCATCAATTTCTTTCTGCTTTCATGTACGTTTTCGTTAGCCATAACTGTTTTGCTTTCATGGGTGAGACTAACTGTGCGTGTGCGTCCTTCTCTTTCTCTCTCTTTCTCGTACTTCTCAGCTCACTCACTGCAAATCAATTTCTTCTTTCCCTTGCCGTTCAGAAACGATCATGAAGCACGTGCGCACCCCAATTCTCCTATCACCAGGTACACACTATAGCCACCATATCATTCATTCCATTAACTAATACATACAAAATGAATTATCTTTAAGTTTTTTCTTTCAAACTTCGTGAGACACCATCACAAAACCATGCACAAAGTGTCTTAAATTGGAATGAACTACAAGTGAAACAGGATCTCAGATATTATTATTCAGGTTTAATTTTCATCGGTTTTCCCACTTCTGTTTGTGTTTGCTCAGGATTCTTTTGAGAGAGAAACTACCTAAGGAGCTGCAAATATTGGGAGTTGTGTTGATGGGTTGATCCACAGATCGTTACAAGATTCATCGCAGGTATGGCACAAATATACATGTGTAAGTGAGGTGCATGTTTAGGTTATGTGTTGAAAGTTGGGACTAAGGGTTGTGGCTTGGTGGCATGTGTTGGATTGGATGTGAACTTTGAAAGCATAGCGTAACTAACGTGGCGGTAGTGCTCTCTTTTCAGTGAAGTAACAACCTATTATAACCCAAACCGATGGCGACATACTTTCATCATGGTAACTCCGAAATCCAATCAGGTGCCGCCGACGGACTCCAAACTCTTGTCCTCATGAACCCCGGCTACATCCACTACTCCGACGCGCCGTCGCAGCCCCCTCCCTCACACGCTGCGGGAAATCTCGTGTTTCTTAACTCCGCCGCAGTTGCCGGCACCAACAGCAACAACTCCTTCAACCCTCACGCGCCGCCCTCTCACACCCAACAATTCGTTGGAATCCCCCTCTCCGCTTCCCAGGACCTCAACCACCACTCCATGCACGCGCACCACGACGTCTCGGCACTGCATGGGTTCCTCCCGCGCATGCAGTACAATCATTGGAACGCGCTTGACCCGGCCTCGGCGGCGCGTGAGACCCCACGCGCACAGCAGGGCTTGTCTCTGGGGCTTGGGTCGTTCCGGGAGGGTCAGGCGCCGGGGATGTCAGGCGACGACTTGCGCGTGTCGGGCGGTTCGCCGTCGTCGGCGTCTGGGGTTACCAATAATGGAGCTTCGGGCATTCAGAGCGTACTCTTGAGCTCAAAGTACTTGAAGGCAGCGCATGAACTTTTAGAAGAGGTTGTGAATGTTAACAATGGGACTGGCACCGAGCTGGGTAAAAAGAGTGGTGGACAGAACAAGGTGATTGGAGAATCATCCGCTGCAGGTAGTGGAGATGGTTCAGTTGTTGGGGAAGGGAACGGAAAACGTAGCTCTGAGCTATCGACTGCAGAAAGACAAGAAATTCAGATGAAGAAAGCAAAACTAATTGCCATGCTTGATGAGGTATGTGTTGTTCACTTTAATTACAGCATGTTTGGTTAAACTTCTCGTGTTTTTCACGTTTATGAACAAGTCAATTGTTCAAACTTTCACATTTTAATTGGATTTCCCATTTTTCAACGAGTTTCAAAAACAGTATTGGTGTTTTTGGCTTTTAATCTTGGTATGACTACTAGTGTTGGACTTCAAATCATAGCTTCATCTTATCTAATGAAAAATGGATTGGGTTGAGCATCAAGAATAATTTGGAGTAAGACAAACTATAGATCGAATTTATGTTAAAAGAAGTGTTTATTTTAATTACTTATAATGTTTCAAATAGAATTCTTGTTTGAAAAAGGTGTTTGTGTAGTATATCTGATAATGTCTCACTCAGGTATGTTCAGGAAAAATATAGTTGTCACGCCAAAAATAATATAATCTAATGATTAATGCATGGAAATTCAGAAAGATTGTGAAGTGCTAATAATGCTGAATTGCATGGTTGTGGTTGGTTTCAATATCGAAATTTTTGTGACACTTGAATAAATGGATAGTTTATTGATGTGATACTTTTGGTTGAAGGTGGAGCAAAGGTACAGGCAGTACCACCAGCAGATGGAGATAGTGGTGTCGTCGTTTGAGCAAGCTGCGGGGATTGGGTCTGCGAGGACATACACTGCCCTTGCATTGCAAACAATCTCTAAGCAGTTTCGGTGTTTGAAAGATGCAATTGCAGGGCAGGTTCGAGCTGCTAACAAGAGCTTAGGAGAAGAAGATTGCTTTGGAGGGAAAATAGAAGGTTCGAGGCTCAAATATGTGGACCATCATCTAAGGCAGCAACGAGCTCTTCAACAATTGGGAATGATCCAGCACAATGCTTGGAGACCCCAGAGGGGATTACCTGAAAGATCTGTTTCTGTTCTTCGTGCCTGGCTCTTCGAACACTTCCTCCACCCGTAAGCACTTAACTTTTATAAAAACTCTCTCTTCTAACTTCTTCAAAAGTTGAACTGCATCAGCTGATTTTATCTTGTTAGATAAGCTCAATTTATTTTAACTTCTTGATTCTTTTAGAATGAAAAAGTTTACAATATTTTAAATGATTCCAGATATCCCAAGGACTCGGACAAACACATGTTGGCAAAACAAACAGGGCTAACAAGGAGCCAGGTAACTAACATGCTAATGCTATTTAACTCTTCCATTTGATGATTGGTTCTTCACCTTAATAGTTCTGGGCGGGTGACAGGTTTCAAATTGGTTTATAAATGCTCGAGTTCGGCTTTGGAAGCCAATGGTGGAGGAAATGTACTTGGAAGAGATGAAGGATCATGAACAGAATGGATCTGAGGATAAATCAAGCAAGAGCAATGAAGATTCTTCTACGAAAATGGCAGCCCCACCAGAGAGAGGTCCTTCCAATGAAACCGAGGCTAAAAGTTTTAATTCCAAACAAGAGGTTTCAAAGAGCCAGAACACTGCTATGGTTTCAGTTTCTAGACCATCAACGTCACAACTTGGTGGGAATGTGAGAAACCAATCAGGATTCAGCTTCATGGGATCATCAGAGCTAGAAGGGATCACACAAGGGAGTCCGAAGAAAGCAAGGAATCATGAGATGATGCATTCCCCAAATAGTGTACCTTCAATGAACATTGATGTGAAGCCCAATGAGGCAAACAATGAACAACTCTCAATGAAATTTGGGGACGATAGGCAAGGCAGAAACGAATCCTCTTTCATGGTAAACCAAACAAACTTCATTGGTGGTTTTGGACAGTACCCAATTGGGGATATTGGAAGGTTTGATGCAGAGCAGTTTGCCCCAAGGTTTTCAGGTAATGGCGTTTCCCTTACTCTTGGTCTTGACTCATTACCAGGAACCCATCAAACATTCCTCCCAAACCAAAACATTCAACTGGGTAGAAGCTTGGACATTGGTGAACCAAATGAGTTTGGTAGCATAAACACTTCCTCTCCCCACTCTTCTGCAGCTTATGAGAGTATCAGCATGCAAAACCCAAAGAGGTTTGCTGCACAATTGTTGCCAGACTTTGTGACCTGAGTAACACATTGAAAGGTGAGCAATGTGATAGCACAATGCTACTACTCGCTGCTTCTGAATCCCTCTCAATTTCTTCTTAGTTCCCTGCTTATGTGGGGAGTGGTGAACAATTGTAGTGTAAAGAAAGAAGGAATTTTACTTTAGTATAAGTTTATACCCTGCATAGAACTATTTGAGTTCTTAGATAGCTTAGGATTTGAAAGTATATGGTTGAGGTTGTATATTATTTTTGTAAGCTCTGAAGGTGGGATAGATGGATTGTTGTCATAAACTTTATTTTGGTAAAAGATACCAATATATCTTCCATTGAAAATATATGTTGTGCTATTTTACACACTGAAGAAACCAGAACTGAATGCAATATAATATATTCTTTTTATGTACAATATGTGTCTACCAAAATGAAAGTAAAATCTAGAAGGATTATGTCTTTCATAAATAAAAAGAAAATTTGAAGATGTTATCACAGAATTCTTTTTTTGTTAGTTCAAGAAATGAAAGCAAACTTAGTCATTGAAAGTTGTGTTTCCCTACATAATCTCAAAATCAGTTTTGAAATCTCATCTGTGTTGTTTTATCCTATACTATGTGGGTCTATTTATAGGTCCCAAAAGTAGTTAATAACATTTTTTATGGACAGTGGACCTTATCAATTAAGGCATTATCTATTTAATAATTCACTTATAAGTTAATTTAGTGGGGTGAGATTTTGCTAAATATGACAGATCTTCCAGTCACTTATGATTAGCGTTTTCTATGACATCTTAACTTAAATAACTCTTTAGTTCTCATCAAATTTATAACTAGAAAATTACCTAACAATTTAACTCAAAGAGCTTACACAAGTAACCTATCCCCTATCAATTTTCTTTAGTTTTCTATATTTTCACTCATCTTTTGAGTATGTATGTGAAGGTGAGATATCTGCAAAATAGACTCTAACTTTTAAGCCGAAATGTTTGTCTAATTAGCAAGTTCATAATTAAAACAGCCATTATATTTACTTTTTTCTATTGGGATTTGTACTATGTGAAAATTAACGTAGACCCAACGATCCCTTAATTATGTTTTATAATCCTTAATTAGAATTAATCTATTTAATTTGCGACTGAGCGTAATACCGAACTTGGTCGAAAGGTTGGGTTGTCCCATAAGGGTTGCCCATTTTTCTTCTCTTGCTCCTCCTTCTCTCCCATAAACTACCATTTGTTTTCCACAATTATCACTTTTTGGCAGTTTAAATAGAAACTGTTAAAATTAGTAAAAATTGTCAAATAATCCTAAAAAATATTTTTTAAAGGTATATTTCATTAGCCAAATTCATTTTTAAAATATTTAATGTAAAATTCATAAAATACATATTTAAAAGAATTTATGCATAATCTGCATACGTATGATTTGAAAATCAAAAGGGAGGGAGAGGTTATGGTTCCAGGGTTTTTGGACTAGAGTTCAAGTTCATTTAAAAAAAAACGTTAATCATTAATATTTGCCGATTAAAGAATATGGACAAATTATACTCACATTTTTTTAATTACAATAAAGTGTCACTAATTATATTAAATGATTTATTTTATTTGTGATTTATCTTATTTTAAATTTATGTTCATTTATTTGTATCACCAATTAAGATATAACTTTATTTTAAATATTAAAAAATTACTCTATTTAATTATATGATAATTTATAATTGAATGATGATATAATTTTTTTTTACATTGTTAATGTAATAACAAATTTTAAATTTTTTATATTTTAATACTTTAATTTGTAATCTTTATAATTATATTTTGTATAAGTTCTAGTTATTGAATAAAATAAGAAAAGTGAGTGATAATTTATTTAAAATAGATGAGTTTCTATTTAGAAATTAATAGGCCAAGGGCATGAGTAATTTTTTTCAAGATTATCTTACCAACTCGTCCAATAAACAATTTCATTCGTTGCATGGATATAGAAATTGTTGAACAGGGAATGATTTTGACTGTTGTAAGATATTTTTAGATAAACAAAGTGATATTATTTTGAAGAATAGTATCGTAGTTTTTCATATAACACGAGATTTTGTAGGTTAAAGCTGTTGCTAAAGATTTTGATTTTCTTACCATCATAACTGATAGTTGGCATGCCAATTTAACACAAACATGCAGAAGACACTCGTATGATGATGGTCCAAAACTGGTACACGACAGCAACACGGTTCGAACACACATTCAATACAAAGTAAATTGGTGTTGACCAAACTTTATGATGTTTGATCCAATCTCAATCACCTCTCACTCTCCCTAAAAA